>Ga0315282_10010188_pt1 | contig 14792 bp, 14 predicted proteins | sample YL17G07_20_MG_FD_203693 | JGI IMG/M metagenome (GOLD analysis project Ga0315282, IMG submission 203693) | Sediment microbial communities from Yellowstone Lake, YNP, Wyoming, USA - YL17G07_20 | ecosystem: Environmental > Aquatic > Freshwater > Lake > Sediment | place: USA: Wyoming | collected...
TGATCCGGCCTTGGCCAAGCAGGAGGTCCAAGAGATCGTAGAGAACAAGAACAAGTATGATCTCGATCACAACGGAATCCTCGATGAGCACGAACTCGAATTGGCTATGCAGCAGGAGGCGCGATCGAAATGGTCGGCGGTGAACGAAATGTTCGCCACACATCCACCAACCTACAGGAGACTGTTGCTGCTCAAGCAGATAGACCAGGAAATATCCAGTAGAGGCCTTCAGACAAGCAACATATACGGTCGAATCTGACCCGCACAATCCCAAGTCGAGATTTCAAATCGATTAGACTCGTCTGTAAAGGGGAAAATTCATTCGCTTCACCCTATCGGCTTGAGCCTGGTAGTTGCATTGAGATTACGGCCGAAACAAGTGAAGGCTGAATTAGGAAAGGTTAAGGGCTGGAAGCTTCGCGGGAAGCGTATCTCAAGAACCTTCGTCTTCGAGGACTTCATGCAAGTGATACGGTTCGTTAATCGTCTCGCGAAACTGGCGGAGGGCATGAATCATCACCCGGATATGGCCATTCAGTACAACAAGATTCGGCTCAGCCTAACCACCCATGACGAAGACGGGCTAACGTCAAAGGACTTCACACTCGCTAGTAAGATCAATCGTCTAAAGTCAAGCTGATGAACAGGCACGTCTTTCAGAGCGTCCGATCAACCGTGATCTCAACGATTCTCCGGATGTGTGGTTCGCTGCACCATTGGCCAACTTGAGTTCAGCCATGTTTTTCTCTTAACATTTCATAGACCATGTCCCGAAGTTCATCGGCGATGCGCGCCGCCCCAGAACAGAGCCTGGTCCTCATACGCAACTGGACTGCAGGATTCGCCATCATGTGCTTTCACCAATCCGAATCTAGATGAGTAAGAGAGTAGATCGCGTTCCCTTCGTTGGCAAACCAAAGCTCCACTTCGTGAGCCTTGCCGGGTCTTCTAACGTGAGTCTTGGCGTGGATCAAGGAGTCATTGAAGTCGGACATGAGATGCAAACTGCTATGATCGGTAGGAGCCTATGGAGGTTTTCTAGAGAAGTTCGATCTCAATGAAGACTTTCTCAGGTGTTTGAGTTCGCATGAGGCGCTTCAAAAAGCGTTCGTTCGGATCCACGTCAATCAACCGCTTGTGAATTCTCATCTCCCAGCTGTCCCATGTGTGGGTTCCTTCACCGCATGGGCTCTTTCGTGTTGGCACCCACAGTCTCTTCGTCGGCAGCGGAATTGGTCCGCGCAGTTTCACACCTGTGCGGTCTGCGATCTTCATGATCTCACCGCATATCGTGTTCAAGCCCTGCGGGTCAGTGCTTGAGAGACGGATTCTGGCTTTGTTCACCATTTGGGATTCTTCCATCTATGTTAGGCGTGAAACAATCCCCTAGGCAGATGGGGCGTTTAAAAAGCGTTCGCTAGGTAAAATTGAAGTGGAAAAAGAGGTTTGGTAGCTGAGGAAGCCTAGGCTTTCTTCTCAGGGATCACTGCTTTCTGCGTTACTTCTTTGACGACGCCGACTGCGATCGTGCTGCCCATATCGCGAATTGCGAAGCGTCCCAGCTGCGGAATATCGGAGTAGGCCTCTACCGCCAATGGCCGAAGGGGTCTAATCTTGACTAGGGCTGCGTCACCGGTCTTGAGGAAATCAGGTTTCTCTTGTGTTACCTGCCCTGACCGTGCGTCGATCTTCTGCAGTAATTCAGTTAGGGTGGCTGATGTTGTTGCTGTGTGAGCGTGAAGGACTGGGGTGTAACCAGCGGCTATTGCGGTTGGATGGAACACGACGATGATTTGGCCGATGAACTCGTTCGCAACGGTGGGCGGCTTGTCGGCGTGACCTACAACGTCTCCACGGTGGATGTCTGTCCTGGCTATGCCTCGGACGTTGAATCCAATGTTGTCACCTGGAATCGCCTGTGGGATCTTTGTGTGATGGGTTTCGATATCCTTGCATTCGCCCCTCACGTTCGCCGGCATGAAGACCACGTTCTCTCCAACCTTCAGGACTCCGGTTTCGACTCTTCCAACCGGAACGGTGCCTATGCCCGTGATCGAGTAGACGTCCTGAACAGGGATCCGTAGGGGTTTGTCGGTTGGCTTGGGTGGCTCTTGGAATTGGTCTAAGGTATCAATCAAGGTCGGTCCTTTGTACCAGGGCATCTTAGCTGAAAGTTTCACCAAGTTGTCTCCAATCCACCCCGAGACTGGGATGAACTGGATCTTAGAAACATCATAACCCACGACCTTCAAGAGTGACTCCAGTTCCTTCCTGCATTCCTTGTAGCGCTCTTCGGCGTAATTGACGGTCTGATCATCCATCTTGTTGACCGCAACCGCCAGCTGCGCCACACCCAACGTTCGCGCCAGGTAGGCGTGCTCACGAGTCTGGCCGCCAGGACCGACACCAACCTCAAATTCCCCTTTCTTGGCTGAAACCACAAGGATTGCCGCATCAGCTTGGCTTGTGCCTGTGATCATGTTCTTGATGAAGTCACGGTGACCTGGGGCATCGATGATTGTGAAGAACAACTTGTCGGTTTCGAACTTCTCGAATCTAAGGTCGATCGTGACTCCACGCTCTCTCTCTTCCTTAAGCGTGTCGAGGACCCACGCGAACTTGAATGTCTCTCCTACTCCAAGTTTCGCGGATTCGTCAGCGTACTTTGCAATGGTCTTCTCGTCGACGTTGCCTGTGTCGAAGAGAAGGTGGCCTGTCATTGTGCTCTTGCCGTGGTCGACGTGGCCAATGATGATTAGGTTCAGGTGGGGTTTCTTAGCTGTTGACATGCATCATCTTTCCAGAGTTTGATCCACGATTCGTTAGTGAAGATTGGTACCCAATATTTAAGGGTTAGAACAGGATTCCGCGCGAAACTTGCGACCCATTGAAATCTGCAACAAAACCGCTTCCAGATCACTATCAAACGATGCGTGGCTCAGCGAGAGGCCAGGGCGACGCGTTCCATCTCGTTGCGTTTGCGGACTGCGAAGCTTCTATTGTCACGTGCGGCTGCGTATATGATCTCCTCAGCCAGGCATTCGTCAATGGTCTTCGGGTTTCCGAAGGACGCTTGGCGCGCACCGTCGGTCATGAAACGCAACGAAATATCGATCCTTCTGAGCGGGGAGATGTCGATGGAGATCGGGTACACAATGCCTCCGTAAGCAATTCGCGTAACATCCTCAGCCGGGGCAGTATTCTCAACCGCTCTAACGAGTATCTCGACCGGGTTCTTTCCGGTCTTCAGGCTGATGATTTCCAGCGCGTTTCTGACGATTCCAACTGCCTTAGTCTTCTTGCCTCCCACTCTGCCTGGGCGGATCATATTATTGACCAAGCGTTCAACAATGTTCAGCGACGATTTCCGAAATCGCTTGTGCTCATGCCTGCCGCCGCTGTGAGGGAACAGGGTGGGCCTGATTGACAGGTACTTTTCTAGTCCGGGATCTCCGACCTCGATCTCTTCAGTGCTCCATTTCTGGAAGACTTTCACATCCGGAGGTTTACGACTCATCGTTTGCGACCTGTTCCCGAATCGATTTTGCTAGCCTACCGGAGATCGTCGTATTAAGCATTAACTTCTGTCAAGGCGTCGAAGGTGAATGACGATGGCAGCATCATTATGGGGAATTCACTGGGGATGGCAGCGACGCGTCATAGAGAGTCAAGGAATTCATCTCTGGGTATGTCACAGTCCTTCAGGATTCTAGCCAGAAGGCCTACGCGTATCTCCTTCACGGGGACTGTAACGAACGTGCCGTTCCGTTGGAGCGTCACATGACTGCCTTTCTGCCTTACCTTCACAAAGCCAAAGTCGTCACAAAGAATCTTGATCAGGAGACTTCCATCAATCGGCGTCAAGCGGGACAAAAGGACGGCCAGGTGTCAGCGATGAACCATGATTGTTGCGATCTCTTTTGTTGCCTTCTCTCTCAGAACAGACAGATGCAAATCAAGAGCTTGCTTGAAATTTCGCTTGGCCTCCCTCAGCGTCTTCCCTACAGAATACACGCCAAGCGCTGAACACACGATTGCGTAGCTTCCATTATCCTCTTGAATCACTTCAGTCTTTACATCCCTAAGTTTCAACGCCAAATTGTCGACACCTAACCTAGAAAATGGTTGGCGCTCCTATAAGTTCTTCAAGTGGAAATGGCGATGGCAGCATCCCCGACGAATTGGCAACCCTCGCCACAGCGGTTTCTCCAAAGCCTTCTAAACCCTGTTATCCCATCAGCGCCTTGGCGCTCGCCTTACGACTGCTCTCTTCCGAGCCTCATCGGATTCGACGATGGAGAGATGAATCCTTCCCTTCGAAAGGATCCTCCCTTACGCTGGCCCGATGGGGCAGAGTGTCATCGTTGACCCTGAAGGCCTACTGAGGTCCGAAGTTGTCTCTCCTTCGGGTTAACGGGTCCCCGCGTATAGCCGATTTCGGGTCACAGGGAACGGCTGGCTCCCCGATCCTCCTGCCATCGCCAGAGTATTCTCACGTTCTGGTTGTCATATAAAGTCGGCAGTGATCGCAACCGGCCCTACACGGAACTATGCCACAATCGCGTGAAGCATCAAGCATGCTTCACAAAGCCGATGAGGAGTTGGGTCCCCGCAGTTCTCGCACTCATTCAGTTGCGATGTGGGTGCAGCCGCAGCCAAGAGCTCTCTCACTCTCTCGGCAGTTCTGTTCAATGTGAACTTGCTTCCAGCGTGTTTCTGTTCCATTAGGTTCAGGAAGCTTCGGATGTCGTTTCTGAGCGCGTCCGCACTGTGTGGACATGCGATGCTCTGGAACTCCAATCCAGTCAAGTATGCGTATAGGACGATCTCCTTCTCTGGTATTTCACACAGGGGCTTGATTCGAGTCAGAAAGTTCCCCCGCGGGTCACGAAGTACGGGACCGGAGCGGACGATCCTCAATGGGTCTCCGTGCAGCATGTTCAGCAGGACGGTTTGCACTTCGTCGTCAAGATTGTGAGCGGTCGCAATCTTCGTTGCGCCAACCATGGCTGCGGCCTTGTTGATGGCTTTTCTTCGGAAGACACCGCAGTAGGCGCATGGGGTCTGACCAAGCCGCATCCTCGCGATCTCATCGGTTGTGATGCCGAACAGTTCACGGTACGACACAATGGTATGTTCCACATCCAGTCTGTCGCAAGCCTTTCTTGCGAGTTCGAGAGCTTCATCCCGGTAGGCCGCGATTCCTTCGTCCACGCTGATCGCTGTGATTTTGCTCTTGGGAAAGCGTTTTTCCAGCTTCACTAACAGGTTGAGGAGTGTAAGGCTGTCCTTGCCGCCCGAGACGGCCACCGCTATGTGGTCGTCATATTCAAGCATCTGATGTGTCGTGACAGTCCTGCGAACGCGCTCCTCAATCGTCCGTCGGAAGCATTTGCTGCAGAACGACACGCCTTCGAATTCGCGTGTGTAAATTGCGTCCTCGTCGCAGTATGTGCATACAGCGTTGGGCAACTGCTCAGTACCTCAGGAATCCAAACCTCATCAGCGACAATCCGACATTCAAGAGGAGCACACCGTAGGCAGCAACGTTTGCTACGGTCCTGATCTCCTTCGTCTTTCTCATTCCGAGAGCGCTCAGCACTGTGTCAAGGAACTTGTCTCCGTCAAACGGGTACATTGGAAGCATGTTGATCATAGCCACGCTTGTGAGTACTACGGAAAGCCAAAACTCGGCATGAAGAAGGATTGGGGGAAAATCACTTGGCAGGAATGGCATCTTCGGGTCATAGACGATGTTATCAGTCAAATCACTAATGCCGATGAGGGCTTTGCTCGAATTGTTCCGATCGGCGGCTGTCTTGACGAGGAAGTTGCCTCGTTCTGTTCCGATGACAATTTCCCGTCCTGGTTGGACGGATGACATGTAGCTGCGGAGATCAGCGATGTCGGAGATTTTGGTTCCATTGATCTTGATGATTATGTCTCCTGCTTGAAGCCCTGATGAGTGTGCCGGCAGGTTGTCTGGCAGTGACCCTATCGTCACGCCTGAAGACGCGACATTGTAGAATGGGCTTATCGTGGTGGCGAAGTTCACGAGTAAGAACATGCAGAAAATCCCGAGCACGACGTTTGTGAACGAGCCTGCCGCGAAGACCCGCAGCTTGACTGTGTGTTCAGCTTTACTCAGCTTCTCTTCGTCTGGTTCGACAAATCCTCCCATGACTATGTGTGCGAAGAATATCCCAGTGAATTTGAGAGGGATGTGGTCTGCGATACTGGCGATTCCATGGGAGAGCTCATGTGAGGCCACCACGACCGACAATGCCAACACCAAATACGGGAAGGTCTCAAAGGATACGAAGAGGCCTGGCAGAGGGACGATTGGCTGTACCGAGACAGCTTGCTCGGTTCTGAAGGATAAGTTCAGGAGATTCTTCGTGAGTAGGTAGAAGATGTAGACCATCAACCCCACTCCGGTGACGATCCCCAAATTCCAGATTGTGCGCCAAGCCGTCCGTCGGGACTGTGAGATCCCTTCAATCCACCTGTTCAATCGTGTCGTTCGATAGATGAGGTAGACAGGCAGTCCGGAAATGCCGAATCGCTCCGCCTTGAACGCCCACCATGATGCGGTAATGATGACCCAGACTGCAACGTAGACTGCAAGAAACCAAAAGACTGATGCCATTCCGAATCTTCAGCAGTCAAACTAGGTTGTCCAACTAAAACCTTTCTCGGATCAGAAATGGTGCGGATCGCCGTCTTCCCGACGTGCGAAAGTCTGAGGGAAGCGCGAAGGATTGGTCGGGACTTGGTCTAGTGGAGACTCGCGGCCTGTGCAAACATGCTTTCATAGACTCATGTTATCGATGGAAGAACATGATCCTGAGTGACCGCGAACATTTGCTGTTGATCAAAACACGGACTTAGCAAGCGTCAGAAGTGAAGAAAGGCATTGAGTCTCCACTCATATGAATGACCTGAGATCATGTCGGTTCGGATATCAGATGGCCACAAGCTCTATCTCAACCGGGTCGACGAGGAAACGCGGTCATGATCGATGACCTCGTCGCATGGTTTGCTGGTTGAAAAAAAAATCAAGGAACGCTTAATAGTTTGGACAATTATGGGCCGACTCGCAGCTGGCAAAACGTGTTGAGCGCTACGCCCGAAGATGAGGACAAAGTGGTCGAAGCACTCGAAGAACTGCGGATAAACCACAATCTGCGACAGTGGCGTGTATGTTCTCTGATCTGCGAGTCTCTGGCGGACAAGTTCCGCGATATGGCGAAGAAATCCGAGACGAAGGGGAAGCCCTGAAGCCGCCCGGATTCGCGCCTACAGCTGCTTGAGTCTCCTGTGGAAATCGATTAGAAGTCGAGTTCTCTCTTCGCTCTCGTTGAGGGCGAAGATCTTCATGCCCTCATTGTATCTCTCGTGCAAGAGTAGCTTCTCTTTGACTAGAGGTTCAACGATGCGGGCGATCGTGGACGGTGACATGCCGAGAAGGTTTGCCAATGTTGCCTGATTGAAGACTCGTTGCGAGCCGGCATGGTCCAAGAGGTACTCGACCAGTTTGACCTGAGCCTTTGATTGAAACAGATCGGTGAGTTTCGTGGAGTTCCATCCCCTAGTCACAGATGACGCGCGTGCCTATCTCCTCATCTCGAAGCGCTTTGATAACGTTCGACGGCTTTCTCCCGTCGAGGATCACCGTCGGTATCTTTGATCGCTGTATTATCCGCAGGGCGAGAGGATCCATAAGCTCGTAAGCGCCGGCTGTAATCTCCATCTTCGAGAGTATCTGCATAAGCTGCGAGAGAGTAACTTTGTCCAGCTTCTTTGCCGTAGGATCTCTGCTCGGGTCGGCGGTATACACTCCGTCGACATCTGTGGCATTTACAAACCTTTCCGCTTTGATTGTCTCAGCTGCTATTGCAGCGACCGCGTTGGTTGAATGCCCCGGTTGCAGACCTCCCATGGCAACAATCTTTCCAGAGGAGAAGTAATGTTTCAATTCGTCTATGCTCACGGGTACCTCTGGGAACGCGTACTCACCGAGCCCGTCGACAAGCAGCCGCGCGTTCAATCTACTGACAAGGATTCCCAATTGGTCGCAGAGGGATTCGGGCACGTGCAGCTCTCTAGCCGCCCGAATGTACACGCGTGCGACCTCACCGCCGCCTGCGACGACCACGACACGAAATTCACCAACCAATTCTTTGAGTAACTTGACGTACTCTCCAACAAGAGCCTGTCTACCTTCACTTGGGAAGGCAAACCCGCCAATCTTGATCACCGCTTTCATGCATGAGGCCTCGGTCCTTACTGCATGCTTAGCGTTATTTGACTTCTGAAAGATCGCTTCGAATCACTTTACCAATCTATATAAAATCCGGTACCGTAGCCATTCGTCAAGGTATTTCCAATGTCTCCCTCGTCGACTACTCAAGACTCGGTTCTGCGTTTCAAGCTCAAGCGGACATTGGAAATGCTAGCCGCGAAGGAAGGAAGAGGAACCGAACTCATCACCCTCTATGTCCCGCCAGAACGGAGAATCCACGAGGTGATGGCTAATCTTCGTGAAGAGTACGGGACCGCCTCCAACATCAAATCGCGAACGACCCGCAAGAATGTCCAAGAAGCGATCGAAAAAACAAGCCAGCGGCTCAAGCTCTTCAAGGAACCACCGAAGAATGGTCTGGTGATCTTCTGCGGAGCAATCCCACGCGACGGCCCCGGTACGGAGAAAATGGAGGTCTATGTGTTGGAACCTCCAGAACCAATCAATGTCTACTTCTACCGATGTGACGCGAAATTCCACATCGAACCCCTCATGGCGATGATCAGAGAGCGAGATGCCTACGGTGTGGTGGTGATAGACTCGAGCGAGGCTGTTGTGGCAGCGGTCCGTGGACAGAGGATGGAGGTGCTTCAACAGTTCACCTCAGGCATACCAGGCAAACACCGGGCGGGAGGGCAATCGGCAAGAAGATTCGAACGCATCAGAGAACAAGCCATGAACGATTATTTCAGGCGAGTGGGTGCACACGTCTTCGATCTGCTTGGAAAGGTGCCTGGGCTCAAGGGCCTCATTGTAGGCGGGCCAGGACCGACGAAGCATGACTTCGTCGAGGGTGACTATCTCAACTATATGCTGAAAGAGAAACTCCTTGCAACAATCGACACGTCCTATGTCGGCGAACAAGGTGTAGACGAGATAATTTTAAAGAGCCAGGAAGTGCTGCGCGGCGTGAGATACCTAGAAGAGAAACAGCTCGTCCAGAAATTCCTGTACGAAATCGGCCATGAAACGGGACTGGGAGTTTATGGAGAAACTCAAGTGCGGAAATACCTGAACGCCGGAGTGGTCGACCTGTTGCTCGTGTCGGAGAAGCTGAACATACTTCATGTCTACGTGAAATGCAAGAACTGCGCAGCGACCGAGGACTCCCTGATACCTCAGGCGGGATTCGTGAAATTCGAGCAAGACTTGATGGCCACGACATGCAAGAAATGCAACTCAGCAGCTCTGTACGTGGAGGATACGAAAGACCTCGTGGATGAATTGATCGATATTGCGGACAAGCAGAACGCCAATGTTGCAGTGATTTCAACCGAAACGGATGAAGGCGTCATGTTGAAGGATTCGTTCGGTGGAATAGCTGCAATTCTGCGCTACAAGGCATCTTAGGAAGAACTCTAAGGTCACCGGTTGGCAGCGCTGCCGTAGTTCTGGTCGAGTTTCCGATGGAACGGGATTCGATATTTGCGGAGCAGCTGTGCGAGCAATCCGTCGTGTAGATATGGCTGTCTGGTCAGGTGGTAAATAGTTGTTCGCGGTGGTTCAAGTTCCGATTCCAAACTTCCGTCAACGAATGCTCTGACATGCCATTCCAGGTTGCTTCCAAGGCGACGGGCGTAACCGAAGACCTGCCCCTTCTTCCAGATCTGCAGTAGGCCAACGTTCTTGAACCCCTCTGCCAGAAGAGTTCGACGAAGATAGTCAACAAAGTTTGGCGAAATCGAGAGCACACTGGATTACGGTTGAGACTAGGTCTGCTCCTACACTCGTCTGCCACGACGGCCTCCAGGTCGGCGAGTGCCATCATGCGGGATCGGCGTGACGTCTTCGATCCTGCCGATTCTGAAGCCTGTTCGAGCAAGCATTCTAATTGCCGCCTGTGCGCCTGGTCCCGGTGTTCTAGCTTTGTGTCCTCCGGGTGCCCTGACCCTGATGTGCAGTGAGGTTATCCCCCTGTCCTTGGCAACTCGAGCAGCTGCAGCGGCTGCCTGCATCGCCGCATAGGGCGACCCTTGGAGCCGGTCTGCCTTGACATGTTGTCCCCCAGCACTTCTTGAGATTGTCTCAGCTCCGCTTAGGTCGGTGATGTGAACCAGCGTGTTGTTGAATGATGAATAGATGTTCGCGATTCCCCAGCGCTGAATTGCTTTCTTCTCGGACATTCGCCAAATCCCTGAAATCTTTCGAGGGACGGCAAAACCCAACTCGCCATATTTAACCTTAGACCGAATCATTAGAACAGCGGCACTTTCGTTTCGGTCTCGTTGTGGAACGGCGGGTTATCCGCGCTTAGCCTATCTTCGCGACGTATACGGCCCTTGAGATATTCTGAGAATCCGGAATCCGAGTGGTCAGTGTGCTTATGAAGCTAGGATTTCCAGACACAAGTTTGAAACTGAATTGGCGAGATGGCGCGCGTTGTGGTACCTGGTTCCAAGTTGAAGACACCAGTACGTCATCCGCTTCCGGCGCGAACTAGTCAGCTTTCGGGTTTGCTTGGCGTATCGTGGATTGAATCGAGTCAGCGGCGTCCTTGAGCTGCCTCTCTTCTCTTTCATCTAGCTCCAATTCAACTATCCTTTCGACACCATTGCTGCCCAACACTATGGGCAGGCCCACAGCAACATCTTTCAGACCATATTCTCCTTCGGGAACAACGGAGGCGCCCATCACTCTGTTTCTTCCTCTCAGTACTGCATCGGCCATTATTGCTATGACGGCCGCGGGGGCATGTGCGGTACTCCCCTTAAGGCCAATCACATCCATGCCACTTGACTTTGTCTTCACCATTATGCGCTTAATCTTATCCGCGGTCAACAGTCTCTTGATCGGTATTCCAGACACCGTTGTGTAGTTAACAAGAGGGATCATCCGATCGCCGTGTTCACCGATTACCAAGCCTCCGACATCTTCCCTTGAAACACCGAGTTCAGTCGCCAAGTATGAACGGTACCTCAGGGCGTCAAGAATTCCACTCATTCCGAATACCCTGTTCCGCTCAAACCCGGACTGCTTAGCGGCGAGATACGTCATGGCGTCGACAGGGTTTGTTACCATCATGATCTTGCATTTCGGAGCGTATCTTACTATCTCTTGGACAATCGAAGAGGCCATTTTCGCGTTGGTCTCAGCAAGATCAGCCCTTGAACTTCCGGGCTGTCTCGCCATTCCAGCAGTCACGATAACCAGTTCCGACCCAGCCATATCTGCAAGATTGTTGCTCCCTTCGATTCTCCCATCAAATTCGATGGCTGGAGACGCTTGTCTCATATCGAGTGCCTCGCCTTGCGCTAGGCCTTCCCTAACGTCAATCAACATTACATCGGAGATACGTGACCGGAGAATGTTGAAAGCAGAAATGCTGCCGACTCTTCCTGCACCAATTATCGATATCAATCAAGATCACCCATATTTGCAGCTAGTCAGACCCGCGCATCTCCATTGTTTTCTTCTCTTTTCAACCGTTCGCCTTGGCCAGAAACACAAGTCATACCGGATGATGCAGGCGTGGGGCAATTCGATCTGCTGCAAGACCCAAGACGGGATTGTATGCAGAGGGTTCTGTATGAAACGTCTCCATGATCACTGCGACAGAACTGTCTAGGCAATCAGCCTTGGACCAATGGACTCATTCCAGTGTGGCAGGGGCTATGATAAGTCGCATTCCGTCAACCCTTTCATGACCTTGAGTCCGACAAGGTTGTATGCATGATTAGCCTTTCTAGAATGATGTTATGCTCAAAGAAGTCGCGCCTACGTTGATCGATTATCAAATCAGACCCGCGTTGCTGTCGGACTTGGTTGCGGTTTGCCAAATCGAAACCGACTCATTTGATCAACCCTATCCAGGGGTCCTGATGGACAAACTCCTCCGTGAGCATTCTGGAAGTTTCTTCGTGGCGTCGGACAGATCAGGCAGGCTCGTCGGTTACTGTGTTGCGACCGTTAGGGGTGGATCAGCTCATCTAATCTCGGCGGCAGTTCTACGTCACCAGCGCAGAAAAGGAATTGCAGCTGGACTACTCGAAACCCTCATCAAATATCTAATCGGACAACGCGTCAAAGAATTGTGGCTTGAAGTGAAGTTGAGCAACCAAGAAGCGATCGCGCTCTACACCAAACTCGGTTTCGCCCAGCTCTCAGTAATCTCAAACTACTATTCAGATGGAGCCGCGGCGCTCAGGATGCGACTGAGCTTGAAGGTAAAGCCGGTGGAATGATGAAGTGTCGCTTCTTTCTCCTCGACATAGACGCGGGTGAATGGGAAGGTGAGCCAAGCTGTCGCCTATGGGGGCTAAATGTGAATGCCGAGCCCATACTAGTTGTTGCAACGGCCATAATGCCATACTTCTATCTTGTCCCACAAAATCAAAAGGACACAGATGCAATTCAGGAGGAACTGACGAAGAATAGAGAGCGTTTCCCGAAGATTCTGCGGATCGAACAAGAGAGCAAGAAACTCTTGGGTCGGGTCAGCGAGGCGGTCAAGGTTACTTGCTCCGACTCGCAAGTCATTGGCATCTACGCTCGGGAAATCGCCAAGATCATACACAACGCTCACTGCTTTGAACAAGATCTCAGACTGTCTACAAGGTACATTGTAGACTGGATGCTAACACCGTGCGGCTGGCATGAATGTGAAGCGGACGGGGCTAAGCTTGCAGGCGTGGATGTGGATCATGCCTACTTTGCAAAGACTGCGCCACGAAGCATACTAGAAGAAAAAACTCCTGAACTGCGGATGCTGAGCTATGCTCTGTTGACCGCGGCGGAGAAAGGTTCAGCCAGACCCAAGAGGGATCCGATTCGCGCGATCGCGGTTGCGACCAACTCGGGGAACGCTGAAGTCTTCGCTTCAGATACTCAAGGCGACTCAACCGTCTTGAAGGCTTTCATCACGTACGTGACCAACGTGAATCCCGATGTTATTGTCGGTTTTGAAAGCAATGGGCTTGAGTGGCCGTACATTCTGGAACGGTGCAGGCTTCAGAAGATCAGAATGGCCGTTGGTAGAGACCTGACAGAGCCGCATACGAGCATGTTTGGCCATGTCTCGGTTTCCGGTCGCGCAAACGTAGATCTTCTTGAAGTCGCTAACGGCATTCCGGAGGTCAAAGTAAAGACGCTCGAGAACATGGCAAAGTACCTTGGGCTTGCGTCCCCCGAGAAGATCACAACGATCGAAGAATTCGAGCGATACACGTTCTGGATGGATAGTTCGAAAAGAATCGATCTGCTCGAATCCCTCAAGTCGAAAGCACAGGCATTAGTGGAGTTGGCTGAAGTCACCATCAATAACCCGATGCAGTTGTCTGCGTTGACGGGGTTACCTCTCGATCAGGTGATGACCGCGGCTGTCGGGTTCCGAGTAGATTCCTACCTCGTAAGGCAAGCACATCTGCTCGGAGAGTTGATCCCTACGAGGACTGAACAGCCATTCTTCACGTACAGGGGAGCCATCGTACTTGAACCTCAAATCGGTTTGCACGATGATGTTGTCGTGCTGGATTTTGCATCCATGTATCCCAATCTGATGAAGAACTACAATCTTTCACCAGACACTTTGATCAGACCCGGAGAACAGGTTTCTGATGACGCGGTTTTCATAATTCCCGAATTGGGGCATCGTTTTCGAAAGAAACCTGATGGATTCTATCGAATCGTTCTATCGGCATTGATTGATGAGCGCTCGATCATCAGGAACGAATTGACTAAGGTTCAGGAGGGCTCAATCAGGCACAGAGTACTGAAAGAGCGCGAGAGAGCGGTTAAGGTCATCACTAATGCCTGTTACGGTTATGCTGGTTGGGCGGGTGCGCGTTGGTATGTGCGAGAGGTAGCGGAGTCAGCTGCGGCATTAGGGAGAAACGCCATCACGAAAACCGTCGCAAGGGCTGAGGCACTGGGACTCAAGGTCATTTATGGTGACACCGATTCGGTATTTGTAAAGAATGATCCGGAGAAAGTGGATCGTCTGCTGGAATGGGCAGACAACGAGCTGGGGCTGGAGATCAAACGCGAGCGTCAATACGTCAGAGTTCTCTTCACAGAGGCAATGAAGCGGTACGCTGGACTACTTCCAGACGGCTCATTGGATATAGTTGGACTGGAGGTCGTCCGCGGCGACTGGTCGGATCTGGCTCGACGTGTTCAAGAGCGAGTATTGGAGAGCATTCTCCGCGACAAGTCGGTGGAGAAGGCTGTGGACACCGTTCGGATAATGGTGCGAAAGCTAAAGAACGGAGAGTTGTCCATTGGCGATCTTGTGATTCGGAAGGCTCTGACGAAACCCATCGAAGAGTATGCTGTCCGAACGCCTCATGTTGAGGTTGCCAAGATTCTACGAAAGGAAGGTTGGGACTTGGCCGTGGGTGATCAAGTGGCCTACGTGATCGTAAGGGGGCCAGGAAAGCTCTTCCAGAAGGCAAGGCCCTTCGGTCAAGTCAGACCACAGGATGTGGATGTAGAGTACTACATACAGAGCCAAGTGAAGCCTGCTGCCATGCGAATCTTGGAAGGCTTTGGG
>Ga0315282_10010189_pt1 | contig 14791 bp, 11 predicted proteins | sample YL17G07_20_MG_FD_203693 | JGI IMG/M metagenome (GOLD analysis project Ga0315282, IMG submission 203693) | Sediment microbial communities from Yellowstone Lake, YNP, Wyoming, USA - YL17G07_20 | ecosystem: Environmental > Aquatic > Freshwater > Lake > Sediment | place: USA: Wyoming | collected...
GTCGGTGATCTGCGGCTGCACGCCCACAAGCTTGGTGAGCAGCAGTTGCGCCTGCACCTCGCGCTCGTACGCATCGGGGGTGAGGCCGCGCTCCTGCAGCATCGTGCGGAACGCCGTCTCGTCGGGGAACGTCTTGCGGATGCGCGTGATCTCCGCGACGACATCCTCGTGCTTGACGACGATGTTGCGGTTCCGCGCCGCCTGCCGGATGAGGGTCTTCTCGACGACCGCCTCCAGGGCGTCACGGAGCCAGTAGTCGTGCAGCTCGCCCTCGACGTCAGACAGGGTGATCTTCTGGCCATTGACCGTGGCCACGATTGACTTCGGGTTCTGCCCCCACACCACGCCGCGTCCGATCAGCAGTACTGCCAGCGTCGCCCCCAGACCGATAGCCGCTCTGCTGCGCACGGTGGCTCCCTCCCTGACCAGGCCCCAAAGGCCCGTACACGCCTGTCTGTGGCGATTATACGCCCCGTGCTTCTTGAGTGTCAAGCAACGGCCCGCGGCCGCCTAACGGGGTGGAGATGGCCTTGCGGTCCCCACCAACGGACGACCCCGGGGCCCCCCGTAGGAGCGCCCACTGGGCGCGACGGTGGTGGCTGGCGGGCCCCGCTCGTAGGAGGGCCCATTGGGCGCGACTCCGGTGGGTGCTTGGTCCTCACCCCGCGGCCGCCCCCCCGACCCATGTCACCAGGGCCTCGCGCAGCGCCCGAAACGCCGCCCCCCGGTGGCTGACCGCGTTCTTCTCCTCGGGCGACAGCTCGGCATTGGTGCGGCTCTGGCCCTGCGCCACGAAGACGGGGTCGTAGCCAAAGCCGCCTTCGCCCCGCGGCACCGTAGCGATGCGTCCCGCACACTCCCCGCACCACTCGCCCACCACGCTGCCGTCAGGCGCGGCCAGGCACAACGCGCAGACGAAGCGCGCCTCCCGTTCCTCCGCGGGGCGGTCATCCAGCAGTGACAGCAGCAATGCGACCCGCTCCGGGTCCGGGCGGCCGGCCCCGGCGAACCGACTGCTGTACGCGCCTGGGCGCCCGCCGAGGGCCTCGACGACCAGGCCGCTGTCCTCGCCCAGTGCGGCCCGCCCGTGACGGTGGGCGGCGAGCACCGCCTTGTGTCGCGCGTTCTCGTGGAACGTGGCGAACGGCTCCGGCAGCGCCGCACCGTCTCCGAGGTCGCGGAGGGTTGCGACCTCCACCCCGAGGCCCGCCAGCAGCGCCTCGGCCTCGCGCCGCTTCCCGGCGTTGTGAGTGGCCAGCAGCAGCGCCGGTGGCCTGCCCAGCAGCCCGGCCGGCACGGGGCTACCCGGTGGCATCGGTCGCCGCCAGCGCCTCGCGCTGCGCCTCGAAGATGCTCTGGGCGGCCTTTGCCGCCGCGTCCAGCATGGACTCGAGCTGCTGGCGGCTGAAGGGGGTGGTTTCGGCCGTGCCCTGCACCTCGACCAGTCCGCCGCGGCCGGTGAACACGACATTCATGTCGGTGCCGGCGCGCGAGTCCTCCTCGTAGCAGAGGTCCACCAGCACCTCGCCCGACACGATGCCCATGCCGATGGCGGCGACCTGGTCCCGCAGCGGGTCGCGCTTGAGCGCCCGGTCCTTGACCAGCGCCCGGCAGGCCAGGGCCAGCGCCACATAGCCGCCGTTGATGGACGCCGTACGCGTGCCGCCGTCGGCCTGCAGCACGTCGCAGTCCACGATGATCGTCCGCTCCCCGAGCGCCGTGAGGTCGGTCACGACCCGCAGCGCGCGGCCGATCAGCCGCTGGATCTCCTGGCTCCTCCCACCCGGCCGCCCCGCCACGGACTCGCGCACATTGCGCTCCTTGCCCGCCCGCGGCAGCATCGCATACTCGGCCGTCACCCACCCCTCCCCGCCGCCGGAGCGCCAGCCCGGCACCTTGTCCTGCACGGTGGCAGTGCACAGGACACGGGTATCGCCGGTGGCGATCAGGCACGACCCCTCGGCGTACTTGGAGACGGCCGTCTCCAGCCGCAGCGGCCGCAGGTCGGCGTTCACCCGTCCGTCCACACGCAGCATCCTGGCCCTCCGTGCCGTTGGTAGGACAGGTTGTCTCAACCTGTCCATGCTGTGGTTCGCCCGTGGGCGCGCCTTTGGCGCCGTCGTAGGGGCGCGGTTCACCGCGCCCATCGGTGCCCTGGCCCTCGTTCAGCCGCTGCTTGTTGGGGCAGGCGTCTCGCCTGCCCTGGACAACCCAGGATCCCCTCCTGACGCCGCCCCAACGGCCGCGCAGTAGTTAACATAACCGACCGCTCGGCTGGGCCTAGCCCCCCCAAACGAACCCGAGAATTGCCTCTATCTGCCCCGCAGCGCCGAGTCCGCCTCCCGGGTGGCCCCTCCAGCCATGTGCCGGCTGGGGCGTCCCCTGGCCCGGCCCACCTCCCCCGGGGGCCGCCCTGGATGGGGCTCCCGCCTGCCTCATCCCCCCCCGAAACGAACCCGAGAATTGCCTCTATCTGCCCCGCAGCGCCGAGTTCGGCTCTCAGGTAGCCGCTTCGCCCAGGTGCCCGTTGAGGTGCACATCCACCCGGCGCACCTCGCACACCGCCTGCCCCAGCAGCAGCGCCGAGACCCGCCGCAGCGAGTCCGGGCTGCCGCTCGCGTAGCAGGCTGGAAGGACCGCGCCGGGCAGCTCCGGGCTCAGCAGGCCGGCCGCCGCGAGCTGGTCGGCCGCCGTCTGCGCCAGGCCCACCGCGGGGTCCACCAGACGGACCTCCGGGCCGAGCGCCGCTTCCCACTGTGGCCGCAGCAGGGGGTAGTGGGTGCAGCCCAGCACCAACGTGTCCACGTGAGCCTCGCCCAGCGGGGCGGCATACCGCGTAACGGCCCGCTGTAGGTCCGCCACAGGCGCCCCGGCCTCGACCAGCGGGACGAGGTCGGGGCAAGCCACCTCGACCACTTCCACCTCGGGGCGCAGGGCGCCGATGGCGGCGCTGAACGCGCGCGAGCGCACCGTGCCCTCGGTGGCCGCCACGCCCACCACGCCGCGGGCGGCCTCGGCGGCGAGTTGCGCGCCGGCGGCGATGGTCCCCAGCACCGGCACGGCCACCGCCCCTCGCACATGCTCCAGGGCCAGCGCCGAGGACATGTTGCAGCCCATCGCGATGAGCTTCACGCCCTCCGCCACGAGGAAGCGGCAGGCGTCGAGCGCGAAGCAACGGATCTCGTCCGGCGGGCGAGGGCCATACGGCACGTAGCCCGTGTCGCCGAAGTACACCACGCGCTCCCGCGGGAGCCGCCGCGCCAGGGCGCGGACCACGGTGAGGCCGCCGACGCCCGAGTCGAAGACACCGATCGGGGCGGCGGCGGGCTGTGGCACAGACGCGAAGCTCACAACGGCCACCTGGTGGGGATCAGGGTAGGCCCAGCTCACCCTCCCGCAGGGCGCCGGACCCCTCGACAAAGGTCTTCACCGCGCGGTACACACCCCGCGCGGCCTTGTCGCGGAAGTTCCCCGAGGCCAGAAGGGCCTCCTCTCGGTCCTCGTCAATGAACGCCAGCTCACACAGCGCCGCCGGCATTTGGGCGTAGTGCACGACCACGAACCGCTCCCGGAACACGCCACGGTCCTTGCGCCCCAGCGCCTCCACGAGAGACTCTTGGAGCAGGTTGGCGAGACACGCCGACTGGTCGGTGTAGTAGTAGCACTCCGTGCCGAACCCGGTGTTGGCCTTGTCGCTGGCGTTGCAGTGGATGGCGAGGAACACGTCCACGTGCTCCGCGTTGGCCAGGCGCGGCCGATCGTAGAGGCCGAAGAAGACGTCTCGGTCCCGCGTCATCGAGACGGTGGCGCCGTCGCCCTGCAGCAGCTTCCGCGTGCGCTGGGCGACGTCGAGGTTGACGTCCTTCTCCAGCAGCCGCCGGCCCGTGGCGCCGGAGTCCTGGCCGCCATGGCCGGGATCCAGCATCACGGTCTCGTTGGCCAACCGCCCCCGCCGGAACACCACCTCGACCGTCGCCGGGTCCTTCCCGGGGCCTACCGTGAAGCGGACCGCCTCGCTGAGCACGAGCGTCACCGACACCGCCTGCCCTTCCTCGGCCGGCCCGACCTTCACCCGCTCCACAAACTCGCCGCCCAGCCGCACCTCGGATCGCCCCGCCGGATACCGCGTCATCGGCAGCGTCAGCACGGTCCGCAGCGGGTGCCGCAACACCGTGTAGCGCGGCGCGACCGGGTCCGAGAGGCGCAGCCGCACCTTGACCTCGCCGGGTGCCGGGGCCTCCGACTCCACCGCCTGCAGCTCCGCCAGCCGTCGGTCCACCACGGGCTCCGCCCCGGTCGGTGCGCCGAGGTTGAGCCGGTGCTGCCATGCCTCGGGCGACTCCAGCGCCGAGGGCCAGACGTTGTACAGGTCGGCGACGACCCGGGCTACCGGCGGATCGTCCTGGAACTGGCTCCAGCGCACCCGCTGCAGCCGCCCGCTGTTGACGAGGACCGTCTGCGGCGCCCCTTCCCAGGCGACGCCTGGGAGATCCGCCACGACCCGGCACGGCGCGCCGAGAACCTCGGTCCTGGGGGTGCAGGGAGCACTAGTGGCGAGCTCTAGCCAGGCCCCGGCGGTGCCGGCGTGCACCGTCACCTGCTGCAGGGCTGGCCACGCGCAGAGGCGCTTCGTACCGCCGTCCCACTTGACGACCATCCCGAGCAGCCGCAGCACGTCGGCCGCCGGTCCGCAGAGACGGCCGCCGATGATGCTCGTGGCGGCCGGGAGGGTCCGCGGGCGGCCGTCCAGCGTGGCCTCAGCGCTGCCGGCGTGCAGCACCACCGTCGCGTCGGTGACCGTGCGGATCGTGACCGTGCCCGCCGCTGTGGTCACAACCGCCTTCAGGGCCTCAGCCAGAGGGGCAATGGGCGCCACCAGGCGCCCGTCCACGAGGCGGGGCGCCGGGTCGAGCTTCAGGGGCTGGCCCGCGAGCACTACCGAGGGGACGGGCGGCTCCGCCGCGCAGGCGCGGGGGAGGGGGCAGACGAGAAGCACAATGGCCGGGATGACCCAGAGACGCATGGGTGAGCCCCCACAGGCGGCGATGGAAGCGGCAAGGCAGGGGCACCTCTCGCGCCGATGCCGCGCGACGGCCCAACCGCACCGACCCGGCAGCGCCGCAGCGACGCGCTGCTCCAGCACACCGCGTGGCCCGCAGCGTAGCATGGGGAATGCCCGGAGTCAAGGCAGGGGGAGAAGCGAGGGTGGTCCGGCGGAGGGGCCGAATGGGGCAGGGGCCCCATCCGGCCCATGGCCGCTCCGGCCGCGGCTCTAGCGACCCCCGCCGGGCTGGACGGCCGCCTGGAACTCCTTGGCCACCTGATCCGTCGTCTTGTCCGCCGTCCACTCGATGATCGTGGCGTCCGCGGGCGGCTCATACGTCAGCATCTCATCGGTCACTTCCTCGATCTGCTCCAGCTCGGTGACCGTGACATAGATCTCGATCCCCACCGGGTTGATCGTCTGTATGTGCAACATGCGGAAGGCGCCCGACTCCTTGCCCAGCGCGATCTCCACCCCCTGGACCACCGACTCCTTGGGCAGGCCCGGGAAGGCGTCCTTCCAGGTCGGGTAGGCGTCGGGGCTGACGGCCAGCAGCCAGCACTCCTCGCCGCCGATGGCGTCCTCGTTGACGATGGAGAGCGAGTCACGGCTGTCCAGCATGGCCTGGACCATTGGCTGCGGCTCGCCGATCCCGACGGCCTGCAGCGCCTTGGCCCGGTCCTTGCCTAGTTGCTTGAGCGTCTCGGCCGGTATGTGGAGCATCACGTTGGCTGAACCTACGTAGACCTTGACGCCCTCCGGCGTGAAGGTCACCACGGTGCCGCCGCCGACTTCCGCCCGGAAGTGCTCCATGTCGCGGGCCCACAGCTCCTGCACGGGCTGCTGCGGCTGCGGGGCCCCGTTCACCAGCACCTGCACGTCCAGAACCATGTGCATCGGGTGCCCGCCGTTCAGACCGGCCGCCATCCTGTCCATCAACTCGGTCACGCGGGCGTCGGTCTGGGCAAGCGCGCTGGCGCCCAGGGCCGCCACCAGGCAGGCAATCACGATGACGAGAGCACTGCGTCGGCTTGAGAACATGGCTTGGGACTCCCTCTCAGTGTGTCTGGCGGCTCCTCGGCCGCCCTCGGCGGCACAACAGCGGGACGGTTGCCACGCCGCCCTGGTTGCACCTTCCCACGCCCCTCACGATCCGCAGGGGTCGCGGCCGTGGATGTGCTGCAAGGATGCTGCCAACTCAAGCGGCCCCCAGTGGTGCTGGGCCCAAGGTCGGCGCGGGCAACGCGGCCAACTGGCCCGCAGGGCCGAGGCCGCGGGAAGAGGCGCTGTGATGCAGACCGGTGGAGTGCTGCTTGGGCTTTGGCTAGCGGGCATGGGCGCGGCCGAGACCGTCCGCCTGCCTGCGACGGCGGACATCTGGGTCTCAGACGCCACGCCGGAGGAGGCCAACACCAGCTCCGGTCGCTGCCCACGCCTCAAGCTCAAGACCATCCAGGAGCTGTCCGCCATCCGCTTCGACGCGAGCGCCGCCCGGGGCCGCGAGGTCCTACGTGCCAGGCTTCTGCTGCGCCTGGCGCGCGAGGACCTCCTGCGCTACATCCGCGTCTCCACCGTGAACCAAGACTGGGTCGAGGGCCGCGGCGAGGAGCCCTACGGTCCCCCCGATGGCGCCACGTTCCGGCTTGCCGACGCCGGCACGCAGCGCCCCTGGGCCTGGCCAGGCTCCTCGATGGCCGATGTCATCATGACCTCGGGGCATTCGCTGGCCACCTGGGCGGCCTGCGAGCGCCTCGCGGACGGCTGGATCGCGGTGGCGCTGACACCCGAGCTGGTGACCTCCCTCGCGGTGGGCGACACGGATGGCCTGGCGGTGATGGACGGCGGAAACCCAACCTACTTCAACAACTTCGTCTACAGCGTCCAGCAGGCCGGGAGCGAGCCGTACATCGAGGCGGAGCTGGGTCGCGCGCTGGCCGACCCGCCGGCCAAGCCCCAGGTCACGGCCGAGCCCGCGGCGGAGCGGGCGCACCTGGAAACCGGCGCCATCTCGGTGGCCGTGGCGCCCTCGGCCGATACGTTCTGCTGGCGCCTGGCGCTCGACGGGGAGCCCGTGGAGCGCTGGCGCGTGCCTCACCCCGGCGAGACCGGCAGCGCCCGCTTCGTGCTGGAGGATCTGCCGCCAGGCAGAGCGTTCCGACTGGGGGTCACAGCCGTCTCGGCGGGTGGCCAAGCCTCAGCACCGGCCGAGGTGCAGGTCACCTCCTCCGCCGCCCTGGCCCTGCCGCCCGACCTAGGCACGCTGGAGCCGCCCACTCAGGGCGTCGCGCCCGCGGAGCAGGCGGGGCGCATGCGTGTGTGGGCCTGCCCGGGGCTGGTGAAGCTCAGCCCGGAGACCGGCGAGGTCATGTGCGGCGACCTCGGCCCGGGCGATCCCCGGCGGGCGAATGCCGCCTGGGATGGACAGCGCATCCGCCTCTTCGGCGCCCGCGGGGAGACCGTCTCCTGCCAGCTCTGCATCGAGAACCTGGGGCCAGACCCCCTGACGGGCCTCAGCGTCCAGCCGGAGGCGTTGACCGGGCCGGGCGGCGCGACCCTCGCTCCGTCCGCCCTCGAGCTGTTCCTCAACTGGTGTGCCCGCAACGCCGACGGGTCCATGCAGCCGGCCTACTGCGTGCCCCTCGCGCCCGGGCAGACGATCGCTATCCCCGACCCGCGGCGGGGGCTGCCCGAGCAGCGCAACCAGAGCCTGTATGTGGACCTCTACGTCCCCAAGGACGCGGCGCCCGGGGACTACACCGGGACGCTGGTCGTGCGGGCAGAGGGCGTAGAGCCGACCACGCTCCCCGTCGCCCTCCGCGTGCTCGACTTCGTCGTGCCTGACCGCCTCAGCTTCTGGCCGGAGCTCAATGCCTACAGCGTTCCAGACGACGCGCAGCGCTACTACCTCCTGGCCCATGAGCACCGCTGTGTGCTGAACTGCTGGCGGTGGGAGCCGGAGGTGCGCGGGTCCGGGCGGGACATCGAGGTCCTCTGGGGCAACTACGACCGAGACGTGGGGCCGCTCCTCTCCGGCGAGGCCTTCCGGGACGCGCACCGGGCGGGCGCGCCCGTGGAGTGCATGTACCTGCCCTTCGAGGATAGCTGGCCAACGCCCCTCACCGAGGAGACCTACGACTATCACGGCCACTGGCCCGGGCGCGGCGAGGACGTGCAGTTCCTCGTGGACCACTACCTCACCGCGCCGTACATCGGTGATGCACTGAGCCAGAGCTACAAGGACGCGTTCCTCGCCGTCCAGCGCCAGTTCATCGAGCACTTCCGGGAGCGTGGCTGGGACCGCACCGAGATGCAGTGCTTCTACGGCGGCAAGAACACGCACCGCATTGACTATGGCAGCAACATGTGGTGGACTACGGACGAGCCGTACCATTGGGACGACTGGCTGGCCCTGCAGTTCTTCGACCGGATGTGGGCCGCCGGGCGCGGCGACGCCGACCCGCGGCAGTGGGCCGCCCGGGCTGACATCAGCCGCCCCCAGTGGCAGGGCCGGACGCTCGACGGCGCCGTCAACTGCGTCTACTTCGGCGCGGGCGCGTTCAGCACCCCGGACATAATCCGTCGTTGCCAGACGCTCGCCCGCGAGCAGGGCTTCCGGCTGAGGATGTACGGGAGCTGCAACCCGGACACTGAGAGCAACACGCGGACGGTGCTCTGGGCGCTGAACGCGTGGCTGAACGGCGCCAACGGCATCCTGCCGTGGCAGACGCTGGGCGGCGACGAGGCCCTTGACACGAACGATGCCGGCGCCGGCGGCGGGAATGCGCTGCTGGTGCCCGGCGAGCGCTTCGGCGTCCCAGTCGTCGCGGACATGCGCCTCAAGGCGCTGCGCGACGGGCAGCAGCTAGTGGAGTACCTGCGCATTCTGGGTGAGCGCCGCGGGCTGCAGCGGGAGCAGCTCCAGGCGATGGTCCGCCGCGCCCTCGCCCTCGAGGGCGGCACGCGGGCGGGCACGGGCGCCGACAGTGCCGACGCCCTGGTGTTCAGCACGCTGGAGACGTGGCAGCTAGCCGAACTGCGGCGGGGTCTGGCGGAGCTGATTGTGCAGTCGCCCGCCTAGCCGTTGTCGCCCGTCGGAGGCCCCACCGGGGGCGACTGCGGGGAGGTCGCCGCCAATGGCGCCTCCTACCCGGGCGGCGCTGCCGGTGCCGTTCGTCGGAGGCCCCACCGGGGGCGACTGCGGGGAGGTCGCCGCCAGTGGCGCCTCCTACCCGGGTGGGGCTGGCGTTGCCGTTCGTCGGAGGCCCCCCGGGGGCGACTGCGGGGAGGTCGCCGCCAGTGGCGCCTCCTACCCGGGCGGCGCTGGCGCTGCCGTTTGTCGGAGGCCCCATTGGGGGCGACTCCGGAAGCCTACAAGAAGCCCTTCTGGGAGGCCAAGCCATGGCTGGTCCCGAGCGCAACATGCACTACGTCTGCACCCACGCGGAGGCACGGGCTCTGACCGAAGGCCCGGCGCGGTTCTGGGTGACGAACTGCGGCTGTCGGGCGGGCCGCGAGGACGGTGAGTGCGCGCGATCGCCCGTGGATGTGTGTTTGTTCTTTGGCAACGAGGAGCCGGGGATGCTCTCCCCCGAGGGCCGCGCGAACCTCCGGGAGCTGAGCCGCGACGAGCTGGCCCGGCACTTCGCGCTGGCCGCCGAGCGGGGCCTGGTCACCCGCCCCTTCCGCAACCCCGAGACGATGGAGGAGACGGTCGGGGTCTGCTTCTGCTGCGACGACTGCTGCGCCTACTTCCTCCAGTTCGACCCGACGGCATGCGACAAGGGAGCCTCGGTGCAACGGACCGACGCCGGGTCCTGCACGGACTGCGGGGACTGCGTGGCGGCCTGCTACTTCGGGGCGCGGACGATGAGCGACGAGGCCCTCGCGGTGGACGAGGAGCGCTGCTTCGGCTGCGGCCTCTGTGTAGCCGCGTGCCCGGAGCGGGCCATCGCCATGGTCCTGCGGTAGCGCCGGCCGCCGACCCTTGCAGCATGGGAGACACCGCAGTGTATTCCGACGGCAGTTCAGAACGCGAAGTCACACCCACGCCCCCGGGGCAGGGAACACTGCCCCAGATGACGCTGGGGCCCCACCGGCTCTCGCGCCTGATCCTTGGCAGCAACCCCATCAACGGTGGTTCGCACCTCTCCGGCTTCGTGAACCGGCAGATGCGCGCGTACTTCACGCCCGAGAACACCATGGCGCTCCTGCGCCGTTGCCAGGAGGTGGGGATCACCGCCTGGCAGGCGGGCGGCGACAACATCCGCATCTGGCAGCAGTTCCGGGCCGCGGGCGGGGAGCTGCACTACCTCTCCCTGGCCCACCACGACCCCCAGCGGCCGGGCGCAGTCGAGGAGCTGGCCCGGGGCGGCGCCATCGGCATCATCCACCACGGCGAGGTCACCGACAGCCTGTTCAAGGCCGGCCGCCTGGCCGAAGCGCGGGAGTTCTGCCGCCATGTGCGCGGTGCCGGCGTGCAGGTCGGGGTCAGTACGCACATGCCCGCGGTGATCGCGACCATCGAGGAGCAGGGCTGGGACGTGGACTTCTACCTCGCTTGCGTGTACGAGCGGCACCGCACGCGAGAGGAGCTGAAGGCGCTGCTGGGGGCCGTGCCGATCCCCGAGCGGGAGGTCTACCTGGAGGAGGACCCGCCGCGCATGTGTGCCGCGATACGGGCGACGCCGAAGCCTTGCCTCGCCTTCAAGATCCTGGCGGCCGGGCGCCTCTGTGAGACCCCGCAGCAGGTGGAGGAGGCGTTCCGCTTCACGTTCACCCACATCAAGCCCACCGACGGGGTCATCGTGGGCATGTACCCCGAGTACAGCGACCAGCCAGCCGAGAACGTGGAACTGACGCGCCGGTTCGGGGCCCCGCGCCCGGCCTGAGAAGGCCCTCTACCACAGCTTGGCGACTGCGGCCACCTCGGCGCGCGGGTGGAGGGCGATGGCGTCCTTGCTGCACGCGCTGCGGCAGACGCCGCAGCCGTAGCAGGCCCGCTGGTCCACAAAGGCCTTCTGGTTCGCAGCGCTGTACGCCATGGCGCCGAACTGACAGAGGCGCATGCAGGAGCGGCAGCCTTTGCACTGGTCCGGGTTCACCTCGGCGACGTACTCGGCCCGGAACATCACCTTGAAGTCGTGCGTCACGGTTGACCGCATGGCCAGGCAGTCAGACCGGTCGCAGTTGCAGACTCCGCCGATGAACGGCGTGACGAACGTCCAGACCGTGTGGCAGAGGCCCTCGCGTTCGTGGCCGGCGAAGGCCTCCAGGGCCGCCTCGGCTGTGAGCGTCTCCAGCCCGGCGCTGTTGGGGCCAAACAGGAAGCTGTCATCCAGGTTGCCGATCGCATCTCCGAAGACCCGGTCAGCCCCCATCGAGACGCCATAGCAGTAGCGCGCCTCGCGGCCCAGAGTGGCGTGCCGGCAGACGCAGGGAACCCGGACGATCTGGTTGACGAAGCCGAAGATCTCCCGCACGTCCTCCAGGGGAAGCACCTGGCCGAAGTGCTGCTTCTTGGCCTGCCGGGTGACCCGGCGGCTGATGGCGCGGCGCACGAAGGCGGGGGCCTGGGCAGCCTTCCGGAGGCCTTCGACACCCTCCTGGAGGTTGTCTGAGCCGCGGAAGAAGCCGGCGATGAACTCCTGGCGGCGCACGTCGCTCAGCAGGTCCTGGGAGTAGTTCCGGGCCTGCAGGTACCACTTCTTCCCCTCGCCGTGCCGGATGCAGAACTCGCACATGGGTAAGCTCCTGGTGGTGCTAGGGCGGTCGTGCACAGGGTTCGCTCCAACGCCGCGGGCGGCCTGCTGACCGGGTCGGGAGTCACCGGTCGGCAGGCGGCAGGACGGCAATCACCCGGAGGGCCCTGCGGCCCCGCTCGCGAGAGCCGCTCATGGCCCTACGGGCCACACTGGCAGATGAGCACGGGCCTTACCCCGGGAGTGGGACGGGCAGCTTGCCCGTCAGGGCGGTGGCGACCACCCCGCCCACCCTCCTGCCAGCCTCCCCCCAGGGCCCCTTCTGGGGGCAGAGGCGTGTCGCGGGAAAAGCGGTTTGACGCAGGGGGCCAGGCGAGGTATAATCACTCTTTGGGACGCTGCTGACAGGCCCAGGCAGGGCCTCGCGCTGCTCAAGCTGATCCCCCTCCAGCTTGGGCTTTTTTGTGCCCGGAAAGGGGAGTGCCGGTAATGGCCGCGACCGTGGTGGTGGGAATGCAGTGGGGTGACGAGGGGAAGGGCAAGATCACCGACCTACTCGCCGCCCAGGCCGATGTCGTCGTACGGTACCAGGGAGGCAGCAACGCCGGTCACACCGTCGTGGCGGGCGAACGTACGCTGAAGCTGCACCTGGTGCCGTCGGGCATCCTGCACCCCAAGGCGCTGTGCGTGATGGCGGACGGCACCGTGGTGGACCCCGTGACGCTGGCCCGGGAGCACGACGGGCTGGAGCAGCAGGGCGTCTCCTGCGCGAACCTGCGGGTGAGCGGCAACGCGCACGCCATCCTGCCCTATCACATGCTCCTGGACACCCTCGAGGAGGAGAGCCGCGGAGCCGGCCAGATTGGCACCACCCGCCGCGGCATCGGCCCGGCGTACTGCGACAAGACCGCCCGCGTGCCGCAGGGCGTGCGGATGTGGGACCTGCTAGATGAGGCGGCGCTGCGGGAGCGGGTCGAGGCGCAGCTAGCGGTCAAGAACCCGCTGCTGCAGCACGTGTACGGCCGCGAGCCTCTACAGGTGGACGAGGTGATCGCCCCGGTGCTGGAGGTGGTGCCCCGGATCGCCGATCACATCACCGACACCCGGGTGCTGCTGTATGAGCAGATGACCGGCGGGGCGCGCATGGTGTTCGAGGGCGCCCAGGGGACGTTCCTTGACCTTGACTACGGGACGTACCCGTACGTGACCAGCTCCCACCCCGTGGCCGGCGGCGCGTGCCTGGGCACCGGGCTGGGCCCCCGGAGCATCGAGCGGGTGATCGGGGTCTGCAAGGCCTACACGACCCGTGTCGGGGCCGGGCCCTTCCCCACAGAACAGCCGGGGCCCGATGGCGACCTGATCCGGGAGCGCGGCCACGAGTACGGCACCACGACGGGCCGCCCGCGGCGCTGCGGCTGGCTCGACGCGGTGATGCTGCGTACGGCAGCCGCGCTGAACAGCGCGACGGGGCTGGCCGTGATGCTGCTGGACGTGCTGAACGACTTTGAGACGGTGCCGGTCTGCGTGGCCTACGAGGCGGAGGGGCGCCGGTACGAGTGCGTTCCGGGCCGGGACGCGACGTACGCGGCGTGCCGGCCGGTGTATGAGGAGCTGCCGGGGTGGACGCAGCCGATCGCCGACTGCCGCCGCTGGGAGGACCTGCCGGACAACGCGCGGCGCTACCTGGACCGGATGTCCGAGCTGGTTGGCGTGCCCATTGCCGCCGTGTCGGTGGGCCCGAGCCGCGAGCAGACGGTCGTCCTTGACCTCTAGGACTCAGCCTCTGTTGCGGGGGCCGCTTCCGGCGCCGCGTCGGCGTCGGGGGCGGCCTCCGCTTGCCCTTCGGCGGCCCCTTCGGGGGCGGCCTCCGCTTGCTCTTCCGTGGCTTCGTCGGTGGCGGGCTCCGGTGCCGGGCGGACCTCCTTCCCGGTGATCGCGGCCAAACGATCCGCGAACGCCTCAGCCGCGGCGACGTCGAAGTGCGCGCTATCCCAGGCCAGCACCACCGGCCGGGGACGCTCCTCGCCCCCGGGTGGCGTGACCCGCAGCCGCAGCCAGAAGCGCGGGGGCTCCGGCTTCTTCTTGCGGGGGCGCGGCTCTTCCTCGGCCTCTGCCTCCGCCTTCTCCTGCTCGATGCGCAGCTCGATGTGCTCCAGCCCGATCTCGCCGCGCAGCGCCTCCGGCAACTGCTCCTGGTCGGCCGGGTAGATGGTGAGGGCAGCCTCGGACAGCTCCAACGCGTCCTCGCGCCCGTCCGGCAGTAGCTTGTGCAGCTTCAGTACGGCAGTTCCGCTCAACGGTCTCGGCCTCCTAAGCGATGGGACCGGGGGGCGGCCGGTCCTACTCCATGTCGGCGTTCCAGCCTTCGAGGCGGTCGCGCAGTTCCGGGAGGAAGGGCGCCGCCTCGGCGCCGTCGGCCACGCGGTGGTCCACGGTCAGGGTGAGCAGCATCACCGGCCGGGGCACCACGGTGTCGGCGACCACCATGGGGCGCGGCGCCACCGAGCCGGCCGCCAGGATGGCGGCCTGGGGCGGGCTGATGATGGCCTGGAACCAGTCAAGGCCTACGGGCCCGATGTTGGAGACGGTAAAGCCCGCGCCCATCTGCAGGCTGGCGCGGAGCTTGCCTTTGCGTGCCGCCTCCACCATCCCGGCCGTCTCGTCGGCGATCTCCCATACCGTCTTGCGGTCCGCATCGAAGACGGTCGGGAGCAGGACCCCCTCCGGAGTGGCGGCGGCGAACCCGACGTTGACCACCTGCAGCGCCTGCACGCCCTCGGGCGCATACCAGGCGTTCAGCCGGGGGTAGGCGGGAAGGGCCTGCGCGACCGTGCGGATCAGCACGTCGTTCACGGTGGGTACGCGCCGGCCGGCGGCCCGCGTCTTGTACTCCCCTCGCGCTGCCAGCACCGCGGAGGCATCCACCGCGACCTGCATGCTGAAGGTGGGCTTCTCCCGGGTGCTCTGCGAGACCCGCTCGGAGATCGCCTGGCGGATCTTGCTGTGTGGCAGCAGCTCAAACGGCGGCTCGGTTCGTGGCGACGGCATC
>Ga0315282_10010190_pt1 | contig 14789 bp, 11 predicted proteins | sample YL17G07_20_MG_FD_203693 | JGI IMG/M metagenome (GOLD analysis project Ga0315282, IMG submission 203693) | Sediment microbial communities from Yellowstone Lake, YNP, Wyoming, USA - YL17G07_20 | ecosystem: Environmental > Aquatic > Freshwater > Lake > Sediment | place: USA: Wyoming | collected...
ATTATGAATCTAACGGAGTATGATGGTTCGTGTCAAGCTCAAAATGAAGCGTTCGGACACAATCTGGGCTTTGTTCAGTGTGAAAACATTGGTGGTTATCGGTCATTTTTGCACCGGAAAGTAGCTAGCGCCCCGATCTGATCGGGACGCCATGGGGCCGCCGAGCGGCAGCAGAAAATAGCCCACGGCGTGAGCCGTGGGAAAGAAGTTAGCTTAACATATCCCCAGCCCCGGAGGGGCGACAGACCATGGCCCACACATTTGCCGACTTGCTCGCTCACGTCATCTTCTCCACCAAAGAACGTGCCCGCCGTGGTGAAATATATTCGCGACCAGGGCCGACATCACCGCAAGATTTCGTTTCAAGAAGGATTCATCACCTTTTTGAAACGCCACGCGATTCCCTACGACGAGCGATACATCTTTCACAAATGTTTTTCAGCATCCTGCTAAGCTTTGGCGGCAACCTGCTGGATCAGCGTATCCGCGGCGGCAGCCACGGTCTCGAGCGACTCTCGCCGGGTTAAAGCGCGTTCCCCGGGCACGGGCTCGTATTCCGCTCCCTCGGTGGCCAGCATCCCGCCATTCACCTCGACGATCAGCGCCCGCGCCCCCAATTGGTGAAACCAGTAGTCCTCATAATATTTTTCCGCCGGTTTGGGATAAGGGCGCGGAGGCCGGTCATGGAAACGCAGCTTGCGGGTTCGCCAGGTTTCCTGAAGGGAGAGAGCCAAGGCTCGCTCCTCTTCTGCCCAGTCACCCTGGGAATAGACCGTCGGCGCAAACAGTTCCGTTGGGTACATGAAGTTATGGAAGTCGGCCACGCAAAAGGGGTGGAGCGATTCGAGGAGATTTTTCGTGGCGCGAGTTTCCGCCCCCTGCGTATCGTCCCAATCGAACCACATGTCGAGTCCCTGGTCGGTGAGGCTGGACCCGAGTACCTGCCCGGTCGCTTCCCATTGGGCGATCTGTTCCGGCGTAAAACGCATGGGAGGTTTCTTAACGTAGGTGCCGTAATAAAAGTGCATCGGTTCATTGCCCTCGGCGAAGAACCTGAGCTTGTTGGCTTCCGTCCAGTCGGGTATCCAGGTGCCATGCCAGCAGTCGGGGAAGTGTTGCGAGAACCGCTGCGCGCCCCCGGGATTAAGAAGAGGAATGACGTGCAGCGTGACGGCCTCGAGGGTTTTCTCCCGATCAACGGAAATCCCGAATGGGGCGGTGGCATTCAGCAGGGCGTCGAGGTAGGCCAGCAAACCGCGCGGGCCACTCGGTTCGGGACCGTGCATGCCCGAGAGAATGGCCACCTGCTTCCGGCCGTGGCCAAGACGCAGGGCGTAAATGGGTAAGCCCGTGGCAGAACGCGCGATCTCCCGCAACTCGCAGAGGTCCGAATGCACGTAAGCAAGGCGGCGAAACCGCTCCAGGCCATCGCGGGCGCTAAGGAACCAGTAGCGTTCCTCTTCCTTTGACCAATTCAGAAAATCCCCCCGCCTGGAAAGATAAGCCTGCGCTTGCGCCTTCGCGGCAACCATGAAGGCCGCACCCAACTGGAAAAGCGATTCGCGTCGCGTCATAAAGCGCGGTCCTCGGCCGCAACCATTGCCGATTGGTGATTGGCGATTGTCGATTGGAAAAGCCTGGTGGCGAATTGCTCGGCTGTCAATCAACAATCGGCAATTCCAGCCACCCTCCGCCAAACGACGATCGCAGAGATCCTTCGCGGGACACGAAGAAATTCGCAAATGGCGCTCCAGGCGCCTCAATGCCTTACCCCGCCCGGCTTAGTGGTAGGGTTCGATGAGCCCAGGCTGCACTTGCCCGCCAGGTCGGCGGAACCGCCGGGCGCAAAGGCGCGCGCCGCAGCCAGCAGGGAATTATCCGCTATATTCGGCGACAAGGGAAGGTTCCAAATGATGGCCCCGTCCGCATATCGGCAGGCCAGCTCGAGGGCGCCCCGGAGCACCTTTGGCGATGGATTGCCTTCCTTATGCCAGGAGGTCGAATGCGCATAGACCCCGGCGTAGATGGGGAAACGGCCGGCCACAACCAGGCGACTGTCCTCTAACAGCGAGCGCAGGCCGTCCAGTTTCTCCAGGTTCGTCCACCAGAACCAGACTCCGTCCACGCATCCCGCCAGATGATTTGCAACTTCCTGATCGAGGTCGTAAATGGTAGGGACGAAAAGGAGCTTGGGGTTAATTCCCTGCTTGGCCTGATATAGGCTGCACAGATATGAGCGCGTAAAAGTCTTGGTGCTGCTGCCGATCAGGAGGTCGTCAATGTTAACTCCTCGAAGGGCCGAATATTAAAAGGCAGCGAAGTAGCTCCCTCGCTGGGCGGGATCAGCACCGGCCATACAGAAATTCCCGCTGGTTGGGCGGCGGCCAGCAGGCGCTTGAAATCTGCGAAGGAGTCGGGCGGGCTATTGGAAATGACCTGGGCAATACAACTAAAGGCATTATCGCGAAGGGCGCGGAGGGTGGCAGGGACGTCGAGGGCGTTGTCCACGCCACGAATTGGTTCGGCCCAAGCGCAAGGCGCCGGTCCCAGCGCGTGCTCTTGCGCCGCAGAAGCGCGCGCGGCTCCCGAGACTAGCGTCGCGGCCAGAGTGACAATCAAACGGCTCCGAAGGCGTGAAGAATTCGATAAGACGCGACTTCGGCGTATGTAAGCCATTGAGAATCCGGGTAGGGGCACGCTATGGCGTGCCCCTACAGGGATCTTTTCACACCTTCAAAATTTCCGTAGCCTGAAGACATCCTAAAAATTGTACCGCAGCGACAATTGCAGGATGCGGGGGTTCCAGAGATTGAGGTCCCCAAGTCCGTTTAATGCCACCAGCGAGCCGAAATGGCAGGTTCCCGAGACTCCGGGAACACAATTGACCGGACTGTCGCTCAAGCGATTGTCAGGAAGATGGGCAACATAGTGTTGGCTCGAGAGGGCATTGAAGATATCCACCCGGAGTTGGAAGACGTGCCGTTCCGTAACCGGGAAATTCTTCATAAAGGAAAGGTCACCTCCGCGGATGGCGGTCCCGTAGAGCGAATCTCGAGCGACATTGCCGAATCTTCCGAGTTCAGGTGTGGTGTAGGCGTTGGCGTTGAACCGGGTCAAGTCGGTCTGCGAGACGGCGTGGGGGTTGCCTACCAGGTCAGGCCGGAAGGCATCGCCAAAGACCGCGCCCATCTGATTCACCGGGGTCGAGCGGGGGCAGCAGTACACGGTGAAGGGTAAGCCGCTGGAGAAGGTGAGGATGCCGCTGGTTTGCCACCCTCCTAGCGCCCAGTTCGCCACGCCCAGGTCCAACTTTTTGCCTTTTCCCACGGGAACGTCGTAGAGGTAATTCACCACCAGCCTCTGGGGCACGTCAAAGGCGGCGGGCCCGTATTCCGCGTTAAGGTCATTCCCATTTTGAACGAGGTTGCTTTGGCCTCCAAAGGCGGCGATTTCCGACCCCAGGTCGAAGGTCCTGGAGTAGGTGTAGTTGATCCCAAACTGCAAGCCTTGGGAAAAGCGTTTGTCGAGCCTCACCTGGAGAGCGTTGTAGTTCGAGTACAGGGTGTTGGCGTTCGCGTAGCTATTGGCGCCGAAGTTGGGAAAATTAGTGGTGCGTGAATCCACGGGTTGAAAATTGGGATCGGCCAAACAAGCCGCCGAGGCCAGGGAACGGTCGAGTATATTGTTGCAGAGATCTCCGGCCACGGTGGGTTGATAGGCGGTGTTGAAAAACCATTGATACGGTTCTCGCAGGGCATGCATGCCCACATAGCCCACGTCCAGCATGAGATTATTGTTGAACGCGTATTGCGCGTCGAAGGTCCACTGCTGGTTGTAGGGGGTCCGGTTGGCGGGCCACTCGGTTTGTATTCCGAAGGCATAGGGTGGCGGCACCGTGGTCGGTTCGAGCGTGACCGGAGGAAGCCAGAGCTTGTTCAAAGCCAGGGGCGAGGCGGATTCATTCCCTGTGGCTGCCGGGTAGACCGGAGCGAAAAGCAGCGAGAGGATATTGGCGTCATAGTTTGCGCCGTCGTAAAACCGCATGAAGGTGTCGTAAAAAATGCCATAGCCTGCCCGCAGCACGAGTTTGTCATTATTGGGCAGCGGCCGCCAGGCCAAGCCGAGGCGGGGAGCAAAGTCCCTCCAGTCGGTGGTGACTAACTCGTTCGAGGCGCAGCACTGATAATAGGTTGAGGCGCTGGGTGCGGAGGCGAGAGGTGTAGTGAACGCTCTGCTGGCCCAAATGAGTCCTCCACCCGGGGTGGCCTCGTTAAGCACCGAGCCATCGTTGGTTGGGGTGTGAAACGATTCGGGTATTTCGTAGCGGAGGCCGAGATTGAGAGTCAGGCGCGGGGTGAGTCGAAAGTCGTCCTGGAAAAAGAAATCCCAGTCCGTACCGCGAAGATCGAAGAGGTCGGAGGCGACGGGGACCGGCGCATGCACTGAGAAGGGGTAGCCCAGCAGGTAATCCGCGAAACCGTTGCCGCTGGTCGGCCCGGGGCGCCCGGCCGTGGCGGGATCGGAAGCCGTATAGGCGCCCGTGAAACCCATCGTGCCGTTAACGCTGAAGCCGTCCAGATCCCGAACCCGGTAGCGGCGAATGTCCGCGCCCATGGTGAAGGTGTGCCGGCCGTGGATGAGCGTGTAGTTGTCTACCCATTGAAAGACGTTGTCGGTTTGGGTATAGCCGTTGTTGTTATTGCCCGGCGCGCTGTAGCCGCCTGCCAGCGACGAAAAGCCGGGGAGTCCGTAAAAGGCCGGGGTGGTGGTGGTATTCGAAAAGCCGAGTTGGGCGGAAAGGTTCGGTCCAAAAGCGGTTACTGACCCCTCGTGAAACAGTTCACGGTTGTATCCGACGTGGAAGGTGTTGATGGAGTTCGAGCTGAAGTTGTGGTCATACTCGAGGCCCACCATGCGGGTGCGCGTAAAAACCGTCGAGGCGCTGGCAGGGAACAAGGACGGGGAGAACGGAACATCACGGGAAACTATTGTGGTCCCGATAAGGCGGTCCCCGTTGCGCAGGGTGTGATCCACGCGCCCGTTCGCCGTGTCCGTAACAATAGTGCTCCTCAAGATACCGGACAAGTTAGGGCACTGCGCCACGGGAGTACAGCTCACGTTGGGCTGGGGGAAGTAATTCAGCCATTTCTGGGCGATGGGGCTGAAGTCGCCGGACGGGATCTTGTTGCCAGGGAATTGGATTCGCCCGCTGGGATCGGTTGGGGTCGCAGGAACGGAGCCCGTGGTCGAGGGATCGTAGAGGGGAAAGGGCCACGCGGAAAAATCCCCGGCTCGCTCGGCCATAGTCGGAACCATCGCTTGGGCCGGGGCAGTTCCGCCGCTAACCTCTCGTCCGCCTTCGTAGGCGAAAAACCAGAATGTCTTGTTCCGTCCGTCGTAAATCTTGGGCAAGACCAACGGGCCGCCGAGGGTGGCGCCGAACTGGTTTTGGTTGAAAACCGTCGAAACGGGGTTGTGGGTATGGTTGATTCCGTTGAGGGCGGCGATAACGGGGCTGGCCGGCTGGAAGGCGGAATTCCTCACGTAGTCATAGGCGGAGCCGTGAAGCTGGTTCGTTCCGGATTTGATGGCGACGTTCACTTGCGCCGAGCCCGCGCCGTACTCCGCCGAGTACAAGCCGTTCTGAAGTTTGAACTCCTGAATCGCATCCGAAGAGACCAGGCTGATGGATTTGTCAAACATCACCTCGTTATCCGTGATGCCATCGATGAGATAGCTGATTGAGGCGGGGCGCGCCCCGTTGACGCTGGATTCCGACCAGTTTGGGTTAAGGCCGTGCTGATCGAAGACCGACACCTGGATTCCCCCCGAGGGCTGAGTCACGCCCGCATTGATGCCGATCAGCGTGGTGTAGTCCCGGCCATTCAGGGGCAGGGATTCGATCGCCCGTTGGTCTACGATGCTGCCGATGGTGGTGCTGTCGGATTGGAGCATGGGGCTCGTGGCGCTGACCGTGACTTCCTGGGTGACGCCGCCGACCACGAGTGTGAAATTCTGCCGCAGGGTTTGATCCACTTGCAGGATGAGACCTGTGGCCGTGGCGAGCTTGAAGCCCTGGGCCCCGACGCTAACGTCATAGGTGCCGGGGATCTGCTTCACGAAAACATAATCACCCGGCGTGCCGGTGGTGAAGACCACCTTAATGCCGGTCGCCTCGTTGAGCAGCGTGACCTTCGCGTTGGGTACTGCGGCGCCGGAAGGATCTTGGATGTGTCCCAGAATCGTCCCTTGGGCATTCTGAGCTCGAAGGGGAGTTACTGGGAAAGCGAGCGAAAAGAGAAGGATCAGCGTGGCGATCCATGCTGATTTGCGCAACATAGTCACTCCTCCCAATATAGTTTTCGACGCGCCATTCACGCGCCTTGAACATTCTAGGTTTTAGTTTTCGGACGCCCTGTTACGTTCTGTACGCTAGAACCAAAAGCCCCACGCCAAGATTCAAACACAGGACTCAATCAAGAGTCAAGCAATACATAGCCTTCAGATGCAGAAGTGAGGGAATAGGTTGCCATTCTGCGCTTGAGAACGCCTTCCAGAATCCGACTGTACAAAAAGGTACGAGCTTGTTATACTGGCGCGCCGGTTATGCCAACCAACAACTACATCTCGGTGCTCGAAAAGGCGGTGCGAGTTCTGGAGGCTTTTCACGGGGAGCGCCAAGTGGCTTTGGGCCAGTTGGCTGCCCGGACCCGGCTGGTGAAGAGCAGCGTTTTCCGGATTCTCTTCACCTTGGAGCGCCTCGGCTATATTGAGAAAGTGAACGGCGGGCGGTACTCCGTCACTTCGCGGTTTGGCCGCCTGGCGGGGGAGCTGCGGCCGGCATTCGATTTGAGCAGTCTGGCGGCGCCTTTCATGGCGCAATTAGTTCAGCGATTTCAGGAAACCACCAACCTGGGCGTCCTGGATGGCGGCGAGGTGCTTTATATTCACGTGATAGAATGCTCACACGCGTTCCGTCTGGCGGCCCACGCGGGGATGCGCAGCCCGGTGCATTCGACGGCCATGGGCAAGTGTTTGCTATGCCGGATGCCCCGCAGGGAGGTTGAGGTAATTCTGAAGACTCATGCCTTGGAGCCGTTGACCCCCCATACCATTCGGGAACCCGCGGCTTTCTACCGCGAGCTCGAAAGGGTTCGGGCACGTGGGTACGCAATCGACAATGAGGAGGACTCGCGAGGGGCGCGCTGCATCGGCGCGCCGATTCTTGATCCGGAGGGGAACGCGCGCGCTGCCATCAGCCTTTCGGGGCCGGCCACGCGAGTGAAACCCGCGCGCGACGCGGAGATCGCCAAGGCCCTAATGGAAGCGTGCAAGCAGATTTCAACTCTTCTTGGCTATACGGCCGGCTTTACAGGAAGAGTGGGTGGGGGACTGCGTTGACATGGAATTAGCATTATTGGGAGGCCCGGCGATTCGGCAGAAACCCTTGCCCGACTGGCCGGTCTTTGCTCGAGAAGAGGAAGAGTTGCTCCAGGAAGTCTTGCATAGCCGGACTTGGGGCGGCTATAGCGCGCAAGTGAAAGAGTTCGAAGCTGCCTTTGCTCGTATGCACGGCGCCCGTCATGCCGTCTCTTGTTGCAATGGCACGGTGGCGCTGGAGGTGGCGTTGCGCGCGCTCGAGCTCGAGTGCGGCGAGGAAGTGATCGTTCCCCCAATCACTTTTGTCTCCACCGCGACGGCCGTCATGATCTGCCACGGTGTCCCGGTATTCGCCGACATTGACCCGGCGACTCTTAACCTTTCTCCCTCCGCCGCGGAAGCTTCGATTTCGTCCAGGACCCGAGCCATGATCGCCGTCCATTTCGGCGGCCACCCTGCCGACATGGATGCGCTGACTGCCATCGCCGAGCACCACGGCTTGGCCCTGATCGAAGACGCGGCCCACGCTCATGGGGCCGCCTGGCGAGGTACTGCGGTGGGCAACTTCGGCGTCGCCGCCACTTTCAGCTTCCAAGCCTTCAAGCTGATGACCGCGGGGGAAGGCGGCGCAGTCCTCACCAACTCTTCCCACTTTGCTGATAGGGCTTGGAGCTACTGCAACCTGGGCCGGCACAAGGGAGCAGGGTGGTATGAACACTTTGCCTTGGGCAGCAACTACCGCATGACGGGATTTCAGGCGGCGGTGCTTTCCGCGCAGCTCAAACGGCTTCCGGAGCAGAATCGCCGGCGCGCCGAGAACGTGTGCTATTTTCGCGAGCGGATGCGGTCCTTCCGCGGTCTCGCTCTCGCGGAAGACGACGGGCGGGTGAGCCAACACCCTCATTACATCGTCACCTTGCGCTACGACCCGGCGGCGTTTGCGGGCGTGCCGCGCGATTTGTTCCTGCGCGCCCTGCACGCCGAGGGAATTTCCGCCCAGCCCGCCTATCCTTATCCTTTATACCGCAATCCGCTCTTTCGCAAGGGGTCACTGCCTCCCTGCGCTTGCGGAAAGTGGGGCGCGCGGCAGGATTATGAGACGCTGTTCCTGCCCGAGAGCGAACGAATTTGCCAGGAGGGCCTGTGGCTGGAGCACCACCTCTTTCTTGGGGCTCGTCAAGATATTGACGATGTTATTGCCGCCTTCCAGAAAATTCAGCAACGAGCGAGTTCCCTTTTGCAACTTCAGGAGACCTCGAAGGAATCGCAGACGTGATCTTCATGTAGGGGCGCACGGACGTGCGCCCCTGCAAAGCTTCAGCAGAGCTTGGAGGAACCGGAACCATGAACCTTCAGCGCGGGTGTTGGCCGCAAACAAGGGCGAAGGACAAGGGCGAAGAACAAGTCAAAAGGCAAACCGCAAAACGCAAATGGCAAAGCCACAGCAAGGACTGCATTGGTCCAATAAAATCGTTCTTGGGATTTTACTTTTGCATTTTGCGATTTGCGATTTGCCTTTTGACTTGTTATTCCGTATTTGCGCTTGGCATTCGCGCGCAGAGCGCCCCCGACTTCACGCGCTGGACCTTTCGTGAAGACTTCAGCCATGGTATCCCCGGGTGGGTGGGTTACCCGCTCTTCCAGGATGTGGGCTATGATCCCACGGTTTATACGAAGCAAGTGGACGGGTCGTTCGTACTGGTTCGCGATTTGATCTCTTACGGTCCGCGAGTCTTGCGTGTGGGTCTGGTGCGGCCGCTAAGGTTTCATGTGGCCCCGTCTTCTTCGTTTCGGATCGTTTACAGCTTCGAGACGTGCGGGAAACCCATAGGCTTCCATCTCAGCCTGGGAGCCATGGATGGACGGCGGTACAACTACCCGCTCCCCTTCCAGCCTGGCGTGCACGAGGTACAGGTCGAAGGCCGTCAACTGGAAATCCCGGTGGCGAGCGTGGCGGTGGAGGCGATCGTGCTTGAGGGCGAAGTTGCGGCGCCCCCGCCGGTGTGCCATAGTGTGCTGACTCTGCGCGCGCTGGAAATTCAAGCTGAGCGGCCGGAGCGACTTCTCATCCGCGCGCCTCAATTGGACCATTCACCTGTTGACGACGTTGAGGTGGCGAGGGAAGTTGTACCGGTGGGCAGCCCGTTGAAGGTCGAGCTAGGGTCCGGCCCTGCCGCGCGAGTAGCTGTTCGCGACGGCGCGGGGGAACTGTTGCGCTCCGAAAACATCCCGGCAGGGGGAGCGAGAGGTACGCAGTTTGCTGCTCCAGACAAGCCCGGTCTTTATCAGGCTGAAATCTCGAGCGGCCGGGCAAAGTCGGAATTCAGCTTTCTTGTGCTGGGAAAAGTTCCCGCCCACCCTCGTGTTCTCATCACAGCCGAGCGCCTGGAACAATTGCGCTCTCAGTCCTACTGGAGTGAATTGCAGGCCGTCGTGCACCGGCGGGCGAGCGAACTGCGGAACTCGATCGCGTACAATCCCAAGGCGGGCCAGAACATCGAGCTGCTGCCCACCGTCTCCGTACATCCCGGTCTCAATGATTATTTCGCGTTGCTCGGAAGCTACGACAACACCATCGCCTTCAACGCGCTGGACTTTCGCATGAGTGGCGACCGGCAGGCGCTGGAGTCTGCTCGGCGCGCTCTGCTCGCTGTCGCCGCGTGGTCCACCTGGACGCCGCCGTGGTTCATCGCCAACGGGCTCCACAACTATTACGGAGCCGGAGTGTTCACGCAGAAGGTGGCGCTCGGTTATGACCTGATCGCGGACGAGCTTTCGCAGGAAGACAAATCGCAAATCGCCGAAGCATTTTTGGAAAAGTCAATCCGCCCTGCCTTGGACGGGTACTTCACTTACGATCGTTTGCCGATTGCGCCCAGCAACCATGAAGCTCAGACGGTGGGCGGGGCCATCGAGGCCTGCGTGGCCCTTTATGGCGACGTCCCTGATTGGTCGAGCAGGTTCGGACCGGCTTTGGCGGAACTCGTCGTGACGTACGAACGCATGCTGGAGGGCCTGTTCCCCGGCGACGGCAGCGAAGCCGAGCCTGCGGGCTATGAACACTTCGCCATGGAAGGCTTGTCGTGGGGGATGGGGGCGCTGCACGCCCTGGACATTCGTCCCCGAGGCTTCGAGAAAATGATGAAGGCCTTTTGGTGGCTTCGTTACGCCCGGGTTAGCCCGGACTTACTGCTCGATACCGGAGACTCCGGCCACGGACTCCCAGCTCTCTCGGGGTTTGCTTGGGGGGCGGAATTTGCCGGCGACCCGGCGCTGCGAGCGTTCTACGACACGGCCACCGAGGAAAGTCTGAAGGGAGTTTTTGGTTCGGGTCATGCCGGACAAAAGAGCGAGCAGGCTCCGGGCCTTCTGGACCTCGTGTGCTGCACGCAGCCTGCGGAGGCTCCGCCGCAGCCGCCGCTCTCACGCATCTTTCCCGGGCGCGGCAGCGCCGTCCTGCGTAGCGGTTGGCAGCCCGACGATACGGTGATTTCCCTGCGGGTTGGTCCCTGGTTCAATCACGAGCACCACGACCAAGGGAGTTTTCTCGCCGCAGCTTACGGTGAGGAATTAATTGCCGAGGCGGGCTACGCAGATTACTACAGGGATCCGCACTACCCGGATTACTTTACTCAGGCTCCCGCGCACAATACGGTGATCATCGACGACGATGCTTTCAGCCAGGAAGACTACGACGGCAGGTACTGGGCGGCGTTTCAAAGTTTTGCAAGAATTGAGCGGCACGTCTTCTCGCGGGGAATTGATTATCTCGCTGCCAACCTCGCTCCGGCGTATGCGGACTCGAGCCAGGTCAACCGCCTGGAGCGCGAGTACGTCTATATAAAGCCCCGCATCCTCATTGTCCACGACCATGTCGAGGCCGCCACGCCCCATAGCTACTCATGGTTGCTGCACATTCCGCCCGGGGCGCAGGCGAGTAGCGATGCTTCACGAGCGCTGATCCGCCGCAACGCCGCATTCGCCGCACTCACCGCAACCGGGGAGAACACCCACTGGACACTCGAGCCGCAGCCGATCCCCACTATTTCGTATGGCAACTTCGATCGAATCCAGGTCGAACCGCGTGAAGCCTTTCGATTGAACTCAGCTCGAGAGAAGGAAGGCAGTTTTCTCGTGGCCATGCACTTCCAAAAAGCCGGGGAGGAGGCGGCCCCACTCCAGACTGTTTCATCCGCCTCGGGCGTAGGCTTCCAGGCTGCGGGCGGTGCTGCGGAGGTGATTTTCCGCTCCAAGCCGGGGCCACTAATCGCCGAGGGTCTGACGGCAGAGGCCGATGTGCTCGCCATCAGCCATGGGAACGATGGGCAGGAGATTCTCGGCGGGAATCTCAAATCTTTGAAGCGTGGTGAGCAAGTACTTTTCACTTCTAATCCCGCTGTCGACGTCACCCTGCGCGGAATTCCGGCTCCAACAGAAGTCCATATATTCTGCTCCGCGATGACGGATCTAAAGATTTACACAGAGAAGCTGCCGAAGGAGCTGAGGTCGGATCAGGCACTCGTTCCTCCTCCCCATGCCGGCGGATTCATCTCGTTTGAGCATTTGGCCAAAGGAGAGCACGTTGTCAGCATCAGCTACTGAGGAAGGAGCCAGAGCGAGATTCCTCGCTACGCTCGGAATGACAACGGATCTGGTATTCCGTGAAGTGGCGACTTGGAACGTATTTGACGCCAATGTGCGCCTGGGGCACTCCGGTGTGCACGGGGAACTGGTTCTGGAGACCGACGACTTGCTAAACGAAATGGACCGCCTCGGCATCCAGCGGGCCCTGGTCTCCCACTTCGCCGGAGAGGAGTACGATGCCGAAGAAGGGAACAACCTTCTCGCCGGCGAATGCCATGAGCGCCTAACGCCCGCTTGGGCCGCTTTGCCCGATCTGCCTTTCATCCAGAAGCTTGGCGCGCGAAACCCCAAGGCCGTGCGCCTCTCTTACGGAGTCAAGAAGCATAATTTCTCCTGGGCGCCGTGGTGTGCGGGTCCACTTTACGAATACCTCGAAGAGAATTCCGTGCTGACGTTGGTGGCGCGAGAAGATATCGAATGGGATTCGCTTTCCCGCTTGCTGGGCGACTATCCCCGCTTGCAGATTCTGCTTCTCGAAACTGGGTATCGTGCGGAACGCTACCTTTTCCCCCTCTTTAAGCAGCATCCGAATTTGCACATCGAGACCTCGACCTGTGTGGCGCATCGCCAACTGGAAAGCTTCGTGGAAAGGTTCGGCCCGATGCGCTTGGTGTTCGGAAGCCGTCTGCCGCTCTACACCGCCGGCGCGGCGCTGGCGGTCCTCGCCACGGCGCGCATATCGGATGAGGCCAGACTGGCCATCGCGGGCGGGAACTTGCGCCGGCTGCTGGGGAGGGAAAGCCCATGAGGTCGCCTGTCCCCATCTTCGATTGCCACGGGCACCTCGGTGTCCATCCGGATTTCCCGGCCTGGAAACATAGCCCCGAGGAAATGCTGCAAGTGATGGACCTCCTGAATATCGAAATCCTGGCCATCACCTCGACGCGAGCCTGCTACAACGACTGTCCGCGCGGGAATGCCGAGGTGGCCGAGGTTTTGCGAAAATATCCGCAGCGTTTCCGGGGATACATAACGGTGAACCCCCGTCCTCCGGGCGAGGCCCTTGGGGAGTTCGCGCGGTGGAGCCATTTCCACCGCCCGCCACTCATTAAGCTCCACCCGGATTGCCATCAATGTCCGGTAAACGGGGACCATTACCGTCCCGTCTGGGACTTTGCCAACCAGACGCATGCCGTGGTGCTCGTGCACACCTGGGATTCCGACCCCAACTGCGGTCCGCTGCTGCTTGGGCCTATTGCTCGCGAATTTTCGCAGGCCAGAATTATTGTGGGTCACTCCGGGGTGACGTGGCGAGGTTATGAGCAGTCACTCGCCGTGGCCGCCGAGGCTCCTAATACCTTTCTTGACATTACTGGATCCCAAAGCCACCGCACCATCCTCGAGCGCGCGGTGGCTCGCCTGGGAGCGCATCGCGTGCTCTTTGGATCGGATATGCCCTTCCTGGAAGCCGCCATGCTTCTGGGGCGGGTTTTGTCGGCGCGCATTTCGGATGAGGACAAGGAAAAGATTTTCAGAGCCAATTTCGAAAGCTTGTTGGAGGAGGGGTAACGATGGAACGGATACGAATAGGAGTCATTGGTCTGGGAACCATGGGTAATCAGTACGTCAAAATCTATTCAGCGCACCCCTTGGCGGAGGTCGTCGCGGTCAGCTCGCTCCAGCAAGAGCAGGTTGACGAGATGCGCTCCCTCTACGGGGTACCTCACGGCTACACTGACTACCGGAAGATGCTGGAGCGCCAGGATCTGGACGCCGTGGTGGTGGCTACTCCGGACCGGCGCCATTTCGAGCCCGCCTGCGCCGTGCTCGAATCCGGCAGGCACGCGCTGGTCGAGAAGCCTTTCACCACCAGCACGGCGGAAGCCGACGAGTTAATTCGCCTCTCAAAGCGGACAGGGAAAATCATTCAAGTGGCCTTCAATCACCGCTGGCTTTCGGCTTATCACCAGGCAAAGACGGCGATAGCCGGGGGTGAAATCGGGACGCCGCTGGCAGGGTATGCGCGCAAGAACGACACCATCTTCGTCTCGACGAAGCTCCTTTCCTGGGCCGGCGACACAACCTCCGCCTGGTTTCTCTCTTCGCACGATATCGACCTGATGCGCTGGTGGCTGGCCTCGGAGCCGGTCGAGGTGCGCGCCTGGGGGCGGAAGGAAGTCCTGGTCGGTATGGGCATCCCCACCTACGACGTGATCCAGGCGCAAGTGAAGTTTGCCTCGGGGGCCTTCGTGACTTTCGAATCCGCCTGGGTCTATCCCGACACTTTCCCGGCCATTGTCGAATCCTTCATGGAAGTCATCGGGAGCGCCGGGCATATCCACATGGATCGTAAGTGCGAGTCCTTCGAGATGAGCACCAAGGAGAAATTCTCCTATCCCAAGGGATTTTTGAATTCGGAGATTTTCGGCCGCATGAGGGGAGCGTTTCCTTCCTGCCTGGAGGATTTCCTCTTTGCCCTGCGCGAAGGCAAGGCGCCCGGGGTGACGGCCTTCGATGGCCGGCAAGTGACCGCGACGCTGGAAGCGATTCACAAGTCACTCGAGACGGGGAACAGCGAGAAGGTATCCTAGTATTAGTAAAACGCCCCATCAGTGTCATTCCGAGCGCAGCGAGGAATCTCGCTCTGGCGAAGGATCGGAGTCCAAAGGGGACTAACGAGTGAGGTTGAAAAAAAGATCAGAGCGAGATTCCTCGCTGCCATGAAAATGGTTGTGCCGAAGGCACCTTGGAGTGCGGTATCCGTCAGCCGACGGACAGCTACCGCCTTTCGCTCGGAACTCAAGGCGGTCCCGCATGGCGGGACC
>Ga0315282_10010191_pt1 | contig 14788 bp, 14 predicted proteins | sample YL17G07_20_MG_FD_203693 | JGI IMG/M metagenome (GOLD analysis project Ga0315282, IMG submission 203693) | Sediment microbial communities from Yellowstone Lake, YNP, Wyoming, USA - YL17G07_20 | ecosystem: Environmental > Aquatic > Freshwater > Lake > Sediment | place: USA: Wyoming | collected...
TAGCCTTTCCAGGACAGGCCTCATCCAGAAGGAGACCAGATGGGGGATCGATTTATCCCGGGACTCATCCCGGGGCCCGGTTTTATGGAGGGGTTGTAGGATTTCGGCCGGCGTTTCTGCGCCATCCTCCTGACGAATCCCCGCGGTTTGTTTTATCTCCTCAGCCTGTTCATAGAGCAGGTCCAGATTCTCTTCCTGGCCCAGGCCTTCCATAATTGCCCGGGTAATATCTGCTCCGGCAGGAGTGACCTCCCGGCAGTATTGTAAAATCCCATTCTTAAAGAGGGAGATCCCTGTCTTGGCCGAGCCAAGGTCAATGAGAGCAACCACTTTTTCCTTTTCGGTCCGCCCCTGCGAGACAAAGGCATTCCAGAGGGCGAACGGAGCGATACCGAGGTGGTCCGGTTGAAGGTTTGCTCCTTTGGCGATCGCGAGGGTTCGTTCGATGAGAGGGATCGGACAGACGATGACCATCAGGTCCAGTTTCTTCACCCCTTCTTCGGTAAACTCTTCGATGGGATGGAAATCGACCCTGGCCGTTTCAACAGGGAAGGGAAGTTGATTCTTGATCTCCCAGCGGATCGCCTCCATCAATTCGGATTTGGGCATGGAAGGAAGGCTGATCCGAAGGAGATGGAGGCCGCTTCCGGAAACCGTGAGGTTCACTTTTTTGGATTTTATAGAAGTCTCTTTCAGGAGGGCCTTGAGGGTTTCGACAGGCATCCCGATATCCTCCTGATCCTTTTTCAGCGGGATCTCCTTGATCCCGAGACCGGTAAGGAAGGGGCCCTTCGAGGTCATTCGGAGGCTCACCCATTTGATGGAATGAGTGCCGATGTCTATGCCGATCGCTTCAGACATGCCTAATTTCTAACCTTTCCTTAGCAATTGGGTAATCCGTCGCCTTCCGGGTCCAGGTAAAAGGTGTACTCCTTTCCCGATGGATCATAGAATGAGACGATGGCCGAACAATTCGGGCTGATATTGGCGTTCCACACCGCATCAACCGTGATGGTCTGGTTCGGATTGATCACCTGGCTGTTTCCCGGCGGTGTAAAATTCGTTATGCCACTCCCGCTGCTGTAAGCACCTCCGAATTTTTGAAGCCCATCTATTCGAATAGTGGTCAGTGTCCTTACAGGGGGCTGTCTCCAGGAAAAAGAAAAAGCGGTGAGGGTGATACTCAAGCACCCCGTATTCTTAATATAAAATCTCGCTTCGGTTCTCGGATTAACCCAGCAGGGTACCGGAGCCACTAACATCAGCCCCGTCGATACAAAGCTGCTAAAATTCGAGACCGTAATCCTCCTTTCACTAACGCTGGGTATCTGCCCGGTCGAGGTGAGCCGATCCGTGAGATTGTCATAACTGAGGGTAAAGGTTCCACGACCAAGGCTCCGTTGATTTACCCCCGGGGTATTCAGTCCAAGGAGAGAGGCAGGGGTTGTCCAGCATTGATCGACGGCGTAGCGGACAGCGTATTCCACACCCGATTGAGATAAATAGAACGCTTGATTTGAATGGATGGCGAAAGCCATGGTTTTTTGTTTCGCAGGGATCAGATAGGAGAGGGTATACCCAATCGTCACCATCAGGAGCATGGCAATGATCAGGAAAAGAACCGATAGGCCCTTTGAATTCAAGAGCATCACGTTTCTCAAGTGCCCGCCTCCTCTGTCCAGTTTTCGAAGAAGTTTTTGTAGGTTGCGCTCTTGGGAAGGTTTTTGGGGTAAACCTTTGTCTGTAAGGTTACATTCTCACCGGTTCCGAGGGAGAGGGCGAGCACTATCTTAATTTCATCGTCTGTTGCCCCACGGGTGACCGTAAAGGTCGAAACATTTTCAGCCATGGTACTGGTAGCAGAAGGGGAGGACTTCACCTTTTCCAGAATGGTTCCGGTCAGCCGGAAGGTAATATTCTCATTGGCGCTGTCCTGAGCGGTTAAATGGGTTCTTGTGAAAAGGATCGAATTTCCTGAGCCTCCCGGAGCCGGCGATGCGATGCTTTTTGCGTCCCGGATATCCCTGCACATCCTCTCCAGCGCCAATTTTCCTTCATCAAAAAGGGTCTTCTGATTAATGGTCATTGTATAAACTTTCAAACTGTTAATCAAAAAATAGATCGTGATGGCCGAGATGATGGAGAGAATGACAATGACCATCACCATTTCAATCAGGGTGAAGCCCCTTTGCGGATTGCGGATTCCGGATTCCGGATTTCGGATTATTTTGCCTTCTTTCCACATTTGGCATTCCCCTTATGGAAACCGGGTAACCACCGAATAGATTTCATACGCATCGTTCTCCCTATCTTTCACCCGAACGAGAATCCTTTTATATCCCACATCCGTGGCAGAAACATTGAAGTTGCTGTCCACATAGAGGATTTCCCATTGCCACTGGTAGTTAGGGAGATCCGAGCTGGCATAGGGGGTGAGAGCAATGGGGTTCAGGGCCGCATGGCTGTAATCATATTTCATGTACTCTTCCATCTTCTGATGGCCGAGATAAATGGCCGTCGTAGCCATTTCCGGCTTTCCACTCTTTTTGATGCTTGAGACAAAGGGAACGACGATGGCAGGCAGAAGAATGCCCGCGAGGACGATCACGACAATAATTTCGATGAGTGTAAAGCCGTTGTTAGCAATAAAATAACGTGACCGTGTCCGTGTCTCGTGTCCGTGCATCATAAAAGGTCCCTTAAGAAATAATTACTTTTCCAGTGTAATTGATAACACTGATCGTCTTTGTTCCGCCGCTTGCGGAGATCGTCACCGATCCGCCGCCTCCTGTAATAGGTTCTCCCAGCGAGTTAAAGGTGATCGTAAAGTTACTTCCGACCGTCACTCCCGAGGGGAGTTGACCCGAAGGATCCAGACCGCTTGTCGGATTGAAGGTATAGGTTGCTGAACCCGAGACGAAGATAACACTCTTTGAGACTCGATTGGCCATTGCGAATTCCTGAGCATATCGAATATCGGAGGCAATCATATAAGCGGCTCCATCCAGGGAAGCCCTGGAGGAGGTGGCAAAGTCGAACCTGGGGATCGCGACCGCAGACAGGATTCCAATGATGACCATCATCAGAATAAATTCGATAAGGGTCATTCCCGACTCTGGATTGGGGAACGGGAAATGCCGAATTGAAAATCGACCATTCATGGGTTTATGATTCCTCGTCCTTCGTCCCTCGTCCCTCCCTGCTTCATTACCTGAACAGAGAGGCCAAATTCCACCAGGGGAGAAAAACCGCCAGCGCTAAAAAGAGCACCGCGGTTGCAAGAAAGAGCGTCAGGATAGGTTCGATGTAGGCTGACAGCTTCTTGATCCCATTTTCCACTTCAATGTCATAGTATTCGGTCACCCTCGTCAGCATCGTATCTATCGTCCCGGTGGATTCCCCGATCGAGACCATCTGGATCACCATCGGGGTGAATCTTCCGGATTCTTTCATTGCTTCAGCCAGAGGCCATCCCTCCTGCACCCTCTGGCTGATCTTCTCGATGGCCCTGGAAAGGAGGCTATTGTCGAGGGTCTTCGAAGTGATCTCAAGGGTTTGGAGGATTGGAACCCCGCTCTGGTTTAACATGACAAAGGTGTAGGCGAAGCGGGAGAGCCCAACCTTTAAAAAGAGCGGACCGAACAAAGGGATTCGGATTTTTAGTCTATCCCAAAGGGATCTTCCTTTCGGGGTCCGGAGATAGTATCTCAGCAGGATCGGAACCCCCAGAAAGGCGGAGAGGATAAGATACCAATAATTTTGGAAGATCGTATTGACCCCAATCATCACTCGAGTCGGCAGAGGAAGGGGGGTCTTGAACTGAGCAAAGATCTGAGCAAACCGCGGGATGACAAAAGTGATCAATACACCAAAGGCGAGGATCAATGAGGCAATGACAAGTTTTGGATAACGGGTTGCTTCCTTCACCTTTTGTCGGGTTCTCATCCCCCGTTCCTCAAGGATGACGAAACGATCCAGGGCATCCCCTAACTTTCCAGTAGCCTCTCCTGCCCGAACCATATTCCGGTAGACAGAGGAGAAGGCCCTTGGATACCTGGACATCGCTTCAAAAAGGGCGCTTCCTCCCTCGATCTGATGACAGACCTCCCCGATGACCTGCTTGAAGTTCACATCCTCCGTCTGTTCCTTCAAGCTCGTCAATGCCGTAAGCAGGGGGAGCCCGGCTTTATAGAGCGTCGAAAGTTGCTGGCTGAAGAGGAGGACATCCTCTAACCCTACTTTTCGAAAGCGTCTCAAAAGACTGAACAGATCGAGGGAGGGGGATTCCTTCTCTTCTTCAATGGCGGTGGGATAGTATCCCTGCTGGTAGAGATGGTCTCCTGCGACCTGAAGGGTAGGGGCATCCAGGCTGCCAACCACTACCTTCCCCGATCGGTCTCTTCCTTTGTATTTGAAAACAGGCATGGATTATCCTCGTTGACTGTAGGGGCTGAAGATTTTCAGCCCCTGCCGAACTTCAGCCCCTGCTCAGATAGAATTTTACCTTCTCCATCAACGTGTCGATATCAAAGGGTTTGGTCATATATTCGTCCGCTCCCGTTTCCTTTCCGAGAAGCTTATCCTTCTCCTGGATCTTGGCGGTGAGCATCAGGATGGGAATATGTTTATACCTCTCGTCAAACTTCAGCAGGCGGCAGACCTTGTACCCGTCCAATCTGGGTAGCATGAGGTCAAGGATGATCAGATCCGGGATCTCCTTTCTGGCCTGATTCAAACCCTCTTCGCCATTGTTAGAAACCAGGACCTGGTAACCCTCCATTTCCAATGGAAAACGGACTGTTTCAACTAAGTCGGGCTCATCATCGACGATCAAAATCTTCTTTGGGCTCATGTCCACTCCCTTAAACGTTCTTTGGCTTTCCCGAAGAGATCCCTTTTCGAGAGAGCCTCCTCAGGATAAGTTGCAAAGCCGATCTTTATTCTTGGCGACCCATCCAGACCTTCCTGGGGATATTTTGGGAATGCCTCTTCGATGCGTTGACGAATCACCCGGGCCCCTTTGAGGTCTGCTTCACAGATAGCGACTAACAATCTCTCCTGTTTCCGAATCAACACCGTATCGGACTTCCGGCAGAAACATCTCTTCACTCTCTCTTCCAGGAGCTCTGAGAGGCCGTCTGATCTTTCAATCCCTTGATCAGGTAACTCCATTAGAAAGAGGGTGAGAGGGGTATGGTTGGATTGGGCCCGCTTAAACTCCCCGTCAAAGATGAAACGAAAATGGGATTCTCTCCTCTCCCCCTGTGAAACGGGCAGGGTAAAAGTAAAGGTGCTCCCTTTTCCGATCTCGCTTTCAGCCCGGATCGTCCCCTGATGAAGCTCAACGAGCCCCTTGGTGATGGCAAGACCCAATCCCGTGCCCCCCACCGAGCGCTGCAAAGATCCCTCTACCTGGTAAAATTTCTCAAAGATCGATTTCAGATGCTCCTCGGGAATCCCGATGCCCGTATCTCTTACGGAGACAGAGACCATGCCGCCATGTCCTTGCTTTCCGGTGTGAGGGTATGGTTCAGCAGTGATCAGAATTTGTCCTCCCTCCTGGGTGAATTTGATGGCGTTTCCGATCAGGTTGATTAAGATCCGTTCGATCTTTTCACGATCTCCGTAGACATGGGGAAGGTCTTCCGGAACCTGAACCTCAAGGCGAAGGGACCTTACATCCGCATGAGGTTTGAGAGAGGAGGTCGCCAGTTCAATGACCCCTTTCAGCTCCAGATCCTCAAACTTCATGGTGACCTTTCCGGACTCAATCCTTGAGAGGCTGAGAAGGTCGTTCAGGATATTCGTGAGGCGGTCGATATTTCGCTCGGCCATGGATAGGAATTTCGCCTGCGTTTCATTGATCTCTCCGGTCTTCCTTTTCAGGACCAACTGGACCGCATTCTTGATCGCGGCCAGGGGTGTTCTTAACTCATGGGAGGCGACGGAGACGAATTCGGATTTCATCTCGTCAATTCGTTTCAGCTCTTCATTGGATTGTTCCAGCTGGTTGGCGTATTCTTTCAGGCTGATAAAGCGGGTCCTCTCCTGCATCACCTTCTGGAGGCGAACGAGCAGTTCATCGAGGTTAAGGGGTTTGGTGAGATAATCACTCGCTCCCCGCCTCATCGCCTCAAGGGCAGAATCGATGCTTCCATGGCCCGTCATGAGGACGGTGAGGATCTCGGGCCTGGATCGGGCAATTTCATCAATTAATTGGAGGCCATCCATCTTTGGCATCTTGAGATCGGTCAATACGAGATCAAAGAAATCCTTCTCCATTTTTTGCAGGGCCTCTTCCCCATTTTCCGCCAGATCCACGTGGAATCCTCCCAGTTGGGTGAGGGCCTTGGAGAGGAAACTCCTGATCTCCTTTTCATCATCAACGACCAAAACCCTATTTTCCATTTCTCATCCTTTCCCAATCAGAGATGGGGTTTCCTCTCCTGAAAGCCATGCATCCAAGGCTTCCTTCTTGAATCGCCAGCTTCCTCCAACCTTGCGGCAAGGGATCTCCCCCTTTTTCGCCAGGCGATAAATCGTTCGGACATGGATGCTCAAATACTCTGCTGCTTCACGGGGTGTCAGGATTTCTCTCATAAGACCTGCTCCAATCATTCGATTCCGAAATATCGATCTGCAGACGATTCAATCGAGCCCCCCAATTCCTTCCCGCCGGTTTCTCAGCGTTTCCTGGACCTTTTGAACAAGGAGTTGAGGGGAAAAAGGTTTTTGGAGAAACTGCATCCCCGGGTCGAGAATACCGTGATGGGCAATGGCGTTGTCTGTGTAGCCTGACATATAGAGAATCTTCAATTCCGGATGCAATCGGATCAACTGATCCGCCAGGTCACGACCGCTCATTCCGGGCATCACGACATCGGTTAAGAGGAGATGGATGGTTCGTTCAGTATGTTCTCCAGCTATCCGTAAAGCCTCCTGTCCATTGGGTGCCTCCAGAATACAGTACCCGGAACTCTCGAGAGTTTTTCGAGCCAGGGTCCGGACCGCCTTTTCATCCTCTACCAGCAGGATGGTCTCGGAGCCACGAAGGATTTCCGCAGGAGCAGGGCCCGGCATAGGGGCGTCGCTTGCCTCCTCCACTCTGGGGAGATAGATCCTAAAGGTTGTCCCATGCCCCGGTTCACTGTACACCCAGATATTTCCACCACTCTGTTTCACAACCCCGTAGACCACGGATAAGCCGAGCCCCGTTCCTTTACCCTTCTCTTTTGTTGTGAAGAATGGTTCAAAGACTTTCGCTTTGACCTCCGAAGACATGCCCACTCCAGTATCGCTGACGGCGAACATCACATAGCGGCCCGGTTTCACGGCGGTATGTCTTCGGGCATACTCCTCATCCAATTCGACATTGGCTGTCTCGATGGTCAGCTTTCCACCCGAGGGCATGGCATCCCTCGCATTGACCGCAAGGTTCATGATCACCTGCTCGATCTGTCCCGGATCGGCCTCCACCCTTCCCAGATCTCCAGCCAAAACCGTGGCCAGTTCGATGTCCTCCCTAATGACACGATGGAGCATTTTGTCCAAATCTCGCAAGAGAGAGTTTAGGTCGATCACTTTCATGTCCAGGACCTGACGCCGGCTGAAGGCGAGAACCTGATGCGTAAGGTTAGCTGCCCGTTCAGCGGCTTTCTGGATCTCTTCGACGTTTGCCCTTAAAGGATTGTCTTCCTTAAGGTCAAGGAGAGAGAGTTGGCTGTAACCCTTAATCACGGTGAGAAGGTTATTGAAGTCATGGGCAATGCCCCCTGCCAACTGGCCAATAGCCTCCATCTTCTGCGACTGGCGAAGTTGCTCCTCAAGGTGTGCCTTCTCTTTCTCCGCCTGGACGCGCTCGGTAATGTCCCGCACGATGCCGCGAAACCCGGCCTTCTCGCCTTTTGCATCTCGAATCAAAGAAACGGAACTTTCCAGAAACCTCTTCGAGGAATCCTTTCGGGTGATCTCCCAGTTGAATATTTTGGGAGATACTCCGGTTGTGTAGAGCCGGTTGAACACCTCGTAAACGTTGCGGGCCGTTTCCTTATCCATGTATTGCCTATTGTTCATGCCGTTCAGTTCCTCTCTTGAATATCCAAGGATTCGGCACTGTGAGTCGTTAAAGAAGGTGAGATTCCCGGCAAGATCCGACTCGTAATAGCCTTCTTCGATGCTATTCAGGATACTTCGATATCGTTCCTCCGATTTCCGCAGGGCTTCTTCTGCTTGCTTGCGCTCTGCGTAGAGCTGTGCGTTGGCGATGGCGCCTGCAATGTGGGCTCCAATGCTTTCTGCCAGTCGCAGATCCTGATTCGAATAAGCGCCGGGTGTGGTCGACCGGAAATTAAGAGCTCCGATCACCCGGTCTCTCGAGATGAGTGGGACCAGCATCATTGACCGGAGGCCTGCCCGAAAAGTGGGCAGGAGGCTGGGGAAAAACTCTGCAATTTCTTTTTCGTCCGCCGACTTAATGAGGATACTTTTTCGTGTCCTGAGGAGCTGGGAGATGGCCGAGCCATTCAGGGGGAAAGAAATCTGGGGTTCATGGCCCTCGACAGGAATGCCCGCCACATAAGGGACCGTGATCGTGTTTTCGTCAAAGTTAATGAGGCCGATCGAAATTCTGTCAAAGGGGATGAGCTTCCGTGCTTCTTCGGCAAAGCGTTCATAGACCTCTTCAATGTCCAGCGTTGAACTGATGATTCGCCCGATCTCTGCGATGATCGCATTCTCCTGGGCCAAACGCTTCGCCTCTCGCTCGCTTCGTTCCAGCGCTTCCTCCGCCTGTTTCTGTTCGGTGATGTCACGAGCATACTCGATCACTCCTTCCTTCTCTCCGGTTTCAAAATCAATCAGGGGGAAGCTGTAGAGATCCGTCCATCCGATGACCTCACCCCCTAGCCCTCTTTTGGGAATGATTGCATGGGCTGTCTCACCCGTCTTGATTGTCTGGGAGCTCGGACAGACTTCACAGGGTTCACGGCGATTATGGTAGGCCTCATAGCATTTCTTGCCAACAAGGGGGAGGCTGTAGGAATACCAGCGTTCTTCCGCTTGATTCACCCGAAGGATCCTCATGTCTCTGTCAAGGACACAGATGCCGTCCTGAATACTGTCCAAGACACTGGCCAATAACCGTTCCCCTCGTTTCCGCCTGGCAATTTCGAGGAGAAGCTGCTCGTTGAGGGTCTTCAGGTCGAGAGTCGGTTCAAGCTCAGACATCTGGGTTTGTCCTCCGTAAGACCTCACTTACTAGCGGGAGTAGAGGCTTCAGCCGACCTAAAAAAAGTGACTGAAGTCGCCTCCTCCACGGAGAGGGCATACTGTCCTCTCCTGCAAAGAGTGGACAGGATTGCTCAAGTGATGAAACCAAGCAAAATTTGTTCCAAATTGCTCCAAATTTGTGGCAGGAATGCGGGATTTTACCAACGTGTCGATATTTAAGCTGTTTCTTGATATTAAGCGCGCAGCGGGAAGCGAAGAAGGAGAGGAAAAAAGGGGTTAAGGAAGGGTCGATTTATGAAAAAATTACCCTGCAATGACAAATTTGGACAACTTTTGACCGGCCATATCGGAGGTCTTCTATGGCCAGGCCCGAGCGAAAACGGATGGTTCACCGGCAACGCTCTTTTTGGACTTCCCCCCAAAGGAAGCAGGGGCATGGCGGTGCTGACGGGACAACCTGTTTCTACCGGGTTTCGTAGGGCCGGCGTCCTCGCCCCCGACCCCACTTGTTTCTTGCATTTAATCTGGTGGGCAATGTCCACCCTATATATGGCAATGGATCTTACTTCTATTTGTTGACAATTTGTACTTGAAAAGTTACAATACGATACATGAGAATCGTGATGGATTCTGATTGCCTTGTAAAACTCACAAAGGCCGGAGCCAAAGATGCGGTTGCCTCAGGCATGGAAGTTCATATTCCTCCTCTTGTGAAAACAGAGACGGTGGATGAAGCAAAAGAGAAGGGCTATCAGGACTGCCTGGTGATTGAGAGAAATATAGCTAAGACCCTATTGCGTGTTGTGAAATCCAAAAGGAAGAGGACTATCATGGCTGCTACGAAAGGCGAAGTGGATGTGGTGTCACTCTTTCAGAATGGCGGCTATGACGCTATCGCCAGTGATGATCGGAGGTTTTTGAAGAGACTTGAGTCAGCCAATATCCCTTATTTGACTCCGGCGGCATGCCTTGTTTACCTCTATAGCGCAAACAGAATTGAGAAATTTACCGCTTTGGAACTATTGGAGTCACTGGAACCTTTCGTCAGCAAGGAGGAATACGCAACAGCAAAACTTCGTATGGAGGCGATGTCATGAAGGCAAAGGCATTGAGATTGCCTGACACCCTGTTGGAGGTTGTCAAGTTCGCCGAGAAAAAGGAGAAACTTGATGAGCCTACCACACTCAGGAAGTTCCTGAGGCTCGGAGCGGAAAAGTATGTGGCGGACAATTACGCCCGTGGAGATACCAGTCTGAGAGAAGCTGCAGAGGTTCTTGATATTACCATGCGAGAAGCGTTAGAGCTTTTTGAGGATATGGGAATCCGCGGTAATGTTGATGCAGACAAGGCGCTGAAGGCGATTTATTTTGCTGAAAAGAAGAGGGTACGGGCCACGAAATGACGAGACAACGGCGCATTTCTCACGTAGGGCTGGTCCCCGTATGTGTATCTGGGAGCGGTTCTCATATTCTCTTTATTGAACGCGGACCTATGCTATTTTCCCCTGGCTTCAACAGTCTTCATTTACCGTCCGTGACATCTCCTTTGTCCTTACCCTGAAATCCCTCTTGCGATGTCTGCTGGAAACTCTTTCGATTTTTTTTCTGCACGTGCGGGTTCCCGAGACTTTCCCTGAAGAAGATATGTGCTCTGGTGAAGAATCACCCCCGCCTTCTTCTGGAGGTCGGAGAGGTTCCTTTAAGCAAGATCATGCAATCCCTTTAATCTCGGTATGCGCCCTGTTTTATGTAACCATTTAGCTCTTTGGAAAAAGGACAAACTGGACCTGTAGTTAGGGCTTTATGCCCGTAGACCCAAAGGAACAAATCTGCTCATCCAATCTGCAACAAACGGCCACAAGGGCCTACACTACAATTGTTTTTCAGAAGGCTAAACTGTTACGTGGATCATTTCTGTATTTCCGATGCCTGACCCCACGGATTTCCTACAAAATTCCGTCAAGACCCTTTTTTCCTTTTAGCGCCGCCAGGATCTTTTCCGGCGTGATCGGGAGATCCGTAATCCTCACGCCCACTGCGTCATAGATGGCGTTCGCGATTGCAGGCGCTGTCGGCACCAACCCTGGTTCACCAATCCCCTTGGCGCCAAAAGGCCCAAAGGGATCATTCGTTTCAATGACAATCGGTTCGATGTCAGGAACATCTTTGGCCGTGAGCATCTTGTAGTCGAGGAAATTCGGGTTCATGACCTTGCCATTTTGAAGGATGAGCCTCTCTGTCAGCGCATAGCCGATGCCCATCGCTGCGCCTCCGTACACCTGGCCTTCGAGAAGCATGGGGTTGATCGCCCTTCCCACGTCATGGGCCGCAATGTACCTGAGGATCTTGACTTCCCCGGTCTCCTTATCCACTTCTACCTCCACGCCGTGGGTCCCGTAGGCATAAGTAACGGAGAGATTTCCCCTGAACTCTCGATCCAGATTCTCATTGGCAGGATCATAGAAGTGCTCCGCCATGATCATCTTTCCACCGGCCGTATAATGGGCTGACCTCAGAATCTTTCCGAAAAGGGATTTTTTCTCGGGATCTTTTCTGGAAAAGATGATCCGATTACGAATATCAAGATCTTCAGGGTTTTCTCCCATCGATTTCGCTGCCACTTCGAGGATCTGCTCCTTCACTTTTCTTGCAGCGCCCCTTGCCGAATTCCCGGCCACAAAGGTCGTACGACTTGCATGGGCTCCTACATCCCATGGACAGACGTCCGTATCGGTATGGGTGACGACGACATCTTCCATTGTCACCCCCAGTTCTTCCGCTACGATCTGTCCGATCACCGTATCCGCTCCCTGCCCCATGTCGGTCGCACCGGTGATGACATTGACCGTCCCGAAGTCGTCGACTTTGATAATCGTCCCGCATCCATCCGACTTGTAGACCCTGGCGCCTCCGCCCACGTGGATCATCGAGGCCATGCCAAGACCTTTCCCATCTCTTCTTCCTCGATTCTGCCGCCAATCGAGCTTCTCGGCAACGGCATCAATACACTCTCTAAGACCGCAGGTATTGATCTTGAAGTTCTGGGGAGTGATCTCTCCGGGTGTGTTTGCGTTTCTCAATCTGAAGTCAAGAGGGTCGATCCCGGCCATTTCCGCCAGGATGTCGATCTGGGAGTCAATGGCAAACGTGGCCTGAGGATTGCCGTATCCCCTCATCGCCTGGGAGTAGGTGTTATTTGTGTAAACGCATTTCGCCACATATCGAACATTGGGAACCTTATAGAGGGAAGAGATGGGCATCATCATGACCGAGGGCGTGGTGGCTCCCCAGGAGGTATACGCACCGTTATCAAGGATCATCCGAATATCCCGGAAGGTGAGTCTCCCGTCCTTCGTACATCCCTGCGAAATATCGATGATGGCGGGCTGTCTGGGAGAGGTGGCAAAGAACTCCTCTTCACGGCCGAAAAGGATCTTAACGGGTTTCCGTGTCTTATCGGCAAGAAGGATGGCAATGTACTCAAAGGCATAGGTATCGAGTTTGCTCCCGAAACCCCCGCCGATCACCGTCTTGATCACCCGAACCTTCTTCCCCTGCAATCCCATGGCAGCCAGGGCCTCTGCATAGTCCTTCTGGGCCAGCGATGGGATCTGAGTGATACTATAGAATGTGAGATTATCCTTCTGATCAAACTGGGCGATGCACCCGCTTGATCCCATGCAGCAATGGCTAACCCAGGTTACCTTGAACCGGTTCTGGGCTACGTAGGCTGAATTTTTTCTCGCTTCCTCGACGTCTCCGCAGACGAGCCTCCAGGGAAGGTTCAGGACATTGGTCGGTTTCTTCTCCCTGCCGCCAACGTGTTCCTCGTGAATCAAGGGTGCCCCCTCCTGCATCGCCTCTTCGGGATCGAAGACCGCTGGAAGGTTTTCGTATTCGACCTTGATCAGATCGAGAGCTTCCCCGGCGATATCGGGATCTGTGGCTGCGACGGCAGCGATCTCATCCCGGTAAGATCGAACCTTACCCGCTTTGAGCGGAACGTTATCCTTATAGAAACCGAACTTGATGGGAGGGGTATTGTAGCCCGTCAGAACGGCTTTGACACCAGGGAGCCTTTCGGCCTTCGAGGTATCGATGCTCACGATCCTGGCATGAGGATGAGAACTGTAGAGGATCTTTCCATAGAGCATTCCCGGAACGATCAAATCGTGGATATAGACAGCTCTTCCGGTAACCTTTTCCTCCGCATCCGCCTTGGGGACTCGCTTGCCTACGTTCAAAAACTCTTCCATAAGATCCACCCCTTTTTCCTAAATCCGAAATCCGAATTTCGAAATCCGAAACAAATTCGAAATTCAAATGACCCAATTTTCAAAACATCATTCACTCTTACGTAAAATAGACCCAAAAATATTCATAAGCTCCGAAGCCTCGTTCTCTAAATCCCTTCGTTCATTTTCCTGCTCCGGCTCATTGCAGGTGTCTATCAGTCTCAACCAATATCGACTTTCTTTGGCTTCCTTGCGACAGATCTTTATCCTCAGAATAAAATCTTTCTTGCTCAACGCTTCATTGGCTTCAATATAATTCGCCCCAACCGGGCCGGAAGCCTTGATAAGCTGTTTTCCATCTTCGATATTTGCCGCTGTTTTGAACAATTTCCTTACGAAAGCTCGTACATCTTTTGCGAACTTGAGAGTACGATCCTCTAAATCATACGGTTTCGAATCTTGGCTTTTTGTCATTTGAAATTGTTTCGAATTTCGGATTTCGAGTTTCGAATTTACGTTTTTGCGCTGACTGCTTTGATGGCCTGAATGATCTGGAGATAACCTGTGCAGCGGCAGAGGTTTCCGGCGATCCCGTTTCGGATCTCGTCTTCCCCGGGTCTTGGATTCTCGTCGAGAAGGGCCTTTGCCGAGAGGACCATACCGGGCGTACAGAAGCCGCATTGGACGGCCCCGTATTCAATAAAGGCCTTCTGAAGGGGATGGAGCTTTCCCCGTGGATCGCTAATCCCTTCGATGGTCGTAACCGATTTCCCGTCCACCTCAAGGGCGGGAAAGATGCAGGAATTGACCGTCTTGCCATCGAGGATGACCGTGCAGGCCCCGCACTCTCCCATACCGCATCCTTCCTTGGTTCCATGAAGGTTCAGCCGCTCTCTCAGTAATTGCAGAAGGGTGAGATGAGGTTCGACCTCCGTCTCGATCGATTCGCCGTTCAAGATGAAATGGATGGTTTGCTTCTCCATCGGGCTCTCCTTCTTTTCGCAAATCGTGACTCGTAACAGCAAAGATCGAAGATAGGAAGATAGGAGGTTGGGAAGTTGCGAAATCGAACTTCTCAACTTCTCATCTTCTCATTTTCTCATCTTCTCATCTTCTTACCTTCTTAACTTCTTACCTTCTTACCTTCTCATCTTCTCATCTTCTCAAGTTCTCATCTTCTTACCTTCTCATCTTCTCATCTTCGGATCTGGTTGGGAGTGGCCTACCACAGCCTCACCGGAAATACGGTCTCTTCCGGTCTGACGACCCTCTCAATGCATTTCATGGCCATTCGTTTCACCAGGACTCCGATCAAATCCCTGCGGT
>Ga0315282_10010192_pt1 | contig 14786 bp, 17 predicted proteins | sample YL17G07_20_MG_FD_203693 | JGI IMG/M metagenome (GOLD analysis project Ga0315282, IMG submission 203693) | Sediment microbial communities from Yellowstone Lake, YNP, Wyoming, USA - YL17G07_20 | ecosystem: Environmental > Aquatic > Freshwater > Lake > Sediment | place: USA: Wyoming | collected...
CATGCCCCGTCTGCATTCACCGTTCCAAGGTATATATCCCGGCCTCCCTTGCTTTTAAGGATTGTATTACCGAAAGTGGCATTCCCAGTGAAGTATCCAAGGACACAAAAATCCCCATTTTCATACCTGTGAGTCTTCGACCCTGTCTCACCTGCATTCACAGCCCACAGCCAGCCTCCAAATGAACTAAGTTTCGCTACGAACCCATCCTTTTCACCTTCACTTGTCAATAAAATACCTCCAAACGTAGCGTTTCCCTGGAACCATCCAGTGACGTAGCTATTTCCTTCAGTGTCTACTGCGATACCATACGCTATATCATTATTGATTCCCCCAGCACTCACCGCCCATCTCCAGCTTCCAGATGGGCTTAGAGAAGCAACGTATAAATCATAAATGCCTTGACTGGTTAGGGATATATTTCCAAACGTTGCAGTATCGTCGAACCAACCCGTGACATAGACATTGCCGTTTCCGTCAACTGCGATTGCCGTCGCCTGATCATAGTCGGTCGCCCCAGCGTGCGTAGCCCATTGCCAGGTTCCGTCCGATGCGAGCTTTGCGACGAACACATCTCCACCACCGTTCTCGGTAACGATAATAGTTCCAAATGTTACGCTTCCGAAAAAAACCCCTGTAATATAGATATTATTTGCTGAATCCAATGCGATATCATCGGGGATCACACCAACAGTCGCCTGTACCTGCACTGCCCATTCCCAGGACCCACTTGGGCTAAGTCTTGCAATATAGAGATTACTCCGAACTGGGTCGCCTATTAGGGTAATGGTACCGAGCGTTAAATTTCCGTTGAAGCACCCTGAAACGTAGATATTCCCTGTAGAATCCAAGGCAATACCCCCCCATGCTGTATCCCTCCCGGGTTCTCCACCGCTGACAGCCCAACGCCAGCTGCCACTTGGGTTTAATGCTAAGACAAAAAAATCATAATCACCATGGCCGGTCAGTGTAGTGTTACCAAATGTTGCTGTTCCGTTTCCAAAGAACTCTCCGACAACATAAATATTTCCAGCGTTATCAACAGCAATATTCCGACCGACATCCTCCTGTTGTCCCCCACCGCTCTTGGCCCATTCCCAGGTTTGAGAACAATCCCCATTCGAAATAGCTTCTTTTTGACGATTTAATTTTTCAGATGGTAACGAAGGCATCGAATAATTACTGACAATTTCACCCTTTACACAACTTGAAGTTGGAGAAATAATTATTCCAATCAAAATAAGGATAATACCAAGACTTATCCAATCAGACTTTTGCATAATCTTATTCCTCCATCTTGCAGAGTTGTCTTTTGGTTTTAAGCATTTCGACTGAAAACGGGCTTTCTCCTCGGGCCGATTATCCTTTTCATTTACTCGCTTATACCTTATCCAATCCTATAATACAATAATAATATTATCCAATTGCAAAAAGTTTTTTTTGTTTAAGTAAATGATAAATGAATTTTTATGTTAATTATTAGTCAAATAAATAATTTATGTCGGGGGCGGGAGTTGAACCCGCGACCTCCAGATGTCTTCGCCAACCTGAAACCTTTCTTTCCGAACCGTTCAAGCTGCGCTTATGAGTCAGGCGCTCTGACCAGGCTGAGCCACCCCGACAGGAATAAAAAAGCAGAAAGACAAACCTCCTTATAAAAACTTCCGTAAAACACGCCCTACTCATCCAACGCCAGCTGCTGCTTCCCCCGAAGATACACCACCGGGACCCCGACCGCACGCAGACGCGTGCGAAGCTTCGTATCGTTCGTCACCGCCACCCCCTTCCGCTTCAACGCACACATCACCACCGCATCATCCGCGGACAACGCCTCCACCCCGGCCCGCTCATACCGATCAATCAGCTTCAACGCCGCCTGCACCCTCCCCTTCCGCTCCCCGGTCTCCCGTTGCGCCAAGAACCGCAGCTCCGCATCAACAGACAACGGGACCACAATCAGAATCGCGCCAAGCAGACGCTTCAACTCAGCCTCAAGGTCAACCGAAAACTCAAACGGCATCAACGCCGCACTACTATCCAGGACCACTACCCGGTAGCCTTGATCTCCGCGTACCCGATCAGATGCCATTTCCCCTCAATACGCCGACTCACCGCGATCCGCTGCCCCTTATCCGCGCAGACCGCAAGCTTCAGCCGTACACGGATCCAGTCGCTGCGCAGATCCGCGATGATCCCCACCGTCGTCGCCGTCCCCACCGTCAACATCAACGGCTCGTTCGTCTTCAACGGCTCGACGTTCTTCTCATCGATCGTGCCGACCACCCGCTTCAACAGGCACATCGTCAGCGTCAACGCGTCCACGACCGGCGGCAACTCACCGGGCCGGCCCACGACCTTACCAGCGAACGAATCGGACTTCACCAGACCAGGATCAAGCTCCGTCCCAATCGCTAAAAGTCCGCCCGGGAGCGCCTTGTCGACTGACTTGCCCCCAGTGATGAGCGAGCTTACCGTGGTGTAGACTGGCTCGAGATGGGACTTGCCCTCAGCCTCGATCTTCCGGCCGGGAGCGATCTCGATCTTCTCTCCCATCAGCAGGGTCCCCTGGATGAGGGTCCCACCCACGACGCCGCCGTGCAGCTCACTGGGCTTGATACCCGGTTTATTCACATCGAAGCTCCGTGCGACATGCATCAGCGGTGGCTTGTTGGAGTCCCGCTTCGGCGTCGGGATCACGGTCTCAATCGTCTGGATCAGGGCATCGATGTTGATGTCGTGATGGGCGCTGACCGGGATGATCGGCGCGTTCTCCGCGCAGGTGCCCTTGACGAACGCCTTGATCTGCTCGTAGTTCTTCTGCGCGTCGGCCTCGGAGACGAGGTCGATCTTGTTTTGGACAATGATGATGTTCTTGGTGCCCACAATCTCGAGGGCCATGAGGTGCTCCCGCGTCTGCGGCTGCGGGCAGGGCTCGTTGGCGGCGATGACGAGGATCGCACCGTCCATGATCGCGGCACCGGACAGCATCGTGGCCATGAGGGTCTCGTGACCGGGGGCGTCCACGAACGAGACGACGCGAAGGAGTTCTGCCGGCTCGTTGCTGAGCGGGCAGGTCTTCTGGGTCGTATAGCACTGTGGTGCTTCGCAGTGTGGGCATTTGTAGAAGGCGGCGTCCGCGTAGCCGAGTCGGATGGAGATGCCGCGCTTGATCTCCTCGGAGTGCACGTCCGTCCATTTCCCCGTGAGCCGTTGGGTCAGGGTGGTCTTTCCGTGGTCGACGTGGCCGATCATGCCGATGTTGACTTCCGGGGGCTTGGGGAACGTCATTACTGTGCCTTCTTCTCCTTGACCGGCTCCTCTTTCTTCTCGGTGGTGATCAGGTCGATGATGGGTTTGGCACCGGGTTTGGTGACGGTCATGTTGACTTGGACGATCTCGGGGTTGATGACGCTGCCGCGGACCGATTTTTTCTGGCGTTTGCCGGGCTCGTCTGGTCTGTAGCCGAGTCCTTTGGAGAGGAGAAGGCGGCGGCGGGTGGTACCGGGGATGTCCTGGCGCATGGGGAATCCGTCTTTGTCGGTTCCGCCGGTGATCTGGAGCTTGTATCCTGGGAGGGAGACGAAGATTCCGTCGACTTCGTCGCGGATTTTCTTGCCGATGAGGGAGTTGGCGTGGTGGCCGCTGACTGGGATGGAATAGGATTTTCCGTCTTTGGGATCGTTGACGACGACTTTGAATTCTACCATGAAATTCTCCTGTGTGCCGGGTTTGTCGGGGGGGTCCGAGGTGGCCTGGCTCTTATGGATGTGGAATCACCGACATTTTATAAATCTTCTCCCTGGTGGACGTGGTATTGATGAGGGATTTGGTGGCGGGGGTTTTTCTCCTGTTTGGCGTGGGTGGGTGGTATTCCAAAAGGTTTTAAGGAAGGAGGATATTCCTCTTCAAATTTCGGCTCGATTGTGTGAGAGAGTTATTATGTACACGAGCGTTACCCTTCACGACACTATTCGTGTTCCCCCGGAGCGTTTTGGTGCGGATCTCGATGAGGTGATTCGCGATATTGTGCAGAAGACGTTTGAGGGGACGATTCGTCGTTCGCATGGCCTGGTCGTCGTCGTCGATAACATCGAGGCGCTGGGTGACGGTATCGTCATCCATGGGGACGGTGGGATGTATCAGAAGGTGCAGTTCGAGGCGTTGACGTTTAATCCTATTCTTCAGGAGCTGACGGATGCGGTGGTCTGTGAGATCGTGGAGTTCGGGGCGTTCTGTCATATCGGGCCGATGGATGCGCTGCTGCATATGAGTCAGATCATGAATGATTATGTTGACGTTGATGTGGAGGCCGGTCGGATCCAGGGGAAGGAGAGTAAGCGGGTCCTGAAGATCGGCGATTCGATTCGTGCGCGTATTGTCGCGGTCAGCCTCAATGAGCTGTCCTCCCGGGAGAGTAAGATCGGGTTGACGATGCGGCAGCCGACGCTGGGCGCCTTTGAGTGGCTGCAGGAGAAGGCGGAGAAGAAGGAGGCGCGTGAGACGAAGGCTAAGGATCAGACGAAGGAGCAGCCGAAGAAGCAGGTGAAGGAGAAGGAGGCGAAATGAAGACCCTGAATGCGTGCAAAAACTGCCATTTTCTGACGGAGAAGGACCGCTGTCCGGTCTGCTCTGAGCAGACCGTGAACCGTTGGCGTGGCTACGTCATTGTGATGAACCCGGAGAAGTCGCAGATCGCGAAGAAGATGAACATCACGAAGCCGGGGAAGTACGCCCTGAAGGTCAGCTAGGGCTATGTATGTGCTGCCTGAGGCGCTGCAGGCGGAGCTGAAGCGGCCGCTGGGGCGCCTGGTGCGCGAGCCTGAGCTGTTCGCTGTTTTGAAGGGTGAGCCGTTTTTGGTCTCGGTCGGGGACCAGGTGACCTTCACCCTGTTGTCGCATGGGTTTGAGCCGCGGATCTGCATCGTGGATTACGTCCTGGAGCGCAGGCCGTACGTCGAGGCGATGAGAGCCGCTATTGCTGGGTACGGGAAGACGGTGGTTGCGGTGCGGAACCCGCCGGGGACAATCTCCGATGACCTCTGGACGGTCCTGGAGGGGTTGTTCCGCCATCCGGAGCGGTATCCGGCGCGGGTCGAAGTTGACGGCGAGGAGGACCTCGCGGCGCTGGCCGCGATTGCGCTTGCTCCAGGAGGCGCAACAATAATATATGGATTGCCGAATAGGGGGGTCGTGGTGGTCAGTGCCACCCCAGAGCATAAGAAGAAAGTTGACGACGTCTTACAGAGAATGATGTGATGGCCTATGGAAGTTGAGATTCAATCGAAGAATGACAATGTCCTGCTCAAGCGTATGGAGGTCCAGTTCCTCGTCCGCCATGAGAACGAGGGGACGCCCAAGCGCGAGTTGATTCGCGGTGAGCTGGCGGAGAAGCTGAATGCGAAGAAGGAGAATGTGGTCATCGACCATATGCGGTCCAAGTTCGGGATGCGGATAACGACAGGGTATGCGAAGGTCTATGCGAGTCCTGCGGATGCGAAGGCCGCGGAGGCGGATCCGATCCTGAAGCGCAATGGGTTGGGAACCAAGAAGAAGGCGAAGAAGAAGGAAGAGAAGAAGGGAGAGAAGAAGGAAGAGAAAAAAGAAGAGAAGAAAGAAGGCGGGCAGGCGAAGCCCGCTGAGGAGAAGAAGTGAGGTTTCATGGTAGAGAAGCGTGAAGTCTTTAAGGTCGAGGGTGGCAAGGTCGTTCGGACGCGGAAGAGCTGTCCGAAGTGCGGCGACGGCGTGTTCCTCGCTGAGCATAAGAACCGTGTCAGCTGCGGCAAGTGCGGGTACACCGAGTTCAAGAGCAAATAGGCCCGGTCCCTTTTTTTCATTTTTTTTATTCTGTGTTTTCTGTCCACGTGTTCCAGTGGATCTGCAGGCGTCGTCGTTGATGCGGCCTGCCCGGTTCTGCGGGGGTGCCGATGGGGACGATGGCCTGGGGGACGAGGTGTGCGGGGAGGTTGAGGGCGTCTGCGACGTGTCGGTCGTTGAAGGCGCCGACCCAGCAGCTGCCGAGGCCCTGGTCGGTGGCGAGCAGGAGGAGGGCTTCGATGGCGGCGGCCGCGTCCTGGATCATGTAGAGGTGTGTGCCGCGTGGTCCGTAGGAGGCGATGCGTCTGGTGTCGGCGCAGACGACGATGTCGCAGGCTGCCTGGGCGATGAAGGTTTGTCCGTAGGCTGCCTGTGCGAGTGCCTCTTTTTGTCGTTGGTCGTCGACGGCGATGAACTCTCTGGCTTGGAGGTTGCCGGCGGAGGGGGCGAGGTGTGCGGCGTGGATCAGGTCGGTGATGAGGCTGCGGGGTATGGGCGTGGGCTGGTAGGTCCTGATGCTGACTCTCTTTGTGATCGCGTCGGTAAGTTCCATCGTCTGATGTCTCCCGGTGGTGGGTTTGATAGGATAGGGTATGTTTATGTTGGTTGCGGAAAATCTAATTAAGGTTGGATTGATAGCGAACGAGTATTCGTGGACCTGTAGTGTAGCTTGGATATCACAGAGGCCTCCGGAGCCTCTGACTCGGGTTCAAATCCCGACAGGTCCGTGCCACTTCGCAGCCTTTAAATGGCATGGGCTGATGTAGGGTCAGACTCATAAGGGAAGCCGTACCATGGGGGAGGCTGAAAAGAACACCAAGAAAGCGTTTTACGTCTCTTTGTCCGTGCAGGGCGCAAAGAAAATCGAGAGTGACGACTTCACCGAGATTGTCGCCCTTCTGCGCGAGGACGCGCTGGAATGGATGGATTTCTCCGTCAGCGACATCCTCAAGGACAGCCTCTCGATCGCCTCGTCGCTGAAGTTCAGCGAGCAGCTCGTGACCACGATCCTCGCCAACCGGTACTCGGCCTATGAGGACAACGAGTACGAGTTGGGCCTGATGATGCCGGCGATCCGCGTCAAGGAGTTCGACGTGAAGGTCTATCCTCTGCTGATCCTCATCCGCAAGAACCTGGTTGTCACGATCCATCCGCACGAAGTCGTCCGCCTGGAGAAGCTCTACCGGTATGCCGACATCTTCATGAAAAAAATCCGCCAGGATCTCCCCGGGAATGACAAGACCACGGTGCTTGTCACCCGCCTGCTCGATGAGAACAACGAGCGCAACTTCATGGGCCTGCGGGCGATCGAGGAGGAGGGCGATGAGCTAGGCAAGTACATGATCGACGTCAAGGCCCCGCGCGTCGAGATCGGCAACGATATCTACAAGATGAAGCACGGGCTCATCATGTACCTCAACACGCTGTGGGCATCCCTGGATGTCGTCAACTCCCTGCGCTACGGGGACGCGGAGCTCATCACCGACAGCCCGAAGCTGCTGCAGCGCATCGGGATCCTCGGCGATGACATCTCCCGGAACATCTCACTGGCGGAGCATATGAGCGAGGTGCTGGCCTCCGGGCTTGAGGTGCTGCAGACTATCTACAACAATCAGCTGCAGATGCTGAACAACCGGCTCGCGTTCCTTGCCGCGTGGCTTGCGGTGTTGGCGACCGTCGTCATGGTGCCCAATACGCTGGCGACGGTCTTCGGGATGCCAACGTTCGCGTTCTTGGACTGGCATATCTCACTCTCGATTCTTGGAGTCTGCACGATTCTCTCCTCGGTGCTCATTTACATGATCATGAGACGTCGGGGCTGGTTCAAGGTCCAATAAAAAAATGACTTTTTCTCAGAACAGGTGCGGGACGATCCGCCAGGGGACCTGTTGCATGTACCGCTGGTAGTCCTCCCCGTACTGGCGGACCAGGAGTTTCTCCTCGTCGATGATGCTCCAGATCATGATTGGGATGGCGATCGTCGCAACGACGAGGGCGAAGAGGGAGTAGAAGAAGACGGCGAGGCCGTAGCCGGCGATCAGAATAGAGGTGTAATGCGGGTGCCTGATCTTCTGGAAGATGCCGCCGGTCACCAGCTGCCCATGGTACTCGCGGTACCAGAAGATCTCCCATTTGAAGTAGACGTAGGCGGCAGCGAGGAACAAGGCGACGCCGACCAGGATGGTGAAGAGCTTCGGCGTCGGCAGTTCGAAGACGCCGTAGAATGCGGTGAGCGGCCCCGTCAGGATGATGAGGAGAAGAGGCGCGTAATGGACGATGAAGAGCGCGCGCAGTTCCTTGGGGGGCCGGTAGTGCAGCATGCCGAATGCTCAGGGGGCTACTGAAGGCGGATGCCGCCTTTGTCGATCTGCATGTCCTGGGGCTTGAGGGTGTGCTTGGTGCTGCGCATCTTCAGGACGGCGAGCTTGCGGCGGTCCATGGTCGGGTCCAGGCTGAGGACGATGACGCCGTCGGCGAGGAACTCGGAGAGGCCGTCCCGGGACATGTGGTTGGAGCCGGCGGGCAGCTCGGAGGTGATGATCGCGGTGCAGCCGGAGGTCTCCAGGGCGTTCATGATGTAGTGGAGGTGCAGGCGGCGGACCGGGAAGTTGCCGCTGGTGAGCTCCTCGGGGTCGACGTTACTGAGGTCGCTGGAGAATTCGGGGTTGTTGATGTAGATCGGCATCTCGGAGAGCGGGGTGATGGAGTCGAGGACGATCCTGTCGTATTTGCCCGAGAGGATCTCGTTGACCATGGTCTCGTAGATGAGTTTCTTGTTGATGTTGAGGAAGAGGAATTTGGCCTGGCCGGAGTCGATGGCGGACTGGAAGTTGAGGCCGAGTTCGGCTGCTTGGACGAGGAGGCCTTCGATCTTTTTGTCGAGGGTGAGGTAGAGGCATTTGTGGCCCTCGGCGATGCCTTGGTAGATGAACTGGTAGCAGAGGATTGATTTGCCGCTGCCGGGTGGGCCGCTGACGAGGGTGATGGTCTGTTTGGGTAGGCCGCCGGAGAGGAGGGCGTCGAGTCCTGGGACGCCGGTTGCGAGGCGTTGGATTGAGGTACCTGTGGTTTTTTTGTCGGTTTGTAGGAGTGTCATGGCATGCATCCTCGGCGTCTGGTATGGGCCTGCCCGTATAATTATTTTATCCCAGTGCATGCTAGGATGTGGCATGGTTTGTGGAATCCTATATTAATTTTTATGAAAATATTTATATATTTATAAAGAGAGACATATCATTAGAGACTGAGACGGATTCCCATGGCACAAAACCACAGCATCAAGATCTGGATCTGGGTGCAGAACTACCGAATCCTCAAGGCCATCTCCAACCAAGAGGCCGGCACCCTCACGATCTACGACGAGTACGACAACATCCTCATCCGCCGCATCGGCCTGTCCAAACAGCAGGTCAAGGCCCTCGAGGCCCTCCTCACCACCTTCAACGTCAAACGCCTCGACGACCACAAAGAGCCCTACACCTACTTATAGGACGGCAGGATCACCTGGCGGTCCGGGTACACCCGGACCCCCTCATGGTTTATCTCCAGCAGGAACACCTTCTTCTGATGCTGGCAGTACCGCATTTTCAAGATCTCCACCGCATTCTCCCGGCGGTCACCCCGCTGGATGTTGTACATCACCAGGATCCCGTCCGCGAGGAACTCCTCGATCCCGGTCTCGCTGAAACGCGTCGGCATCGGCTCCGTCTCCGTGATCAAAAACGACGTCGCCCCCGTCTCCTCGAAGAAACCGAACAGCTGCTGCAGATACACCCGGTAGTTCTTCTCCTTGCTAATCGACGCGGAGATGATTGCGGTCAAGGAGTCCACCACGATAAGCTCCGGGTTGAAATCCTTGGGGATAATGAGCGGCTTGATCTTGTAGGACAGCTCCGTCGCCGACCCCGAGCCGCTCACAGAGCCGAACTTCATCCGCAGGATATCCAACGGGTTGATCTTCTGGATGAGCAGCGAGCCGTTGTCGACATAGGTCTTGGCGTCCCAGCCGAACGCCGTCATGCTGCGCACGATCTTCTCGATGCTCTCCTCGAAGCTAACGTACATGCAGTGCTTCCCCGTGCTCACCAGGTTGAAACAGACCTGACGGCAGAACGTGCTCTTCCCCGTCCCGGTCCCCCCTGCGACAAGGACCGCGTTGTGGCGAGGGATGCCGCCTTCTGCGAAGAGCTCGTCAAACCCGGGAATGCGGGTCCGCAGGACCGCATCCTGCTCCTTCTTCTCAGCTTTTCCCACGCTCATAAAATACTTCTACACGGCAAATCTGTGGTTCCCTATTCGACCCATCCTGGCCCGATCTGGACATAGATATTGATGATATTGAGGTGCAGCTCGACATTCTTCTTCGTCAGCGCCGTAATCTCCACGTACTGAGGAGACGGGTCTGGGTCGAGACTGATGGTGAGATACCCGTTCTGATGGTACACCCCGAGGATATCATGCAGCGTCTGGTTCCAGGCGGTCACATAATCGGTGTAAATCCTGATGATCCCATGGAATGCCAGGTCGACATACGTCCGATTGGACGAATAATTGGTACGGATGAAGCACTTCCCCTCACCCTCGGCCTGGGCCTTCCCCGCCTTCTCCATAAAAACCGGTAGATCGATACGCAGGATCAGCGAGGACTCGTTGCGATCCGACACCGACGGGTCCGCCAGCATCACTGACCGGCTGCCCTGCTGCTGCATGACGATCCCGCCGCCCTCCAGGATGTACTCCTGGTCGACGAAATACGCGTTCTCCGCCTCGTAATGAAGACATGAGATGTTTAATCCCTCTGCCGGGAACAGCGCATGGGTCTTTTCATCGTACGGCGCCGGATTGACCGTGATCCGAGAGGAAGCCTCATACACAATCCTCCCCTGCCCGGGGACTGTCAGAAAATAGGGTAGCCGCGGACTCCCTAACGGGAGCATCGAGGAGATCGGCGAAAACGACCGCGCGGTCCCCTGCATGTCCACCATGGCCTTCAGGCTCGAGAACTGGTTAAACACCTGATCCATATGATCCGCCTCCCGCTGCTCCATGACCTGCGGGATGTAGACCAATTGAATCATGGAAATGATAATCGCGACCAATGCAACGAGCAACAGGGCCTCGATAACCCCAGCGACGGCTGCGTTCCGCATCCCATGAGTTGAGCGCATCATCCTTCCTTGGCTTCCCATATCTCACACCTAGCCCTTATACGTTTCCCCAAAGCCCCTTAGGAACGTCGCCTCCGCCACACAAGAACGCCGACACCACCAATCACGGAGATCACCCCAAGCCCAAGGAAGAGAGGAATCGGAAGCAAGGAAGGCAACAAGCCGTTCGACGCCTCAGATGGATCCTCCTGCGAACTAGCGGCAGACACCGTCACCAGCACCGTCGAGACCTCGAAGTCACCAGCAGTCGAGACCGTCAGCGCCACACTGTAGTTCCCTGGAGTCGAATAGGCATGGGACACGGTCCTCCCCGACCCTGTCGCCCCATCGCCGAAGTCCCAGGAATAGGAAAGGGCCGCATCCGTCGAGGAGCTGCTCCGCGATGCGTTGAGGAGAACCGGCTCGCCGACGCTGCCATGGTACGGGCCACCGGCATCGGCGACTACCGTTCGATTCTCCGGGCTGAGCAGCTGTACGGTTAGCAGCTGTGTCGCGGGCGATGACCAGTCCCGCCCGGCCATCCGGACCCGGAACGAGACCGCATGGACTCCGCAGGAGAGGTTCGACCGCGTGAACACCGCCTCACCGCTCAAGATGCCATCCTGCGACGAGGACCACTGATACTGGATGACGAGTCCCTCAGCGTTCTCCGCATGACCCTGGAAGGCAACCGGCTGATTCACATAGGCCGTCATCGGCGTGATCCCGTCGATAACCGCGGCGGGGCTCACCTTGACTGTCATGGTGGTCGTCTGAGTTGACGACCAGGTGCCGTCATTATCCTGAACGCTGAAGGAGATGGTGTGCACCCCGGCCGAGAGCGACGTCGACGTGAACGTCTTCGCAGTGCCAATCCGGCCATCGCGGCTGGACTGCCAGGAGTACCCCTGAATGATCCCGTCGCTGTCGTATCCTTCCCCCGTGAAGCTGACCGGGTCGCCGGCGAAGGCTTCCAGGGGGGTAACGATCATGGAGAGCACCGCAGGTGGACTGTTGTCCTCCCCCGGCGATGGAGATGACTGGAAGATCCCAAGGGGATAATTGTCGACGTTCGACCCGCCAGGGATCGAATAGGGGACATCGCCGATACCGTTGTGGTCAGAGTCAAAGCCAGAGTAGTCGTCCCAGGAGTTCCCCTGCTGGTCGATGGACCAGGCGTTGCTGCAGGGATCACTGGCCTGCTGCCCATTCATTGAGAAGGTGTTGTGAGCGAACTCGTTCTGCGAGGACTGGTAGATGTACACCCCGTACACCGTGTTGTGGGAGACGGCGTTGGCGGTGATACGATTGGCGGTGGAGTAGCCAAGGCTGATGCCCTTCTGGTTGTAGCGGATCGTGTTGCCATCCAGCGTACAGGAGGACGAGAGTGTCAGGCTGATGCCGGAGACGTAGGCGTTCGAAACGATGGTGTTACGGATGGCGAGGTTGGTGCAATGGTCGAGCTGGATGCCGTCTCCTTCTTGGGAATACTGGATGGTGGTGCCCTCGATGGTGCCGCCGGAGACGTAGGAGCAGGCGAGGTTCGCGAACCCATGCTGGCCAGCATGCTGGATGGTGAAGCCGGTGATGCTGAGCGTGATCCCTGCGTCCTCGGTGCCCGCGGCGTAGACGGCGTGCCCGTGGGAGCCACCGTCGATGACGGTGGTCAGGGCGCTGGCGCCGATGAGGCACAGGGAATGGGTGATGACGACGTTCTCCGAGTAGGTCCCGGCGGAGACGTAGATGATGGACGCCTCGGCGACGGCGACGGCATCACCGATGGTCTGATACGGATAGCTCGACGTTCCGTCCCAGGGTCCGGTGGTGTTGGCCGCGTCGACGTACACGGTGGTCTCTGCAGCCGCCTGAGGGGGCACGGCCAGCAATAGCATCCCGAAAACAGCGATGAGGACGAATCCATGGGTGTATTTCTGTCTTGCCTTCTTTGGTCTGAATACTTCTTGCATCTCTTCCCTACCAGTGGTATGTTCTTCTGAGAATCATATATAAACATAAGGTGACGGAATGCCAAATCGTCAGTCCTCTCCTTTGATAAAGGGACAATGTTTAAATACTCATTAAAATAACCTTCTCCTTATATAATTATAATGGGAACCTGCATATGGGAAGCGAACACGTCTGGGCATGGACGAAATCCAAGCGGAAGACCTACAAGGTCATCTCCGACCCAGAGAAAGGCATCATCGAGGTCTACAACGAGCGCGGCGACATCGTCCTGCGCAGGGACAACCTCAGCCGCCGGCATGTCGAGCTCGTGGAGAAGCGCGTCCTCTCCGCGGTCGCCAAACGCACCGATGAGCATGCCACGACTAAGCCTCCTCGGCCCCCTGCAGGGGACCCCTTCGACCCCATGATCACCTAAGCTGTGTCTGTCCCCATTCTTTTCCACTCAAAAAAAGATCCGGTATAGGCTGTTCTCGGTGGCTGTGACTTCTTTCGTCTAGCTGGGGATGAGGAGATGGAGCAGGAACGCGATGATCTGGTGCAGGACGTCGAGCCAGTGAGGCCGGTACGGCATCTTCACCGGGAGCGGGTCTGACCAGTCGCTCTGCAGGTAATGCGTATCCATCGCTCGGACCTGGACGTTGTACGTGCCCCGCTTGGACCAGTTGTGGGAGACCTTCGCCTCTGTGCCGGAGGCGTACGGCCCCAGCCATGCACTGAACGTCCCGTCCCCGAAGCTGAACTTGTAGTAGATCTTGTCTCCATCTGGATCTGTGGTCGAGGCGTTGAAGACATAGTTCGTCTTGATGTTGCCCTGGGTGGTGCCTTTCGGCGCCGCGGGCTTCACCGGCGCAGAGTTCTGTATGGGGAAGAACTCCAGTGCCGGGTCCCCGAACAGGTTCATCTCGTAGTAGACCCACCGCATGCACGACCCGTTGATCCGATGGACGTTCCCCTCCTTTGAAGCCTGGTTGGCCCTCTCGATGGCCGTGATGTTCTTTCCGAAGACCGCGTCCCAGAAGTAGCGATGGAACCGCTGGTTCGCACCGTCCGTGCTGCCGACGACGCCCCAGCCGTAGCGGGCGCACATGATGACCGCGAAGGCCCCGTTGGCGGTCTTGACCGTCCAGTGCTCAGCGATGCTGTCGTCGTAGTCGAAGGCCCCGGCGTAGCAGCCCTGCGAATAGATGAACGGGAGCACCGTGTTCGTCAGCCAATCCACGTCATCGTTGACGATCCGCATGTTGTAGTTCCAGTCCGAATGCCCCAGGTGGTTGATGACCTTGACCCCGGCGTTGACCTGCCTGATGAGCTCGTTCGACGGCCATCCGGGCGGGTAGCCCCAGAGGCGGTCATACAGCCTGCTTATGTTGTACTGGCTTGCCGGGATGCCCACCGTCGTATAAGAATGGGCGTGGGACCCGTTGACGATCTCTTCCATGTAGTCGTCCCCGAAGGTGTCCGGGTTCTCCCAGAGGTACTCCCCGACCATCAGGCACGGCCCTGTGGTGATCCCCGGGCCTTGGAGGTAGGCGACGGTTTTCTGAACGAAGATGTCGGCTTCGGTGGCGTCGCCGACGCAGGCTCGGCCGACCGAGACCTCGCCGATGAGGTCCACGTCATGGCCGCCTGGTCCGTCGTGCGTCTCCCCGAAGACTCCGTTTCCGTTGTAGTCGTAGGTCCCGTCCAGGCATTCGTAAAAGAGGTCCGAGGGCATCTGATCATGATCTCCCCCCTCCCATGCCTGCACGTAGAGAGGCTGGGCGGGGACCACATCGTCGTCCCCCCCGATGAGCACGTACTGGATGCCGTTCGTGATGTACTCGTCTCGGATGAAGTCCCGGATTCCTGTGGCGGTTC
>Ga0315282_10010193_pt1 | contig 14785 bp, 13 predicted proteins | sample YL17G07_20_MG_FD_203693 | JGI IMG/M metagenome (GOLD analysis project Ga0315282, IMG submission 203693) | Sediment microbial communities from Yellowstone Lake, YNP, Wyoming, USA - YL17G07_20 | ecosystem: Environmental > Aquatic > Freshwater > Lake > Sediment | place: USA: Wyoming | collected...
CCACACCGCAGAAAGGAGGAGTTGACTACCATGAGCGTTAAGTGATAAAAATTATTCAACCGGGTGGGTCAATGTCTGTGGTGAAGGGTGGATCATAGATGGTGGTAATTGACAATTGCCATTATTGCCGAGTTTGAAGAAGCGTTTTGCTCCGAGTTCGATAAGACTTCGATAGCCTCTTGTTCTGTCGAGTACATTAGTCTTGGAGGGTCTACACCTTCGACGCCAGCTATTATTACTTGTTTTCCCTCTATTATGGTATTCCAGAAGTTATCTAAGTCTAGATTTAAAGCTGCCGCTTGGTTACCCAAGATATGGGCTAAATAGATTTCTCTTATCTGTGCGCGTATGACAGTGCCTGTTTCATTTAGGCAAGGTATAGAGATAAGGTTTAATTTCCCTGTGCCGTCATATTTATATAGTCCATAGGGGGTACGATATGAGTTTGGTCGCGGATGAAGGTTAGGTGGTGTGTCGCGGTGTATTTTGCCTTGTACCCAGTCAAGAAGGGTCAGGCGAATGAGTGCCAGTGCAAGCGTCTCAGGGTAGGGCTTGAATAGACGTATTGCTGGCATGTCTTTGGGCTGTTTAGAATCCTTCTTGAACCAACTCATTAACTCTCTCGCTTATCTCCGGCATATCGGTTAATGTTATTAATCAATATCTTTTCTAGAAATTATGGCATATACACACCGAAGAAACAAGATGGAGTTCCCCAATTACCTCAGTCAAGGTAATGAAACTACCAGTGGGCGTGCGAGAATAGCGATTTTTCATACCGACAAGGGAGGTATGGTTAGCTAATTTTGGGTAATATCATTACCATTATGGTGGGCGGTAGTGGGCTCGAACCACTGACCTCTGCGATGTCAACGCAGTGCTCTAACCAACTGAGCTAACCGCCCATTAAACAGCAGTAATTGTACTAGATACCCTCCCCTGTGGTCAAGCACAGTAAACTTGGATTCATAACTTCCTGCCTTTCACCATATTATCAATGAAACTTATCATAAAAAGAAGCAAGCCGCTAATCAGTAAACTGCCTAAATCCAGATACTTTATGTCAAGTAATTTACCAATAAGGGCTGCTAAACCCCCACCTATAATTGCCGCCAATGCTCCCAGCGGGGTAACCCTTAGCCTGTTTTTATAAAAGCCGGCAATTACTGGCAGAATCAAGCCACAGGTATATATTGTATAGGCAAAAAGAAGGGCGTTTATTACCCCCTTTAGAAATATAGCCAGGGCTAGAGAACCTAAACCCAGAACCACTATCCCCCACCGGGAAAGAGACAGGATTTGTCCCTGGCTAAGCGAGGGCTTAAACGGCTTAATTACATCCACCACTAATATTGTGCTGGCACTCAGTAGGCAAGTATCAGCCGAAGACATGACTGCACAGAGCAAGGCTGCCAGCACTAAGCCACCTAAAAGTGGGGAGAGAACTTCCTTTATTACCGTTGGAAAGGCTTGCTCTGGTGAAATCTGAGGGAATAGAGCCGATGCCCCCATACCAATTAAGGTAATACAAAAAGCAAAGGGAATAAGAAACAAGGCAGTCCAGAACACTGACACCCTGGCTGTTCTATTATCCCGGGCACAAAATAACCGAGAATACATATCGGGTCCAACTACATAGGTTAAACCAACTAACAAAAGGATTTTGACTAGCTCCACCGCGCCAAACTGAGAACTAAGCGGGAAGGCAAACTGCTCCGGCGAAAGAGAGCTTCTTAATCCACTTATTCCCCCCAGACGCGACAGGATTAAGGCAAATCCACCAAATATGCCAACGAATATTATGACTGCTTGTATGACATCTGTCCGAATAACCGCATACTGACCACCCAGCATGGTGTAAAATATGAAGACAGCACTAAAAAGCAACATCCACAGAATAGGACTGCCTATTCCCAGCACACTCAATATCTTTCCCGCAGCTAAAATCTGGCCAGCGATAACACCCAGCCAGGCAATAACGATAAGGACTGAAGCAGCCAAAGCTATCCGACTGTCATATTGCTTTCCCGCCAGCTCGGGGAGGGTATAAAGCCCGAATTTCCTCACCTTCTCAGCGAAGAAAAGCCCTAAAACCACCAAGCCAACACTGCCAACTAATAACCACCATGCCCCAGTCAAACCCCGAGTAAAGCCCAGCCCAGCCATACCCACAGTGGCTGAGCCGCCAATAATAGTAGCTAATAATGAGCCCGTAATAAATAGCGGGGAACCTTTTCTACCAAGCACAAAGAAGTCATCAAGCCCTCCACCTGCCCTCCTCTTGCTCTCTACTCCTATGGCAACCATACATAAAAAATAGACCACAATAATTATGAGTTGAAGCACTTCATTTCTCCTTTATGAAATTGGCTAGAGCGTTAGTACTAATCAAAGACTTACTCAAAAGAGCAGAAAAGGTGGCCGTACTTTCAATAGCTTTAACAGAGAAGAACATCGGGGGACTGATACCTTGCGCAAGTAACCGAATGTGAACCAAAGAAGATACATATCTAATTCTTTATACTGTTGGCTTCTCGCTACCTATGATGGCAATCCCTATGTTCCTCCCACACTTGGGGCAGGTTACATTAAAAGTAATGGGTTGCCTCATTACCCGCTCAGCAACAGCCGTGACCATTGAGTCAATACTATCTAAACGCTGGTCTAACATATCTAAACGCCGCTTAATCTGTTCAATATCTAGTGCTTGCTCCTGGCCTTTTATGGTAGACTCGTTTTCTTTTGCCAAGGCTGCCCCCTTCGGTAGATTATGATTTAGCTTAATTATATGTGCTAGGTAATACTATGTCAAAGGTTAATCGCAGAACCCAATCCAGCAGTTTATGTTGTATGCTTACGCTAAAATAATTTGCCATTAATATTGATTTGCACAAACAAGATGGCGTATACTGAATTCAAGGCAATACAACAATCCAGCCCCACACTAAGCATAAAGGAGGTATCCAAATGCCGGAGCAAGTAATTGGAAAGGTAAGCGACTTCTTCGCCCGACCTATTGTAGCCGGCATCGAGCTAACAGCGCCTTTAAAGCTGGGGGATAAGCTCCATATTAAAGGTAACACTACTGACATGGAAATTATCGTTGGCTCGATGCAAATTGACAATGTAAATGTCACTGAAGCTAAAGCCGGGGATTCTGTTGGTGTTAAGGTTACCGACCGGGTAAGAAGAGGAGACATAGTTTACAAGGTTACTGACTAAGCATGAATTGAGCCTCATGTAAAGCGGGTGAGGAAGGGAACTAAAGGCATTAAAGTTAGAACAGCCACCCTGTAGCTGCTGGCGGGATTTTTCCTGAGCACCTTATTTTGTGGGTACACAGGTAATTAGTTATATGAGAGCACGCCAACATGAGACTCCACAACGGCAAAGGTTCGCCAAAGTTTTTAGATTAGCCAAGGGGGCAATGGTGATTATAATAACACTTTTGCCTTGGTAGCAACCATCAGAGAAGGCGCTTAAAGCTCTAAAAGAGAAGGAGAGTAAGTTTACACGTAGGCTCACAAGAAAAGCATAGTCCTTCCAGTCTGATTGCATAGTTCCCTGCTGGACAGCCAGTGATATTGACAAGCACACTGAACAGGGCTATGCTATTATTCAGTAACTTCAAATTTTTGTTGCTCCCCGAGCCTATAAGGAGGGTGACGAACCGTATGATGGAGGTGAGAGTAATGTAAAATGAAACAGGAAAATGGGAGAATCGATTTGGATTGAGTCAAGGTCAAGGAGGTTGACAATGAGGAAAGTTATTTATTGGTTAATAGCGGCAACAATAGTGATTGGCTTGGTAGCTGGATGTGCGGCGCCAGCACCGGCTCCAGCGCCAGCACCAGCTCCAGCCCCTGCCCCAGCACCAGCACCAACGCCAGCACCAGCGCCTAAACCGATAGTGCTCAAGGCGGTTTCCGGTTTGCCTTATGATTATATAACCTTCGCTAAGTACCGGGACTGGGTAGAAATGGTTAAGCAGCGCTCCAAAGGGGAGCTTACTATCAACCATATTGGCGGGCCTGAGGCAATCCCGTTAATGGAGCAGGTTGAGGCACTAAAGTCTGGGCTCGTTGACGTTAATGTTACCTTCGGGAGCTGGCTTGCCGGGGCTATACGGATAGGTGATGCTATGGCACTATCAACACTGACCGTCAAGGAGGAGCGAGAGCGGGGTCTTCACGATTGGTATCGTAAAGTCATGGCTAAGGAAATCAATGCTTATTATCTGGGGCAGTACCATGCTCCTCAATGGTTCCGGATAGGCACTAATATTCCAGTTAAGATGCCTGGTGATTTAGCTAACCTCAAGATTAGGTCAATTTCATTTCTATTCCCCGGTTTCAAAGCTGTTGGGGCTGTTCCAGTAGCTATGCCAATGCCGGATGTCTACACTGCTATGGAGCGGAACGTAATTGATGGTTTTGCCTACCCTTATGCCTCCAACTGGGTTGAGATAGGCATGCCCAAGGTAACGAAGTATGTCGTTGGACCTAGGATTTTCTACGGGCAGAATTCCGCACTCATCGTGAACCTAGATAAATGGAAGTCACTTCCTCCTAATCTGCAAAAGGTAATGCTAGACTCTGTAGTTGAAAATGAAGAAGTCTGGTACCAATGGTGGATTGATACCGGCAACAAAGAGGAAAAGAAATGGCAGGATGCTGGCATGAAATTTATTGAGTGGGCGCCGGCTGATAGTGAATGGTTTAATAAAACCTTCACCAATGCACTCTGGGACTGGGTTTTAAAGAATATCCCGGATTATGGCCCCGAATTTAAGGTACTCGTGACCAAGTAGTTGTCCAGGTTTGAAATATGGCTGAATAAAGCCTCGTTGAGCTTGAGTAGCAGGAGAGCGCTTCCTTTGGAAGGTGTAGTTCCATGGACAGCCGTTGTTAAGACGTCAATTTCGGCAAAATGTAATTTTAGTTACAAAGGGGGCGTTCTCCTTGTTAGTTAAAGAATTGCCCGTCTTCTGGTTTGGCAGGAGTTATTAAATAGGGGGGCACTTGAAGCTATTAGCAAGAGCGGGCTCTATGTTTGACCGCGTCTTAGATATCCTATCCTCCGTGGTAGGTTTTATCTTTGTTGCTGCCATGCTGATAGTCTGCCTTGATGTTGTTATGAGGTATGCTCTTAACCGCCCAATGGTATGGGCAACAGAGGTCTCTGAGTATATTCTACTGGGTATGGCCTGTCTAGGCATTGCCTGGCTATTAAAAGAGGAGGGGCATGTAAAAATAGAGCTGGTAATGGCTCGCTTCAAGCCGAGAGTCCAGGCTCTGGTTAATGCCATTACCTCTATCTTAACAGCAGTGGCGGTGTTGGCTATTACCTGGTACAGCGGACAGATCACCTGGGACCTTTACCAGAGGGGGGTTGAAGAAACCAAGGTGCTACATGTTCCTAAAGCTCCCCTGCTTGCCCTTGTTGCATTAGGCATGTTCTTATTATTTATCCAGTTTGCGAGAAGAAGCCATAGATACCTGATTAGCTGGAGAGCGTCGGGCAGAGAGAAAGGGACATAGATAAGAGCCTACTATAAGGTGAGCTTCGTTGGAATGGTGGCTAATTTTTATAGTTGTTTTTGGTGGTTTGGTAGTTTTACTCCTCTCAGGACTACCCGTTGCCTTCTGCTTCCTAGTAATAAATGTCGTCGGGGTACTGGTATTCTGGGGTGGCGAGGCTGCCTTACGCCAGCTTTCTCTCAGCATGTTTGATTCTGTAACTACCTTTACCTTGCTTCCTTTTCCCTTATTTGTCCTCTTAGGTGAAGTGCTGTTCCAAACCGGATTAGCCTATCGTGCTATCGATATTGTAGACATGTGGTTAGGGCGTCTGCCCGGCAGGTTGAGCCTAGTATCTGTGGGCGCAGGAGTTGTACTTTCAACCTTGAGTGGTTCCAGCGTAGCCAGTGTAGCTATATTGGGCTCGACAATGGTGCCAGAGATGGGGAAGCGGGGTTACCAAACGCCGATGACGCTGGGACCTATTGTGGCTAGCGGGTGCCTAGCGATGATGATTCCCCCTAGTGGCATGTCTGTGCTTTTAGCTAGTCTGGCTTATGTCTCTGTCGGCGGGCTTTTGATGGCGGGAATCATTCCTGGGTTGATGATGGCTGCCTTTTATGCAGCGTATATCATCATTAGATGCTTTCTAAATCCGTCCCTAGCACCTGCCTATAAGGTAGCCCCTATGCCACTAATTAGGAAAATTGAACTCTCTGTACGTGACCTAGTGCCAGTTGCAATTATTATCTTTCTGGTCATCGGGGTTATCTTGCTGGGCGTTGCCACTCCCTCGGAGGCAGCAGCTATGGGAGCCCTCGGCTCCTTTGTGCTAGCGGCTTGTTATAGAAGGCTGACCTGGGAGATGGTCAAGAAATGCATTTTCAGTTCCAGTAAAATTGCAGTGATGTTGCTAGCCATCATGCTGGGGGCAAAAGCATTTGGTCAAATCTTAGTCTTTAGCGGGTGCATGAGAGGCATAACGGAGTGGGTGATGCAGCTTCCAGTAGCTCCCATCACCATCATCATAGGTATGCAGGCTATAGCCGTAATTTTGGGTTGTTTTATGGATGAGGTCGCCATCATGATGATGGTTATCCCTTTATATATGCCCATTGTCCATCTTCTTGGCTTTGACCCGCTGTGGTTTTCGCTATTGTTGCTCATCAATGTGGAGACAGGATTGGCAACCCCGCCTTTCGGCTTAGGGTTATTTGTGATGCAAGGGGTTGCGCCACCAGGCACGAAAACAGGTGCCCTGTATCGAAGCGTTGCCCCCTTTAACATAATTAACTTGGTGATAATGGGATTATGTATCGTTTTTCCCCAGATAGCACTCTGGCTGCCAGCTGTGATTGAATAATTGACGCCTATTAATCTTGAAGGCTAAAAGGTAAATAATCCTTGCGTCACTTGTCGTTACACACCTATTTTATACCATATACTTTTCTTACACGCTCTAGCTCCTGCTTAGATAGAGAAGTATAGAACCCCGCCTTACTCCGGGAAATACCAATCTGTTTCAGGTCTACCATGAGTTCTGTCATTTTTACTAATGCCCCGGCAGTATCCAGAATAGATACCCCATCAATTTGTCTACAGCCACAATTAACCAGTACCATATTCAGGATATTACAACTGGGTATTAATATCCCGGCTCCCTGTTCGATTGCCCTCAGGCTCGCTTGCTTTACTGCGTCAACAATGGGAGCTGGATTACTAAAGCCTTTAGGCAGGTCGGTTATGCTCAGATTGAAGCGGTCACAGGGTACAAACTGCTGTTCCAAACCATATTGTTTTATTTTCTCTGTTAAGTCCAGTAAGACATTCTTATTATAGGCGAGTAACGAGAACTTCCCCCCGAGAATACAAGCCAGATGAAAGCAACACTCAGAAAGGAAAGCCACCGGGATATCAACAACCTCCTTGACTCTAAGAAGTCCAGTGTCTAAAGTGCAACCGACACAAAAGGCATCATAACCTTCCCGTTCAGCAGTAATGGCATTATCTATGATTTGACCCTCATTAAGATACTTGACGTAGTTGGAGCGTTCCAAAAGCACATCCCCAACTTTGACACCATGGACTTCCACCTCGGTTCCTGCCCTAGCCACCCCTTGGACATGTTTTGCTAGCGCCTCCTGATAAGGCTGCCACGTTGGGTCAATACCTAATGTTACTGAACTCTGCCACCAAATACGCATCTTTATATCCTCCTCTTTCTGCTCTTCAAATTATCTTAAATAGCTATGTCTCTACACCTTAACATTCTGTCGAATATAGTTAACTATTTGTTCAATAGGTGTCCCTGGGCCAAAGATGGCACTTATTCCTTTCTCTTTCAGGAAGGGTATATCTTCCTCAAGAATAATGCCACCTCCAATAATTAATACATTACTCATGCCTCTCTCCTTCACCAGCCTGGCTACCTCGGGAAAGAGTATATCATACCCTCCTGAAAGTGAACTTAAACCTATTACATCTACATTGCCTTTGACAGCTCTTTCCACTATCTGTTCTGGGCTTTGATGTAATCCTGTATAGGTGACTTCCATTCCTTTATCCGCTAATCCTTTAGCAACGACTTTCACTCCGCGGTCATGCCCATCCAAACCGCACTTAGCAAGAAGAACCCTTATTGGTCTCTGTTGTGACATATAAACTCCTCCTCTTCACCTTCCTCTGACTTAATCAAAGGCTCCGGCAGCTACTAGTTCTACAAACTCATCATCAGTCATACCGAGGAGCTTGGTGCAAACATATTCGGTATGCTCACCAAGACACGGAGCTGGTATCCTCGGTTGAGCCGGGGTCTTAGAAAGTATGAATGGTCGCCCTAGATGAGTAACAAGGCCTAATATTTTGTGCTTTATCACCCAAAAACTGTCTCTCAGCTTAAGCTGTGGGTCATTAATTATATCTTCGGGACTTTGAACCACTCCCGCCGCTACCCCGGCGTTTTGCATTAACTCCATTAGATGCTTAGCAGTAAAGTTAATCGTCCATTCAGATATTAACCTGTCTAGCTCATCCTCGTTCTTCTTTCTATAAAGCAAGGTGCTAAACCTAGCGTCCTCTGCCCATGGCTTATTAACCATTTGTTTAAAACTGTTCCATTCTGCATCGGTAAATACAGCAATAACACACCAAGTATCTTCATCTCGGCAGGGAAAAACTCCGTGAGGACAGGCATAGGGACAGCGATTACCCTCTCTGTTGCCTATTCTACCATTGACTGTATAGTCGAGCATCTGTGGTGCTAGGAAATGGATAGCTGTTTCCAACTGAGCTACATCTAATACTTGCCCTTTGCCAGTTCTGCGGCGGTAGTCTAGCGCAGCTATTAAGGCGGCTACAGCAAAGCGAGGAGCAATCACATCAGTATAAGCCATACCAAAACCCAGGGGGTCCCTATCAGGCCAGCCACTGTAATAACTAAGACCACTAAGACCAACCAAATGTTGACCAAACCCGGGTTGTTTTGCCTGGCTACCTGTTTGTCCCTGGTTACTAGTCCGGAGCATAATTATATCTGGCTTTATTTTCCTTATGTCATCGTAGCCCAATCCCTGCCTTTCTATAACTCCAGGTGTAAAGCTCTCAGCCACAATATCAGCCCAAGCTATAAGCTTCCTCGCCACTTCCCTACCCCGTGGACTCTTTAAGTTAAGTGATATACTATATTTGTTAGCGTTCAGAATGGCAAAGTTTCCACTTCTATCCACGCCTGGTTTTCCGTCTTTGAAAGGGCTAGACGTTCTAAGGACGTCCGGTCGCCCCGCTGATTCTACCCTAACTACTGCAGCGCCATGAGCGGCGAGGTACCGTGTTGTTATCGGTCCTGCTGCTGACCAGCTAAAATCAGCAACCTTTATCCCTTGTAGGGCTTGCCTCCCACTGGAGGGCATTATATGACCCCCGATTGTTTTAGCATAGTAAGTTCCTCTTTGGTGATGCCCAATTCCCCCTCATATACCTCCTGATTATGCTCACCAATAAGAGGGGCTCGGCATCTTATATCAAGATTAGCTTCTGATGATATTGCCCAAGCGCCCGGATAAGTAATAGTATCGCCTAATTCCGGGTGGTCTACCTTTGTCCAAAAATTCCTATCACTTAGTTGGACATTTTGTAGTAAGTCCTCAGAATTAGAGACCGGGTAAAGCATTGCCTGCGTTCTTATTGCCCACTCATAAAGTTGAGCTTTAGTATGTTTGAGAAAGAACCTCTCCACAGATTCATTAAGCAGGTTCATCAGGTCTTCAGTTACTGTTGCCAGATCGAATTTGTCCCAATCTATTCCTCTCATGAAATCAGGAAGCATTCCTTCCTCATCCATCCACTTTACCAATGCGTTGTTAGTTCGAGAACCAGTCGCCCCTCCCAGGATAACAAAGTTGACATAGCCATCCTTACACGGCCAGACCATTCGTGATAGCACCCGGGAGCCCAGTAGCCGTGAGTTACCGTATCGCTTCATACGGAAGCGGCTTATCTCCCAGTAGGCAACAGCTAAATATGAGCTTAATGCGACACTTTCTTGTATTGAAATATCGACCTGCTGACCTTCGCCAGTCATTTCACGGTGGTAATAAGCGAGCATTGCACCAGCGGCAGCATCAGCTCCGGCATTGAGATAGGCTTGAGGAGCTACAGGACGCACTGGAGGTCTATCGGCATCACCACAGATATACATAAACCCACCCATAGCCATAGAAACAATGTCAGAGCTTTTATAATCCTTATGAGGACCCGATTGTCCGAAAGGGGTAATCGAGACCATCATCAATCGAGGGTTAATCTGACTCAGCGCCGAGTAGCCCAAACCCAAACCGTCCATATATCCAGGGTTGAAGGACTCGATTAGAAAATCGGTATTCTCAATTAATCTCTGAAAAATCTGTTGCCCATCGGCTGTCTCGATGTTTAGAGTTATGCCCCGCTTATTACTATTGTAAGCAAACCAAAAAAGGCTTTTCTGCGGGTCAGGAATGTCATGGTAAAAAGGGGCTATGCTTCGACTCAGGTCTCCATTAGGTGGCTCAATCTTGATTACATCAGCACCTAAATCGCCTAGTATTTTCCCACACAAAAAGCCTTTTTCATCGGTTAAATCTAATACCCGAAGACTTGGCGATAATAATCCATCATCTTCAGCTGGTCTGTCTATTGCCTCGCACCCTCCTATTTCCTAGTCATGTTTTCAGCCGTGCACTGACGTTTGCCAAAGAGGTTAAGCTTCAAAGGCTGGCGACTGATACTCACCGAAAACGCCTTTAAGAACGCCACATATTTCACCAATGGTAGCGTAGTTCCTGACTGCATTTAGAACAACAGGCGTTAAATTATCCTTCCCTTTAGCTACTTTGCCTATCTCGGCTAAACAGCGCTTTACCGCACTGTTATCCCTTTCTCTCCTCAATTTCTCCAGCCGCTTCTTCATCTCTTCGGCTGCCTTTGGGTCCCGCCGATGAATCTCAAAGCTTATTTTTTCATCTGAGGCGAACTTATTTACCCCGACAATTATTCTCTGCCCTTCCGCAATCTCTTTCTGCTTTAGATAGGATGAACGAGCTATCTCCTTTTGCACCCAGCCTGATTCTGTTGCCTTTATGATACCGCCCCTAGCCTCTATTTGATTAATATAATCTATTACTTCCCGCTCAATCCTGTCAGTGAGCACTTCTATATAGTAAGAGCCACCGAGTGGGTCAACAACATCAGTGACCCCACTCTCATAAGCTAGAATCTGTTGAGTTCTTAAGGCGATAGTAACGGCTTCCTGTGTAGGTATCCCATGTCCTTCATCAAAGGAAGAGGTGTGTAAGTACTGGACTCCACCTAATATTGCAGCTAGTGCTTCGAGGGTAACTCTTACGATATTATTCTCTGCCTGCTGGGCAGTTAATGTTGAACCACCGGTGCCTGGGCCAACCCTGAACCAGAGGGAGGCTGGCTTTTTAGCACCAAATCTTTCCTTCATTAGTTTAGCCCATACCCTTCTTAGGGCGCGATATTTAGCTACCTCCTCAAAGAGATTCATGTGAATAGCTGAGTTAAATGACAGCCGAGGGGCAAACTCATCTATATCTATACCTCTCTCAAGAGCAGCCTCAATAAAGGCAATAGCGGTAGCAAAAGCAAAAGCGCCCTCTTGCACTACCGTGCAGCCTGCCTCACGAATTGAATAGGCATCGACTACCATGTAGCTTAAATTCGGTATATGCTTCAAGCCATACTCCATAAAGTCAAGACTCAAGCGCTCGGCTGCCTTGGGTGGCAGAATGTAATTACCCCTAGCAATATATTCTGTCATATAATCACTAACAACCGTGCCACTCAATTTATCACTAGAAATCCCCTGTTTCTCAGCGGCTGCTATAAACATCGACCAAAGAATCATGTGGGGATGGCTTGTCGAACCGAGTATTCTTATTTTATCCATGGGGATTCCATCAAAGATAATCTCAGCTTCTTTTAATGAAGGGCAGGCTACCCCAACACCACCGACATCAGCTTTAGCTATCGGGTTATCTGAGTCATAGCCTAGTTGAGTTGGAAGGTCACAGGCCATGCTTACCCCATTCTGACCCTGACTAAGAAGGAATTTGAAAAGCTTATTAGTATCCTCAGGTGTCCCGAAACCTGAGTATTGAGCTATACCCCAAGTGCGGCTACGGTACATTGCAGGATGAATGCCCCTAGTATATGGGTATTCACCAGGGAAGCCCAAGTCTCTTAAATAATCAAGGTCTGCCATATCCTTTGGCGTGTACAAGCATTGCTTTGATAGGTCAGAGGGTATCTCACTTTCTGGATACTTCTCAAGAGACTCCTTAAGGCAACTGTTTTCCCATTCTCTCTGCTTTTTTTCTATCTCACTTAATTTCCCCATTTTTCAGGTTTCCCCCTCATCACTTCAATCTGCTATCTAAAGGAGAAGTCCCCTTCTCTCTAGAAGGAAGGGCTACCGTTGCATTACCAGGCATGACATTTTCTCCTCTCTGGTTTATGGCGCTGGTTTCGATATCCACACAATAGTCACCGTCAGCAACATACTTTTTAGTTACTTTTCCTTTAAACCAAATCACATCCGAAATGTAAACAAAGGAGCGGTATTCAGCATAGCACCGCTTCAGCCAGCCATCATCCCCTATCCAGTTGGTCAAAAAGTGGTCTAGCCAGCATTGTCTTTGCAGTCCCAAATCATAGTAAAAGGGCAGTCCCTGAAGATTAGCTGCCCTCTTATTATAATGTACAGAAAATATAGGCTCCAGAGCATGGGTATCAGGGTCACGAAAAGCCCAGGCTGGGTGCTTACGATATTCACGGAGGGCAACGCCATGAGCAGCATATTTTACCGGTGTAGCACCTCCGGCAATGAAAGCAACCATATCAGTAAGACCTATGGGTCCTTGTACCAAGGGTTTTAGCTCCTCGCCCACCTTTATATCTTCCCAGTAGCGAGGATTGGCTCCTCGCATTTCCTCAGCCAGCACCTCTTCCTCTACCTTCTTAAGCTCCTCCTCAGTCCAGGGATGTGGTAACTGAATAGCCTTATACTTACCCTTTTCTTGAGCTTTTCTTCTCTCATATCTAAAGACCCACCAGTGTAGCTTGGCTACAAGTTCGCCTCTCTGGTTATAGTACATATTATCATAGTAATCTTTAACCATACGCTCGGCAAACCGGCTCGGCATAGGACCATCAAAGCCAGCAAATATAACCTCAGGGGTAATCTTATCACCTAGAAGTATTGGCTTATAGAATTCCTCCTCCGTTCCGGAATGGAAACCACCCAGCCCTCGCCACCCGAACTGCACCCCGGCGCAAACGCTCCACACCCATGACGGTGGGGCTACAATTCGACCATATCGGGTCTTTGCCACATATTCCTCGTCACGCCAGAGCGGGTTAGAGTCGCCTACCCCATCGGCGAATCTTCTTATCGCCCCCTTGGTAGCTTCTTCATTATTTATATAACCGGTAAGGCGCATCTTGAGCCCAACTTTCCTGCGCATTTCCTCAATCATCTCATCAGTAAGAATACCCTCTGCCATTTTCCCCTTTTCAATTTCAGCCATTGTCTTGTCTCCTTTGCCCTATAATTGAGCTCTGCTTATAGTAATAAGATAACACACTTTTTCCAGCTGCGGCGGGTCAATATATTATCTTTTCCTCCTCAAGGTGGGCAATTTCTTCCTTTGACATGCCCAGTATCTGACCGAGAACATAATAATTATCTTCGCCGAGTGATGGAGCATGGCGGTGAATATCACCTGGCGTCTTACTCAGCCTGAGGGGGGTTGTGTAAAGTGTTTCAGCTCCCACCAAGGGGTGCTCAACCTCTACATAAGTTCCTCTCTCCCGATAATGAGGGTCGGTATACTGGTCTTCAATATTCATCACCGGGGTGGCAGCTACGTTAGCTTTCTGGAGAATGTCCATAACCTCATAGGGGGAATAATTAATAGTCCAGGTGGTAATAAGCTTATCCAACTCCTCCTCGTTCTTTAGCCTGCTATGCATATCGGCAAACTTCTCTTCCTTTGTCCAATCTGGCTCGCCCATAGCCTTGCAGAAGCTTTCCCACTCTTCATCTGTTTTCACAGCGATAGTCACCCACTTATCCTTCCCCTTACATCGGTAGGCATTATGAGGACACATATGTGGGTGACGGTTTCCCTGTGGTTGCATAGTACGACCATTCATAACATAATCCATAATGGCCTCACCTAAGAGATTGGTTATTGCATAGCATTCAGCAAGTTCAATATGCTGTCCTTCCCCTGTTTTTTCACGATGCCATAAAGCAGCAAGGACGGCAAAAACGCCGTGTATGCTCGCATTACAATCACCATAGGCAAACATCACTTGCATCGGGGTTTGCTCATCAGGATAACCAATAATACTTTGCAGACCGCCATGAGCAATAATGAGAGGAGCATAAACGAGCGCATCCCTGAGTGGTCCAGATTCCCCGCAACCGGTCAGAGAAATCGAGATGATGTCCGGCTTTATGGCTTGTAAGCTTTCGTGGTCAAGTCCCAGCCTAGCCATAGCCCCGGGAGCGGAGTTATCAAGGACTACATCAGTGACCTTGATTAATCGTTCAATGATATCCCGAGCCTTTGGCTGCTTAAGGTCTATGGTAAAGCCTAATTTATTACGATTTATGCCATGAAATATTGGTTGCATATCTGGCCATTTGCCCTCGTCACCACCAGCAGCATCGCCGATTATCGGGCGTCCCATCCTGCTTCCAT
>Ga0315282_10010194_pt1 | contig 14785 bp, 11 predicted proteins | sample YL17G07_20_MG_FD_203693 | JGI IMG/M metagenome (GOLD analysis project Ga0315282, IMG submission 203693) | Sediment microbial communities from Yellowstone Lake, YNP, Wyoming, USA - YL17G07_20 | ecosystem: Environmental > Aquatic > Freshwater > Lake > Sediment | place: USA: Wyoming | collected...
TTTGTCCGGCACGCCTTGAAACGGCCAGGTATCATTCCAGCCGAAATAGATCAGGATCAGGTCCGGCTGCAGTTGCAGCCCTTCGGTCTCGAGCTGTTTCCGGCCTTGCCAGGAGGAGTAGCCCGGCACCGCCAGGTTCAAGACCTCGATGGATTTGCCGGGGAAGGCGGCCCGCAATTTTTGTTCCAGCAATTCCGGATAAGCGGGGTGGCCGAGGAAGGTGCAGGAGTCGCCCAGCGCGATGACTCGGACCGTGCCGGATGGCTTGACCGCCTCGAACTCCGGCCCCCGATAGCCTTGGCGGTTGATCGGGATCCGGTCCGGCAGGTAAAGCTCGCCTGGGATCAAGCGCCAGAACAGGACCGGGTCAGGCTGAAAGACTTCCGCCAACAGTTTTGCATTAGGATAGCCGAACCGCATGGAGCGGGGGATGGAATCGTAGCGAAAATGAACGGCGCGGAGCCCGGCCTCGACCAGGCCGAGGACGACCAGGCTGGTGAAAAGGCCCCGGGCCAGTTGTTGCGTTCGCGTCAAAACTTCAGCGGGACGGGGCGGCTGGGTTTGGAGAGGCCGGGGAAGCGAGCGCCTTCCGCTTCTCGGCGCGCAGGCTCCGGCAGGAGTCCAGGGTGGCCTGATCGTTGATCCGCTCCGCGCCCCAGTAACCGATAAAGGGATCCCAGGCCATGGAGAGCGGCCAGGTGGCCGCGTCCAGGATGCCCAGCTCCCACTGCCGGGTATAAAACGAGCCGCCGCCAAAAGCGAAGCCCAGAGCCGCACCCACCCGCGGGTTTTTCTTTTTCACGGGCTGGACCTGGTCGGTCTTCACGCACTCGCGCACTTCCATGCTCAATTCCCGGGAAGACTTGGCGCACGAAATTCCGCCGAGGCAGGACATGACCAGGGCCAGGAGGGCGATCCGCCCGCGCTTGCTCACACTTCACCTCCTACCATGATCTCCGGAATCCGCCAGGATTCGCGCCGATGTCCAGGTGATCGAGCACGACCTTATGCTATCGAGTGATTCAAAAAAGTCAACTTGACCTCAGCGCCCTTCCGCCCCGGTCGGAGTGCCGGCCCGCACCTGGGCGAGCGCTTCTTGATACTGCTTTTCGTCCGGGCTCAAGGCCGCCGCCCGTTCCAACTCGTGAATGGCTTCCTCGCGCGAGCCGTGGACGGAAAGCAGCACGCCCAGAAAATAGTGCAGCTCCGGCTTCTCCGGGGACAAAGCGAGCAGGCGGCGAAAGACCTCGATCGCTTCCTGGGCGCGGTTGAGCTTGGAGTAGAGGGCGGCCAGGGACAGGCCGTTGGCGAGATCATCCGGCTTGAGCGAATAGTAGGCGCGCAAATGCGGAAGCGCCTGCTCGTATTCCAGCTTTAGCAGATAGATCGCGGCCAGAAGCTCGTGGGCCTCGGCCAGGTCCGGGTTTGATCTCACGGCCGCTTGCAAATCCAGGAGCGCTTCCTGGAACTGGTTCCGCGCCAGAAAGGCCTTGCCCAGCTTGAGCTGGATCTCACCGTTCTCCCGGCCGAGCGGCGACAGCTTCAGGATTTCAACTTCGGCCTCGTCATAGCGGTAATGCTCGATCAGATACAAAGCAACATCGGTTCGGGCCAGATCCATGCCTTGCTCCAGGCCCAGGTCGCGATAGGCAAGAGCCCCCAGCCCCAGGACCAGGAGGAGCGAGACGGCGGCGGGCAACCAGGCCCGGCTCTGAAGAAAAAGCAGCCAGCGATCGAGGGCCAGGCCGGCGAACAGGAGCAGCGGCAGGTGAAGCGGAATACGGTAGCGATCGGCGACGAAAAACATGATCACCGAGATCGCGCCAGCGCCGAGAAAGGCGGCGATGATGCCCGAGCCTTTCCCGGTCCTTCGCGCCAAGCCCAGGCCGAGGACGCCGAGGGGAAAGATCACTCCGAAGCCGGCGAAGAGGACTTTCAGCGGCCAGGAGACTTCGGTGCGGAAATAGACGTAGCTCAAGTTCAAGGCTACCTCGGCGCCGTTGCAAAGGAAGAGCGTCTTCCAGAACAGAAGCTCCAGCCACTGGCCGGGAACCCGGCGGATTTGGGCCCAGGCGAGCTGATAGTAATAGTCCGAAACCTCGGAGGGCTTCAAGCTTCGCTTTAAAGCGGCCTCCGCCACCCGGCGGGTATCTTTTTCCTGGCCGGAGATGCTCGCCGAAACGCCGGGCGGAGCCCGATAGGTGCCGGTGGCTTCCGGCCCGTTGCCGATGTAGAAATTGAGACCGCCTTGGGAACTGATCAGGACCAGATCATGGCCCATCATATAATTGCGCAGGGTGACGGGTAACACCATCAGGGCCGCGCCGAGGGTAAAGGCGCTCGCCGCGCGCAGGGAGTTGCGGCGGAAAGGCCGGAGCGCGAAGAGCAGGCCCAGGGGCGCGAAGAGCAAGGAATTGGGCCGGGTCAAGCCCAGCAGCCCCAGCGCGATTCCGGCGCCCAGCCAGGCCGGAATGCTCCGGCGCGAATCGGCGCGCACCAGCAAAAAGAGCAGGAGCGCGGTGAGGAAAGGGGCCACGGCTTCGGGCAGCAGGGTGACCTCGTAAAAAGTAAGGATGCCGTCGCCGGCCGTCAGGGCCGCGGCCAGCAGCCCGGCCCGGACGCCGAAGGCTTCCCGGCCGGCCAGAAAGATCAACCCCACGGCCGCGGCGCCGAGCACGACCTGGACCACGTAAGCCGAGATGAGCTGGGCGCCGAAAATCCAGAACACGCCGGCCAGAAAGTAGATATAAAAGGGCGAGATGAAGAAGACTTCGGATCCCGCCAGCCGATCGCCGTGCAGCACCCGCAGGGCGAAGTTGAAATAGTATTCCGGGTCCATGCCGCCGCGCGGCTCGAGCAAATAGTTGTTGTGGACGATGAGGAGGTGGGCCAGCTTGGCGACCAGGGCGAACCCGAGCACGGCGATAAGCGCGCCGAGCTGGCCGCGGCCGAGACGGGACCGGCGAGTTTGATCCGCGCTCTGGCTCATAGGTCGAGGATGCTTGGACTCCGCGTGCGGACGGGCTTGGAGATTTCCACGATTTCCAACTCGGGCTGCAGCTCGGCGAGCAAAGCTTCCAGCCGGGGGAGAAAATCCGGCGCGATCAGCAGCTCGATGATGCCCTGCTCTTTGTCCAGGGTGCGGGGAACCGCCATTCCTTCGTAGCCCTCGAGCAGGAAAAGCAACTCCACGATCTTGCGGTGGGGCAAGCGGTAGAAGCGGACCAGGTCCGGGGCCACCTCGGGTTCCATCGCCCCGTATTGTAACATCGAATGACGGCGACGGGAAATCGCGGGAGTCCACGCCGGACCCCGCCGGGCCAAACGGCGATGATTGCTTCGGGCCGGCTCAGGCGGCCAGGTTGCGCTGCACGTAGTCCTGCAGGCGCTTGCGCAGGAAGGTGCGGGAGCGGTAGAGCTGGGACTTGAGGGCGGGTATGCTAAGCTGCATAAGGTGGCTCAGCTCGTGGTCGCTGAGGCCGTAGAGGTTTTTAAGCAGGAACGTGCGGCGCTGCTTGGGGGCCATTTCGGCCATGGCCAGTAAAATCTGCTCGCCCAGCTCCTTGCGGGACAACTCCTGCTCGGGCTGCTCGGCCGGGCTCTCCCAGCGGCGCCAGTCGCCGGAGACGCGGTTAGCGCCCGCGGAATCTTCCAGCTCCAGGAGGCTGTCCTCGATCCGGAGCGAGTGTTCGCGCTTCCGGGTGCGCAGCCGCATCAGGGCCGCGTTCACCGTCACCCGATAGACCCAGGTGCTGAGCCGAGACTGGCCCTGAAACGAATCCACCCGCCGGAACACGGTCAGCATCACCTCCTGGACCACCTCTTCGGCTTCCATCGGATCATTCATGATCTTCAACGCCAGGTGGTAGATCTTGCCCCGATAACGGGTGAAAAATTCGGAAAAGGCCCGCTCCTTCCCTTGTTTCAACCCTTTGATCCAGCGACGGTCTTCGGCGTTCATGTTTGGCTTCCTTTCCAGGCGAGCCTGAATTGAGCAAGCCCTGTGCCAAGCGCCGGGCAAACACCCTGGCACGCCGAAAAGCTTATCTTCTTCGGAGGTTAAGAATCGAGGCCGGGATCGAGGGGAGGGCTCGGCTGCGGCAAAACGTCAAAAGGATGACGTTTGGCCGGGGTCAAACTGAAGCGAGGGCTGACGAGGATGAGGCCGGGCCGAAAATTTTGTAATTGAAAATACCTTGGAGGGTCTGGCGGTCGGTCTTGAGGCGGGATAGCTCCCGGAAAAGCTCAGCGTCGCTTTTCCCCTCGGAAAGCTCGCGCCAGTAAAGGCTCAAGCTTTTAAGCTCGGCGATCAACTGCTCCCGGGAAGGGGTGGGTTCCGCCATTTCGATCAGTGGGTGACTTGCGGCGGCGAAGGCTCGGAAGCGGGTTGCTCCAGGACCGGCGTCTCTTTTTCCGGCAGTTCCTCTTTCTCGACCTTCTTGGGCATGACCTGGAGGATGCCGGACTTGACCAGGGCCTGCCCGAGCACCTCGTCCATGTGCTCGACGAAGATCAACTCCAGCGCTTTCAGCACCCGCGGCGGCACCTCGGCCAGGTCTTTCTCGTTCTCGCGCGGGACCAGCACGGTCTTGATGTTGCCCCGGTGCGCCGCCAGCAGTTTTTCCTTGAGCCCGCCGATGGGCAGGACCCGGCCGCGCAGCGTGATCTCGCCGGTCATGGCCAGATCGTGCCGGGCCGGAATCCGGGTCAGCGCGGAGGCGATCGCGGTGCCGAGCGCGATCCCGGCCGAGGGGCCGTCCTTGGGGATGGCGCCCTCCGGCACATGGATATGGATGTCGCACTTCTGGTAAAAGTCGGTCTCCAGCCCGAGCTGGGCCGAACGCGACCGGATGTAGCTCAGCGCCGCCTGCGCCGACTCCTGCATCACGTCGCCCAGGTTGCCGGTGATGGTGAGCTTGCCCTTGCCCGCCACCGTGCTCACTTCGATGGTGAGCAGCTCGCCGCCCATCTCGGTCCAGGCCAGGCCGGTGGCCAGACCGATCGCGTCCTTGTCTTCGGCCTTGCCGTACCGGAACTTGGGCACCCCCAGGTATGAGGAGATGCGCTTGGAGTTGACGTGGATCTTCTGCTCCTTACCCTCCTTGGTCACCTGCTTGGCCACCTTGCGGCAGATGCTGGCCAGCTCCCGCTCGAGGTTGCGCACCCCCGCCTCCCGGGTGTAGCGGCGGATGATGGTCAAAATCGCGTTGTCGGAGACGGTGAAATCCACGCCCTCCAGGCCGTGCTCCTTCTTCTGCTTGGGCGCCAGCCAGCTCTTGGCAATGGCCAGCTTATCCACTTCGGTATAACCCTCGAGGCGGATCACCTCCATCCGGTCCTGCAGCGCGGGAGGGATGGGATGGAGCTGGTTGGCGGTGGTGACGAACATGACCTTGGAAAGATCGTAATCGCAGTCCAGGTAATGGTCCTGGAACATGAAGTTCTGCTCCGGGTCGAGCACCTCGAGCAGGGCGGAAGAGGGATCGCCCCGGAAGTCGGTGCTCATCTTGTCCACTTCGTCGAGCAGGAAGACCGGGTTGTTGACTCCGGCCCGCTTCATGCCCTGGAGGATCTTGCCCGGCAGCGCCCCGATGTAGGTGCGGCGGTGCCCGCGGACCTCGGCCTCGTCCCGCACCCCGCCCAGCGAGATGCGCACGAACTTGCGGCCGGTGGCCCGGGCAATGGACTTGCCCAGCGAGGTCTTGCCCACGCCCGGCGGCCCGACCAGGCAGAGGATGGGGCCTTTCATCTTGCCCACCAGCTTCTGCACCGCCAGGTACTCGACGATCCGCTCCTTGACCTTCTTCAACCCGAAGTGATCCTCGTCCAGGATTTTTTCGGCCTCGCCGATGTCAATTTTGTCCTCGGTGCCCTCGCCCTCCCAGGGCAGGGACAAAATCCAGTCAATATAATTGCGGACCACCGTGGCCTCGGCCGACATGGGCGACATCATCTTGAACTTCTTCAGCTCCTTCTTCACCTTGTCGTCGGCCTCGGCCGAGAGCTTCTTCTTCTTCAGCCGGTCCTCCAACTCCTGGACCTCGCTCTTGAGGTCGTCCTTCTCGCCCAGCTCCTTCTGGATCGCCCGCATCTGCTCGTTGAGGTAGTACTCCTTCTGGGTCTTCTCCATCTGCTTCTTGACCCGGGTGCGGATCTTCTTTTCCACCTGCAGGATCTCGATTTCGGCCTGCATCAGCCCGTAGAGCTTCTCCAGCCGGCGGGCGGAGTTCTCGATCTCCAGGATATCCTGCTTGTCCTCCAGCTTGAGATTGAGGTGGGCCACGATGGTGTCGGCCAGCCGGCTCGGCTCCTCAATCGAGCTTACGCTCACCAGCATGTCGGGCGGGATCTTTTTATTCAGTTTCACATAGGTCTCGAAAGTGGAGTTGATCGAGCGCACCAGCGCCTCGACCTCGACCGAGGATTCCTCCTGCTCCTCGATCTCCTCCACCTCGACCATGAAGAAATCCACCCGGGGCAGGTAGCGCCGGATCCGGGCCCGCCGCTTGCCCTCGACCAGCACCTTGACCGTGCCGTCGGGCAGGCGCAGCAGTTGGATGATGGCGCCCAGGGTGCCCACCCGGTAGATGTCCTCGGGCGTGGGGTCGTTGGTCTTGGCGCTCTTCTGCGCCACCAGCAGGACGCCCTTGTCGGTGTTCATCGCCTCTTCCAGGGCGTTGATGCTCTTCTCCCGGCCCACGAACAGCGGCACCACCATGTAGGGAAACACGATGATGTCGCGCAGCGGCATCATCGGCACGTTCTTCACCCGGGGCGGAAACATGGGCCCCTTCAGATCGTCATCTTTGCCTAACATCTTCGACCTCGTTGGTTTTGCCGGAGGAAACCGACTCCCGCGGCCGGCCCGGCTCAGGCGCTCTCGGCCTGATTCTCCAGCTCCAGGATCGGCTCCTCGCCGTGGAGGACCACTTCTTCGCTGACCACGCAGGAACGGACGTTGCGCCGGCTGGGGATCTCGTACATCACGTTCAGCATGATGCCTTCCAGGATCGCCCGCAGGCCCCGGGCTCCGCTCTTGCGCTTCAGCGCCTTGTGCGCCACCGCCCGCAGCGCCCCCTCGGTGAACTTGAGCTTGACGTTCTCGAAATCGAACAACTTCTGGTACTGCTTGATCAGCGCGTTCTTGGGGGTGCGCAGGATATCCACCAGGGCGTCCTCGTCCAACTCGTGCAGGGGAGCCACCACCGGCAGCCGTCCCACGAACTCGGGGATCATCCCGAACTTGATCAAGTCCTCGGGCTGCACCAGGGCCAGCAGTTGTCCCACGTCGCGGTCGTTGGGGCCGCGCACGTCCGCGCCAAACCCCATGGCTTTCACGTTGGTGCGCGCTTCCACGATCTTCTCCAGACCCACAAAAGCGCCGCCGCAGATGAACAGGATGTTGGTGGTGTTGACCTGGAGGAACTCCTGCTGCGGGTGCTTGCGGCCGCCCTTGGGCGGGACCGAGGCGACGGTGCCCTCCAGGATCTTGAGCAGGGCCTGCTGCACGCCTTCGCCGGAGACGTCGCGGGTGATGCTGGGGTTTTCCGACTTGCGGCTGATCTTGTCAATCTCGTCAATGTAAACGATGCCCTTCTCGGCGCGCTCGACGTTGTCGTCCGCGTTGCGGAGCAGGTTGACGATGATGTTCTCCACGTCTTCGCCCACGTACCCGGCCTCGGTCAGGCAGGTGGCGTCGGCGATGGTGAAGGGCACGTCCAGCATCCGGGCCAGGGTTTGCGCCAAGAGCGTCTTGCCGGTGCCGGTGGGGCCCATCAGGAGCAGGTTGGTCTTGGCCAGCTCCACCTCGCCGGTGGCCCCCTGGGTGAGGATGCGCTTGTAGTGATTGTGGACCGCGACCGCCAGGATTCGCTTGGCCAGCTCCTGGCCGATCACATAGTCGTCCAGGAATTCCTTGATTTCCTTGGGGGTGGGGATAGACATCCGCCCCGGATAAAAGTCGCGCTCTTTCTCCTGCTCCTCGGCGATGATGTCGTTGCACAGCTCGATGCACTCGTCGCAGATATAGACCGTGGGCCCGGCGATCAGCTTCTTCACCTCCCGCTGGCTCTTGCCGCAAAAAGAGCAGCACAACTGGTGGCTGCCGTTCCCTTTCTTGTTGATCATCCTTCCCTCCGGCTTATCCCTTGCCGCTCCCGCCGCCGGCCTTGGCCGGGCGTTTCTCTACGATCTCGTCCACTCCCTTGCCGCTCCCGCCGCCGGCCTTGGCCGGGCGTTTCTCCACGATCTCGTCCACCAGGCCGTAGGCCTTCGCTTCCGCGCAGTCCATGTAAAAATCCCGCTCGGTGTCGCGGGCGATCCGGGCCACCTCCTGACCCGTGTGTTTGGCCATGATCTCATTCAGGCGCTCCCGCAGCTTGAGAATTTCCTTGGCCTGGATGTCCACTTCCGTGGCCTGGCCCGAGAAAGCCCCCATGGGTTGATGAATCAGAACCCGGGAGTTGGGCAGCGCGTAGCGCTTGCCCTTGGCCCCGGCCGCGAGCAGAAGCGCCGCCATGCTCGCCGCCTGCCCCATGCAGAGCGTGCTCACCGGGGCCCGCACGTACTGCACGGTGTCGTAAATGGCCAGCCCCGCGCTGACCACGCCGCCCGGCGAGTTTATGTAAAGATGAATATCCTTTTCCGGGTCTTCCGATTCCAGAAAGAGCAACTGCGCGATCACCAGGTTGGCGATCTCGTCCACGATCGGGGTGCCGATGAAGATAATGCGGTCCTTGAGCAGGCGCGAGTATATATCATAGGCTCTTTCTCCCCGCGCGGTCTGCTCGATTACGATTGGTATCAGGCTCATGTCTGCTTCGCTCAACCCGCCCACTGGGCGACCCCCGCCCCATTCGGCCCGCTTTTCCGCTCGCCCCGCGCGGTCTGCTCGATTACGATTGGGATTAAACTCATTTTACCTCGGCAGATTCTTCGGCGGATACCTGCTTCATTTTTATTTTAGCCCGTTCGAGCAAAAAAGCAAGTACCCGGTCTTCCACCACCTGGCTCTGCAACCGCTTCTGCTCCTCTGCTCCGGACAGCCGGTCCTTGAGCTTGTCCGGATGGACCTGCTGCCGGCCGGCCAGCTCCTCGATCTTTTTTTGGATCTCCGCCTCCCCGGCCGTGAGGTTCTCCTGCCGGCCGATCGCCTCGATCAGGTACGCCGCCTTAACCTCCTTCTTGGCCTGGTCCTCGAACTTCTCCGCCAACTGGTGCAAGACCTCTTCGCTCGCCTGGCGCTGGCGCATGAACATCAAGGCGGAGCGGGCCATCTCCTCGGCCCGCCGGTGCGCCAGCGAGGGCGGCACTTCCATCGGGTTTTTCTCCACCAGCCGGTCCAGCATCGCCTGCTCCAACTTTCGCCGCGAGCGCTCGGCATTATAGCTCTCGAGCCCGGTCCGGGTCTTGGCCCGGAGCTCGTCCAGGTTCGAGCAATTGCCCTGATCCTTGGCAAACTCGTCATCCAGGGCCGGCAAGACCCGCTCCTTCAGCTCTTTGAGCGCCACCGTGTACGCGATGGTCTTGCCCGCGAGCTCCGGGCGCGAATCCTCTTGCGGATAGCGGACCTCGAAGGCGCGAGTCTCGCCCGGCTTGGCTCCCGCCAGGTGCCGGTCCAGGTCCGGGATCCCGGTCTCTTTGCCCAGGATGAACCGCAAGCCCTTGCCCCGCTCCCCGGCCAGGGGTTTGCCCTCATGCTTGGCCGAGAGATCCACCACCAGCACGTCGCCCGGCTCGGCTCCGCGCGCCGGCTCCGGGTCCCGGAGCGTGGCCTGTTGCTCCCGCATCTGCTCGAGAGCCGCATCCACCGCCGCTTCCTTGACCTCGTAGACCTCCTGCTCCACTTCGAGGCCCTGGTAATCACGCGCCTCGAACGGAGGCATCACTTCCACCCGCAAGGTGTAGGTGAAATCCCGGCCCGGCTCGACCGGCGACGGCTCCGCCGCCGGCTCGGACACCGGCTTGAGCTGCTTGCGGTCGAGCGCGGTCTGAAAGGTGTCCTGGATCAGCTTGGAGCCGACCCGGTTCTTCACCTCATCCCCGAACAGCCGCTCCAGGTGAGGTCGCGGCACCTTGCCCGGCCGGAAACCCTTGATCCGAACCGACTTGCCGATCTCGGCGTAGACTTCCTCCACCTCGTCCTGCACCCGCTCGGCCGGAATGATGACCGTGAGCTTCTTCTCCACCGGGCTGATGTCTTCCATCTCTACCTGCATGCTAATTCCTTGTTCCTGATGGTGCGAGGGGGGGGAGTTGAACCCCCATGCCGAAGCACTGGAGCCTAAGTCCAGCGTGTCTGCCATTCCACCACCCTCGCCGTATTATTTTTCCATAGGTTAACAGAATCTCCCGCGTTGTCAATTGCGCCGGGCGCCAAGTTGGCGCCAAGAATTTTCAAGGTGAGGGATGACGGGCCGGGGAGGGCACCCCTCCAACCCACTGATTTTCGAGCCTTCAGGGAAAAAATGGGGGTGGGCAAGGCAAAGTTTCTGATTGACAGACGTTTGGCGATCCTGCTAAATTTGGATCAGTTTTTATTACCAATGGCCCAATTGGGAAAAGACCTTAAAGCCCTCATTCTAGCGCTGGACTACGGCGGGACCAAGCATACGGCCGGAATTGTAGCCGTCGGCGAGCGGGTTTGGCTGTCATATGAGCGCATTTCCTCGCCGCTGGGGGCGGACGCGTGCTCCGACCAGGCCACGATGCTTAAGTTGGCCCGCAAGTTGCTGGCAGATGCCGATGGCCGGCTCATAGCCGTCGGGGTGAGCTTTGGAGGGCCGGTGGACGGCTTGACCGGGACCGTGAAGCTTTCGCACCACGTCCCCGGCTGGGAAGACACGCCGCTCCGCGATCAATTGCAAGCCGAGTTCGGCGTTCCCGCGGCGGTGGGCAATGACGCGAATGTGGCCGCGCTGGGCGAGTGGAAATTCGGAGCCGGGCAAGGCTGCCCAAGCTTCCTTTACGTCACGGTGAGCACCGGCATTGGCAGCGGTTGGGTGCTCCACGGTCAAATCTTCAACGGCGCCGACGGGATGGCCGGCGAGATCGGTCATGTTATCGCGCGGCCCGGCGGCGCGGAGTGCGTCTGTGGCAAGCGCGGCTGCCTGGAAGCCGAGGCCTGCGGCCCGGCCATCGGCCGCAAGATGCGCGAGCGCTGGGGAGCCGGCTCGCCCGAGCCGTGGACGGGTGAAACGGTGGCCCGCGCCGCGCGGCAAGGCGACCCGCGGGCGCAGGAAGTGATGGACGAGGCTGCGCGCCTGCTGGGCGCCGGGCTGGGCGGCGCGATCAATCTGATGAATCCGGAGCGGGTGGTGTTGGGCGGCGGCGTAACCAAATCCGGCGAGCGCTGGTGGCGCCTGGTCCGCGAGACCGCGCGCTTCCATGCCCTGCCCCAGATGCGCGTGGACATCCAGCCGGCGGCGCTCAGCGACGACGCTCCGCTCTGGGGCGCCGTGGCGCTGACTGGAAAATGAATGGGGTCAGTTACCTAAGACGCCTTTAAAAAGTTCTTTACTTTTTTTACCTCCTTCTGCTATCCTGGAGCTACCTTGGAAACTTTAAGCTTGAAAAAGGCTGAACGAGGTCGCGCGCCAGAGGCGGCCAAGCACTGTTTGGCACGCGGTTTGTTGCAGAATTTCAAATGTCAATCCATAATCCCAATCATCAGAATAGCAGAAGAAAATAACTGATATGGGCACGGAACATCTGAATATCTTCTTCCCTTATAAGAATAAGCCTCTAAACCATGAGGATCAACTGACGCGGGCATTTTTGATTCTTGTTAGGTCTATCAAAATAATTGAAGCAACTTTTCTTGATCTGCTCGCGACCGGGATGAAAAGATCAGGAATAGAGATTGTTCCAGTGGCTTTAAGCGAGGGGATAGGAGGATTAGAGTCTATAGAAACGCAAGTATCTTCAAGCACGAAGGCGCGGCTCGCATCTGAGAGCGGGAGATTGGTATCGGTTATAATCACAGACAAGAAGCTGGACACACAGCACCGGGTTAAACGAACAGGACGTGTAGCGGTCTATGATGGCTTCCTAAGATTCAAGCCGGATTGGGTGTTCGTTATAGAGAACAAACCTGATCACACCAATATCTGGCCAGAGCAATTGAGTTCGGCATTCAATGAGAATTACGAAGTAGAACCAATCCCAGTGGTGCTAACATGGCAAGAGATCATAACACGCGTGAGCTTGTTGAAAGAAAACGGTCTTGTTCAGGATGCTGGTTTTTTATTGGTTGAGAATTTTATGGAGTTTGTGCAAAAAATGTTTCCTGAGCTTAATCCCTACGACCGATTCCAGGTCTGCAAGGGAGATGAATATCTACTGGAGCAACGGTGCGTAGCGATCATGAATCAGACAAAACTTGGGTCTGTAGACTATCATAGAGGTTGGCACTATTTCATCAGGCTTGAAAACAAGCCCGGTATAAAGCAGGTAGCTTTTTATCCGGAGATGAGAGAGAATAACGGATGGGAAATAATTCTAGCCCTTCATCCTGGTGATACTATGTCACAGGCCAGAGAGATGTATGAGTCCATTCAGGTAGATAAGTTAGAAGAATTAAAGAAGCATGGCTGGAAGGTAAGTCCTAATTTCCATTTAGCTTATAGGAGTTCGGGCCTTTATAGGATGGATAAACACGAACATATCAGCTTAGAGAAATACGTGAAATACTGGAAGGAAGCTGTGCATAAAGACAAGCTCCAGCAGATTCCTCGGAATGATTGGAACAAGTGGTTTAGTTTATGGAAAGCGGATGGTCTGATGACTACTAGTGACATTGAAAGAATTCAGGAATATATTGTAAGTAAGAGTTACCCAAACCTGAATGTATGTCCAGGGCTGCATATTTTTTACACTTGGGATAGCAACCTCGCGATAGAGATAGACAATCAGGGTGATACATCATTCGCAGAGCAAATCAAAGCTAAGGTTGCAGAAGTAACCTCTGCTTGGTAACATCGCAAATTGGAGATAAGAATCAGATTGGAGGGCGATTGTTACGCATGAGAGAGAGAAAAATACTCATCAAGCGCCAACAATGTCGGCGATTTCATTGTTGCCTAGTTAAATGGGGACAGTTACCTAATATTTAGGATCTCGAATTTACTCGTTAAGCCATTTCTTCAGATCCGGGGACAGGAGCTCCTTGATTTCGGGACGATTCATATTTTCCCGGGTCACCAGGGTTTCGCCGGTATCCACTTTTTTGGCGACGGGCTGGTGGTTCAAATAGGCCACGAGGTTCTTGACGCCCAGGTATCCCATCTGGAACGGGTTCTGCAAGATCAGGCCGTGAATCTGGCCGGCCGAGAGCGCGGCGATTAATTTGGAGGAGCTGTCGAATCCCACGAACTTGACCTTGCCCGCCCAGCCGCCGTCCTGCAAAGCGCGCAACATTCCAAAAGTGGTGGATTCGTTCGAACTGAAAATGCCGTCAATGGTGAGCGAGCCGTCCGAGGCGGTGAGCCGGGAGAGCAGGTTCTCGCTGGCCTGGAAGGCGGTCTCGGTGGTGACCCCGCCGTATTGATTGTCGCTGACCACCTGGATATCTTTGCAATCCTTGATGGCGTCGGACCAGCCGCGCTCGCGCTCCAAGGTGCTGGCCGAGCCAACGGCGCAGCGCAGCATGATCACTTTGCCTTTGCCATTCAGCAGCCGGCAAAGATATTCACCCGCCATTCGTCCGCCTTTGTAATTGTCGGTGGCGACAAAAGCAACGTAGTCCTCGCTCTGGAGCGGCGAGTCAACAATCACGACCGGGATGCCGCTGCGGGCGGCGTTGCGGACCGGCTCGCGCAGGGCAATATCATCCAGCGGGGCGAGCACCATGCCGGAGATGCCGCGGCTGATGAAATCCTCCACCACTTTGATCTGCGCCTCGCGGTCGTCTTCCTTGAGCGGGCCTTTCCAAATGACGTCCACATTCAATTCCTGCGAGGCCTTGACCGCGCCGGCGTGAATGGACTTCCAGTATTCGTGCGTGCTGCCTTTGGGGATGACCGCGATCGTGATTTTTTTCGGTTGTCCGCTTGGCGGCTGCGGTTTTTGGCAGGATGCCAATCCCGCGAGCAAAACCAGACCAAGTGTCATCACCCATCGCTTGCGCATTTGATCCTCCTTTAGTTTCATGACCGGATTGGAGACAGGCGGAACGCCTTATAAGATATAGCCCCTTGCATACCACAAAGTCAATGGCGGGGATTTTCGGTCCGCGGCTCCAGCAGGTGAGCGACCTGGGTGGACTATTTCACGCGGGCATAACTTTGAGGACGCACCGGGAGGCCGGCTTCAGGATTCAGCGTTTTCGATGCCGCAACCGATCCAGCGCCACGGCCGCCACGATTACCGAGCCGGTGACAATTTCCTGCACCCAGTTGGGCAAGCCCATCTGGGAACAACCGGAGCGGATCACGGTCATGATCAGCGCGCCCACGATGGTGCCCAGGACCGAGCCTTCCCCCCCGGATAAACTGCCCCCGCCGATCACCACCGCGGCGATCACGTCCAGCTCCAGGCCGATAGCCACCGTGGGGTCTCCCACGGTGAGCCTGGAGAACTGCATCAGCCCGGCCAGGCCCGCAAACCCCGCGGCCAGGGAATAGACCAGCACTTTGACGCGCTCGACCGGCACCCCGCACAGCCGGGCGGTCAACTCGTTCGACCCCACGGCGAACACGTGCCGACCCAGACGGCTGTAACGGAGGACGACCCAGATCACGACGGCGAGCAATACCGTCACCCACACGCCCGGCGGCACGACCATCCA
>Ga0315282_10010195_pt1 | contig 14784 bp, 16 predicted proteins | sample YL17G07_20_MG_FD_203693 | JGI IMG/M metagenome (GOLD analysis project Ga0315282, IMG submission 203693) | Sediment microbial communities from Yellowstone Lake, YNP, Wyoming, USA - YL17G07_20 | ecosystem: Environmental > Aquatic > Freshwater > Lake > Sediment | place: USA: Wyoming | collected...
TATATTGCCCTCGGGGAACAGATTTCCAGTGAGGGGATGGCTATGCTTCGATTCGATTTTAGGGGAATCGGGGAAAGCGAGGGAAGGGAAGAAGACAATACGATCAGCAAAAAGATTGATGATCTAAGTGCGGCGGTTGATTATATAAGATCTTATCCGAACTTGGGAAATCAGATTGGGTTGCTCGGGTCGAGCCTTGGAGGTTTTCTCTCCTTGATGAAGGCCTCGATGGATAAAAAGATCGGGGCTGTGGTGATCTGGGCCACCCCTCTTCACATGGATGATCTCGGGTCAAAAAAACAGGAGGAAGATTATCCTTTCCCTCCAGAGGCTTTTTTTGAGGATCTGCCGAAACGTCGGCTGTTGCCTCTCTTGCCTAAAGTTTCAAATTGCCTCGTGATCCACGGAGAAAAGGATGAACTCGTTCCCGTGGAGCAGGCCCTGGGAATCTTCGGCAGTTTGGGGATTCCCAAAGAGATTCACATGATCGGGGGGGCTGATCACCGTTTGACCGATCCAGCACATCGCCAACGTGCCATAGAACTCAGTGTGGATTGGTTTAAAAAATATCTCTGAGGGGTTCAGTGAAAATAACGGTCTGTTATTTGCTGTTCCAGACATGGATTATATTATCGTTTATAAACATCTCCTCTGCTTCTTATTGATTTAATTTCAACCGTCCTATTTTTGGCATTGACTTCATAAACGATCCTGAAAACGCCCATCTCATAACGATATTTTCCCTCAAGTTCACCATGCAGCTTTTTAATATGAATGCCAGAAATCGGTTCCTTAGAAAGGCTGTCAATACATTTGTTTAGCCTTCGCTTGGTATCTTTATCTTGCTTTTCGTAATACTTTTCGGCTTCATGAGAGATCAGAACTTCATACATTCTCTTTAACCTCAGACCAACTCTTAAAACGGCCTGTTTTGAAGTCTTCATCGCCTCTCATAATGCTGTTTAAAAAATCTTTATCTCTGAGAATTTCCTTTGTTGCTTCAAGTTCCTCTTTTACCTTTAGGTATGCAACAAAGTCAGCTACTTCTTTTTTACGTTTTTTTGAGAGCCTTTGTAAATCAGAAATAACCCTCTCCTCTTGAATAGATGCTGTTTTGCCCATGTTTCCCTCCCATTAGATTTTAACACTTTAAATCTGAGAATTTCCTTCTAACAATTTGCCCCCTACCTCTCCCCTCTGAGGAGTTGGAGGGAAAATCTCAAATATCTCTGATTAGACTTCACATACATTTTAACCGAATAAGATTTATTGTCAATCAATAAGCAGTGGAGAAAAAGGATGAACTCGTTCCCATGGAACAGGCCTTGGGAATCTTCAACAATTTGAGCCCACCTAAAGAGATCCATGTGATCGGGGGTGCTGATCACCGTCTGACCGATCCAGCACATCGCCAACGTGCCATAGAACTCAGTGTCCAGTGGTTTAAGAAGTATCTTTAAAGAGTGGGATAAAGAGAAGAGCAGAGGAATTGAGCACCCTATTTTTAGAAGAATTTTTCTTTATTGATATTCTTTTTCTTTCTACCTTTTCAATCCACCCTACTTCCTATATGAAATATAGCTAACGATTCTCAAGAGTGGTCGACTTGATAGAGAGAAAGGCTAAATATCAATATCGGAGACTCTTTCTTAGGTCACCATTTATATCTTTCTTGAGGTCAATTCTGTTTCACAAAACTCTCACCGCGCAAACGGTTAATAAGTTTTTTCCCTTCAATTTGCCCAATTATCTCGGGTATTCTCGACTTTCCAACATAAAGGACTATTCCATCTTTATCAATTTTCCACTCACCACCAGATCCACCCGGAGAAATTGCCCAAGTGCCGTCTTTTTTGATTTCTAAAATTTGGTGTACCTGTTTCATACTGGAAGGGTCAAAGACAGTCTGCTCCGAAACATACTTCCCCACATATTTATTTTCACTCTTGCCACAATCAATTATTGTTCCCAAAACCAGAATCGCTACCATAAATAATACTCTTTTCATTTTTTCCCCTCCTTAGGCGTAAATGTCGACTGGCCGCTTTTTCAATAAGCTACCCATATACATTCCCCTGCTTCACCCCCCACTTTGACCATCTATTTGTATTTGATCTTGATAAAATCGCTGATTGTAAGCTTATTATTTTGGATAGGCCCAATTTGAAAACTTTCTTGGATCTGGCGAGATATATCTTTACCTCGAGATTGGCCCTCGATTCGCAATGTGACCAGATAAGGTCCCGGAACATCACCCCCTAAAAAAGTCGCGGCATATATCCCGTCTCTCGCATCATAGTCATCATGGGCGCCATCATCATAAAGGTCAATCTCTTGCTGTTTAAGGAAAAGTCTACTTAGAAACTTGAAGGGGTCTATCTCGAATTTTCCCTCTCCAACTTTTTTAAGGAGTTGAGGAGTAGGTCCCTCGATCTTTGCTTTAACCTTCACATTTTCTAAAGGCATTTTTTGACTCCTGGAGGCGTCAGCTACCTCAGCTCTTATAAGGACCTTTTGGCCTTTTTGGTATTCTGGTTGGAAAGTAAGGAAGTTGGAATAAACCTCAGATTCTCCTGAAATAGAAACATTAACCTGCTCGCCTCCTGGGGGAAAGCCGAATCCTTTTAATCTCACCTCCCAAAGACCTGGCTCAGCGGGTATTTTGAAAATGCTATAGGTTTCTCCTTTTTGGTAGCTACCAATTTGTGAAGAAGGATGTATGATAAAACCATCCGGTTTAACAATGGAGGTTTGAACAGAACTTCCCTGCCAGTTGGAAAAGAAAGTTAGATTTTTGAAATCGGATGGGACATTTATCTTATATATATGCTCTTTTTCAGGCCTTAACCAATCACTGGAAGCAAAAAGAGTGGAACTATTGTGTGCATAGATGTTGACTTTATGGTATACATGAGAAAGATTTCTAAGGCCAGCTGGTGAACAGCGCCCTCCTGTCTGTTGAGCAATCTTGCAAAGGGTTGCCTGATCAGCATCACTACCGAAAGCAACAGTATAAACCTTTACTTTCTTTTGGCGACACTTTTCCACCGAAGGCCAGAGTTGACCGGTATTATGCATACCGTCTGAAAGTAAAAGAATGATTGGTTCTTTTGGCTCCTGTTTAGCTAAAAAAAGCTGATTTAAGCCCACTTCTAAACCTGCTCCAATATTCGTACTGGTAGAAGCAGAAAGCGAAAAGACACCTTGCTTGAGCCGCTCTCTTCCCGTTTTAACCGGTAAGAGTTCGACAACGGAATGCCCAGAGCTTGAAAAAGCCGCAATTGAAGCCCACTCTTCTTCTGAGATTGAATCAATATAACATCTTGCTGCTTCTTGAGCCTTCTGCAATTTCTTATCAGAACCCATACTACCAGAGTGATCAATAACCAAGGCGGTTGCAAGATCAACTTTAGGTGGCTTCTCCACCGAGGGGTAGATATATCCTAATATTTTCATTCCTTTGTAGGTATTAATCCCAATACTAAGGGTATCACTTGTTATTTTATTAAAGCACTCTGTTTTAAGAGTCCTGAGATCAAGGTCTGATCCGCCGTTCATTTGTGAAATTGTAAAATAACCCTGCTTCTCATTGACCGAATCAACGTATGCAACATGCCCCCACTCCCAACTAGGGCATTCACCTTTTTCATTCTTATTCCTACTCCTACAACCCCCAAGAACCATAATGCTGCCCTTAATTGGTTTTTTTAGATCTACGTATAGACCTTTCTCCTCTGCGTCTTGTGCCCATTTATAGGCAGGCCCTACCGATAGCAATTCTTCATTTCCATCCCATAACCACCGTTCGGCCGCATACCATGTACAGTACCCTCGGCACGCCTCCTTTAATCCACAAGCCCCTTCTTTATTGAAGAGATTGTTAGAATGTACCGGGTGAGTGTATTCATATCCGTCTGGGCATAAAAGGTCTTTTTGATCTAATACTTTTATATCCAATATATTCGTAACCCCTTGTGCCGTTGAAATATTTGTATTCCATTGGCCATCTTTTGTTCTGTAGGCGGTAAAGAAATGGTAATCACCGGCGGTTTCAAGTTTTAATTTTCCTTGGTAGGGGTAGGTCTCATTGGGTTTCAGAGTGACATCTCTTTTCCAGTCAAAGTCAGGACATTTGTCATTGGGGCAGATGTCATTCACCCGTCCTCCAACCGTCAAAACATCAAATGTAATAGAAGCATTACCTTTATTAGCAATATTGAATTCTGCACTCAGAACATCACCCACTTGGTATTTTCCTTTTTGGGGGGTTATTTTGAGTGAAGAAGTAATTTGTGGTTGAGCAACGTCCTCAGCTTCAACTGCCTCAATCCTTGCCCAGCTCTCTGATGGTGCACCAAGAGTATATTTAGCAAGTATTCCCATAAGAGTAGCTCTCATCGGGAGATTAAGAAAGTCCCCGAGACTTCCTACAAATTTACTTGTCCATTTTTCAGCCACCTCTTTAGAAAAGAGTTTTATCAACCACTCTTTGATTTTTTCTCTAACAGGAGCTTCTGTTGAACAAATGAGAAATTTACCCAGTGCTTCAATAGCTTTATCCGTATCTTTCACAACAATTGCTTTACTCAATGCACCCAAGGTTCCTGAACAATGAGATGTTATGGTATAGAATAATGGATCTATCGAAACCATCCCAACTTCTATCGGGAGCACCAAAGGACGATCAAAAGCATTAGGTGGAAGTTCTTTACTAAAGAAACCACGCATTGCCAGATCGATTGCTAATGCTCCTAAAAGCATATTGCTTTCTGGACTTCCGAGTCGGTGTCCAACGCCAATTGCAGTTTTCGCATTAAATTGGAGAAAGGATCCTTTTAAGAACTCCACGGTTCCAAGATTTTTAGTATATAAAGGACCAAGCAGATAAGCACCTTGGGTTTGGATAGGAAATTGCCCTGCCCTATTACTCGTAAAATCTTGTTGTACAAAGACCCAAGTTTGTGTGTTATTCCATAGTATGACGTCAGCATTTATTTTATTTCCTTCTTTTCTAACATTTTTTACTTTGAGTCCAATGACCCTTTCTTTTGTGTTTTGGCTACTCCATAAATGCTCAAGTTTGAGATCTGAAGCATTGGAAATACTGGAAAACAAAACAGATAATATTACAAGGTAGGTAACAAATGCTATGAATTCCCTGCCCACTTTCATTTATCTACTCTCCTCGCATGTCATTCGCAAAAATAAACATAAGGGAAAGTTTTACAATTGTTCTATGAACCGTAATTCCCAATATACAGAACTTTCGTTAGTTTTCCATTTAGGACTTTATAAAGACCTTTTTGCCAGCTTTCCCAATGGCCTTCATTGATTATTAATTCTGCAACACTATCTCCATCTATATCTCCAACTAAATTCACATAAAAGTTATCATCCCCAATACTTTCTCTTCCGGGGCATTCGGCTAAATAAGTAGAGCGTCTCAAAACGTTCCATCTTCCATTCCATAATGCAAGAATCGATGCATACATCTCACTGCATGGTGTCCCTCCCCAACGGACATTTCTATAAACAGCAGAAGAGCCACCTGGCTTCAGAATGAAAGTATTAATATCACTACTTTTGGGAGCTTTCCCTTCAATCTGTTGATTGTAATTTACCCCTAATTTTTTATACCATTCTTTCGGTCTTAACAATGTTTCTCGAATAATATTATCAAGCCCCAACTTTTGATCATTATTCAATAACAAATTTTTGGGATAAAATGGTTGTAATATTTGCTGGCTAAGTGCAATAGTATTCTCTGCAATTGATGCCAAATCACCAAGGGGTTTTGATTCCCAATTAACATTACCGGTGAAGGAAGGCATACCATTTTCCAATTTGCCTAGAGATCCACTTATGTTGAAACTTCCAATGAGATTTCCTTTATAATAAAGCCAATATCGTTTAGCATTTAAGACCTTTTGCTTTAAGGGATTATTTGATTTCAATAATTCCCAGGCTGAATAATATTTTCCGCCTGAAAACACCACCAAAGGTATAAGGTTTTTAATTTCTTTATCGCCGTAATTGAAAAGAAGCTCACATGCCACAATCTCCTCTCGATCTTTTGCAACATTCTTTCCAATGTCAGATTCAGATTTTTTCCAAGATGGGTTGACAATTATGTCAATTGTGTTTGTAACACCTGTTGCTGTCGGAATAGCTGTATTCCATTTTCCGTCTTTTGTTCTATATGTAGTAAAGAAGTGATAATCACCGAAAGTTTCGAGCTTTAGATTGCCTTTATAGCTATAAATCTCTTTTGGTTTTAGCATAACATCTTTTCTCCACTCAAAGTCAGGGCATTTGCCATTGGGACAGATGTCATTTACCCGCCCTCCCACAGTCAATACATCGAAGGTGATAGGAGCCGTTCCATTATTTTTAATCGAAAACTCTGCCGTTATCGTCTGTCCAACTTTGTATGGCTGAGGGTCCATTATTTTAAGGCTTGAAATAATCCGGGAATCAGCAACTTTTTCTAAAAAAACAAGCCTTGGTTCATCAACGGTGTCTCTCCATTGCTCATACCTCGTAATTTCCTCCATCTTCTTAATATCTACCTCTCCGTACGCTTGATGTATAAGGGGTAGAAAAAAGATTATTATCCAGCAAACAGCAAAGATCATGAATTTTTCATTGATTCTCATCCTTCTATCTTACCTCCGCATTGGTCACAAAAGAAGGCATCGGCAGGAATTTTAATCGCACAACTCGGGCAGAATTGAATCTTTTCGACTCCCTTAGCATCGACAAGATACTCAACATCTCCTGGGTCTGCGAAGTATGTGTTGCTTGCAACCCAACGCAACAATCTTACTGCGCCCCAAGGTAGGTATATCCCCAAAGTGATAATTGAAAGTAGACCTATCAGGAGCCAATTAGCAAAATACCCTACACCAGATCCTTTAAAACATAGCTGTTTGCCATCAATATGACTATTCGCAGAAATCCATCTTACTTGTGCAACAACTGCCCAAGGCCCAAATATTCCGAGGGTGATTACTGTCAACAGATTGGTCCAAATAAATAACCAGAAGTAGCTCCCACCTTTGCCCCTGAATTCAAACTTTCCGTGTGCCATATTTTCTCCTTCTTATAAGGATTCCAAGAAATTCTTCACTTAAATTGTTGTAACTACCCTGTTCTAGCCACGATCATCCATTTCCCATTTTCTTCCTCCAGAGTAAATGTGCTTCCTTCCTCCCATCTTCTAAACTTACTGTAAAGAGTGGATAACGATTGAAATAACCGACTTGCAGAAGCAGCCAGCTTTGCAAGTCCCAGTTAATTGATTTATTAGGGCCAGAATCGCTAAGAAGGAATCTTTTTGTACTCGCTAATCTCTCCACTTATATTGATACGTAATGTGTCGCCTTTCAAAGTGCCTATTCCGACAACTGTCATGCCGAGAAGGTTGGCCTTGATTTTTACTCGACCGTCGTCAAGTACGGCCCAGCTTCCAGCAGCTGTCATACCTTTGTCAGTTATGGAGACCCGCCCGTCGTTGAAGAATTCCATAACCTCGGTCTTGCCAACTTCCCTCCACTTACCAAGAAATTGTGATTTAGATGAACCGCAACCCTGAAGAAAAGGCCCTCGCATTATTAAAATTCCTACGATGATAATAACAATAACAATTGCAGTTATTAGAACTTTCATGGGTGAAATTAATTTGCTTGGTTTAACGCCACTAGCGTTACGAGATGATATTGTTACGCTTCCCTCAACTTTTCTCCCGCAGTTGGGGCAAAATATTGTTCCCGCCTCAATCTCCTTACCACATTCTGTGCAAAACATAAAAAATCTCCTTTACTCTAAACTCCTTGCTCAAAAACAAGCAAAGTTATTAATACATAGATAAACATGTTAAGACATGTACATTTAGATTGGAACTTCCCTTGTGTCATAATATATCTCCTTATCAAACATTTTATTTCCAAGGCACGATGACAATAATAGCATCTCTCACAGCCTTAACACCCTTAAATTTCCTTGTAATCCGTAAAGCTTCATCTCTTTGTGTTCTGGTGAAGACTACTCCTTTGAGAGTAACTTCAAAGTCGTCACTTACATTGACAGCAACCTTACTTATACCGGCATTTATTAATGCCCTTCTAATTTCAGCTTCGAGTTCCTTGGGTTGTATTGTTGATAGTTTTATTTGTATTTTGCTTCTTACATCCCTCAATTGTCCGTATGACTTTGCTATATTTATAGCATCGGACTCTTCTGCCTTGTCATTAACAACGCCATTCAAAGTTGCCACAAGATCTCTATCAACCTCAGCGTAGGCATTACTCAAGCCCCTCCTTTTTAACGCCATGTTTATTTCCTCTTGAAGCTTAGCTATATCTACCTGAGGCGGAGCCTGAGTAGCCGACGGGGCCGGAGAGGCCGCTGGAGCAGGTGGAGCAGGTCTTTCAGGAGCCTCTGGCGCTACTCGTATATTATCAGTTACGCCACTCAATTCCCTGTATGATTTAGCAATGTTTATTGCCAATGTCTTATCATTGTTGCTCTTGGCAGCACCAGTTAAGATAGCCACTAAGTCTTTATTTACTTTTGCATATATATTGTTTAATCCCCTTTTTCTAAATATTTTGTTCAGTTCCTCCTCAATTCTGACAGGATCACCCTTGACTATTTCGGGGGCTGTTTTTATTTGAATCTCATCTTTCAAATCTTTTAACTCCTTAAATCCTTTTGCTATATTTACGGCTTTTCCCTTTTCACCATCGCTACTAGCAAAACCCTTAAGAGTCGTAATTAGATTGTCGTCCACGTTAGCATATATTTCATTTATCCCTTCGCCCTTAAGTGCGTTATTAATCTTTTTCTCCATATCACCTGTCGTTTGGATATTATCTATTATTTCTTTAACTTCTTTATGTGACTTCACAATATTTAAGGCCTCGGATCTATAAATGGGTTTGCTGACAATACCACTAACGGTTGCAACCCACTCTTTGTCGACCTGCACAGATATACAGTCCAGTTTTTTTTCTTCTAATTCCATATTTATCTTCCTTTGTAAACTTTCTGGCTTTTTGCCTATAGGACCGGAAAAGTATAAATAACTTCCTCCACCTAATATTATTAGGACTAAGCCAGAGATCGTGATCCATACCCATATTCTTGATGTCTTCTTTATAGCCTTCTTTCTACTTTCAGCTTTAGGCGGAACCGGTTCCATTATTGTTGGTTTAACAGGCACTTCAGTCTTAATCTCTCGGACCGAAGATGGCTTTATATCTTCTTTTAAAGGAGCCCCGTCTTTTTTGCAGAATCTTGCTGTCAAGGGATTGGTGGTCCCACATTTTGGGCAAACAATGAAATCCTTTGGTTTTTCAAGCACTGGCACCTTGTCTGGCAGTTCTTCCACTGCTCTGATTTCTGTTATTGCAGCCTCCGCTTTGGATTCGATAGTCGCATCTGGTTTAATCCTTCTCTCTTTTATATCAGGCTTCTTGATTTCTACTGTATGAGTGACCTCTTGAAGCGAGGTCCCATCTTTTTTGCAAAATTTGGAAGTCAGCGGATAAGAGGCTCCACATTTGGGGCAAAAAAGAACATTTGAGGGCCTCTCCACCTCCATAGGTTTTTCTTCTGGCTTTTCCTCAGCTTGCTGAAACTTATAGCCATCGACTTTACAGAATATTGCAGAGGCAGGATTTTCAGCACCACAGGAAGGACACCTCTTTGTCTGAATATCTAGAGCTGTTGCTATTTCAATCTTCGCCCCACACTTTGGACAAAATTTCGCAGTGTCAGGAATGCTGTTATTACATTTTTTACAAATCATAAATTACTCTCCTTATTCAATTTTGTGCCCACAATTTGTGCAAAAAGATGCAGTAGCAAGGTTTTTGTTTCCGCACTGTGTACAGAAGATACCTGTAGAGACAACGTTACCTCTTGAAATCGTTGGCTTGATGATCTTTCTTGCTATTAAGATCCCGGCAAAAAGCACGAGGAACCCGATTATAATTATCACTGTAAAGATAAAGGTTTTAGCCCCTTGAGTTTGTTTCAAAAGAGTGCCGAATCCTTCTAGTTCTATAATGTTACCCCTTATTTTCCCTTTAAGTTCCTTACTTTCAAAATCAAAAACTCTTAAGTTATTACCTTCGGCTTGCCATTTACCATCATTGATAATTGCACCTGTGCCATCTTTTTTGAACTCAAGGGAAAGACCACCTTTTCGTATTTCTCGCAGCTTAAAGATGTATTTACTCCAAAGCATACCACCGTTTATTTTTTTAATTAGCTCAGCTCCTTCTTGCTTGAGCCAAATAACATTACCAGTTTGGGGTTCCACTATGGTATTATCTAATACCTGCGATCCCTTATCGCGTCCGTTTCCAAACTTAAGTAGGCTACCTTCAATTTTCCATTTGAAGGGAATATTAGCTGAAAATATGCCGTCTCTTTTGAACTCAACGGAAGTACCGGGCGGGATTTTACTCTCTCCGCTTTTCACGACATACCTGCCTGAAATGCTGGTTTTAAAGACCTTTCTACCATCAGGAACCATTTTCTTCTCATCTTGGGCAACTTCCATTTTAAAAATAGCAGGGCTCTTATCTTCTAAAACAATACTTCCTAACTTCCACTGACCGTCAGTGGGGTCCAGATAGGCCTCTGCTTTACCCTTGTATGTTTTATTTATCTTCAGGTTTTTTAAAAAATATGGAAGATGTAGTCTCGCAAACTGAGAAGGAGACGATGCAGCCTTAACCAATTCTTCTAAATAAGGAAAATCCTTTTTAAGGGTATAAGAGAATGCTCCAGCAAAAATGTTCCCAGGACCACGTAGCGGATCTTTATATTCATTTGAATAGTCGATAGATTTTAAAAGCCGTAAAGCTAATCGGATTTCAAACTCCTCCCCATATTTTTTAAAATCCCCTTTGTAAATATACGGCCTTATTTTATCAGAGTAAATGAGTATTTCGTGTTGCGAATATTCAATCGATCTTACCCCAAGAGTGCTCCACCTTACCGTAATTTTTTCTACATTGACAAAACCATATCTTACTAAAACTTCTAATACACCTTTGTCGATTCGGTTTGCTGATCCGTGAAATATCGGCATTAATGTATGAATCTCGTTTTTTAATCGTTCAAGATATTTTGGATCATCTTCACTTGGAAGGGTTAGGGTAATAGGAACCGAAAATTCCGATTTTTCGAAGATTGTATCGTTTATCTTCTTCGGAATACTAGACCCACAGCCTATTATTGATATACCTACCAGAGTTACTCCCAGAATAAGAAAAACTGTTTTCATCTTCTTTTTTCACCCTGGAGAAAAGTAAAATACATTGGCTTCTATCTTTTACTAAAAAAGTTTTTTTACATTTGGCTTTGATAGATAAAATAGGATTATTATTAAAACAGCAATCCAAACAAGCTCTAAAATCACCAATCCAAAAGTTAGGCCTAAACCAATAAGGCTCAGTAACGACAGGGGAACTGCCATAACGTATAATACCACTGCAAGCTTTCTTCCCCATTCGGTGAGGCTTCCAAGGCCATAAGCCGCGGTGAGATAAAATATTCCAAAAAACAAAAAGAAATACCCAGCAAGACCTGAAAAAAATAAGCTCCATTGTGATTTTGTTACTTCTGTCAGGGCGCCTCCAAGCGGTCCCCCCAAGAATGGTATTTCTCCAGCTATCCCTAACCCTACATACCCGGCAATGTATAGAATCGCTCCAAGGACCATTGTTAAAAGTCCCATAAAAATTGTGAAAAATACAATGAACATGACACCCATAGGCTTTTTAATTGGCTGAATGACAGGCGGGACAGCGTGTAGTGTTTCACCAACCTTTGCGCCACAATCGGGACAAAAGACAACCCCTTCTTCGATAGTCTTACCACACTCTGGACAAAACATAGCTAAACCCTCCTTTCACTCTATTTTTCCTCCACACCTCATGCAAAACTTCACTCCCTCTTTTATGGGTGCACCACATGAAGGGCAAGTTTTGCTTTCAAGTTTTTCCTCTATTATTGCAGACCCACAATTCATACAAAACTTAGCATCTGATTTATTAGGCGCTTTACATTTGTTACATAAAATAATATCTGCCCCATGCCGCATTTTTAAAGCCTCAAGTTCAACCCTTTTTATAGTTTCTTCAAGCTCTATAATTTTCTTAAAAAGAGATGTTATTTCTATGCAATCTGCTCTTAACTCTCCTTCACTTAGCTCTCCTCTGTTGACCATCTCAAAGACCTTTTTCCCGAGGGCTCGAAATTTATTGTCTATAGTGTTTTGGACATCCTTAATCTCCCCCTTCAATTTTGTAGTTTCTAAAAATTCCTTGCCTTTTGAACTTACTGCTTTAATGCCTTTATCAATACCGCCTGTTATCTTCTCAAAGAAATCTGCCATCTCGCCCCCCTTTTATTTCAATGAATGCCCACATTCACATAGCAACGAGCGCATTGGACAACATCTCTGCCATTCCATCGCCAATTTGCCCACTTGACCTTCCCTTGGCCGACTTGTCTACAAACCTCGATACCGCAACCCTGGCTTTGGGACCCATGGCATCTTCCTTCTGGGTCTGGTCCATTGTTGGCCCACCCGAAGAAGTTCCACGAGCCTTTGGAGGAATTACCTGTGCTGCAACGAGAGAGAAAATGAGGAGAATAAGAATAATAGGAATGATAAGTGCCGGAAGAATGATAGTTGACCTGTTCATATACATACACCTCCCTCCTCACGAGTATATTCGTGAAAAAATGTATTTTGTGGCAAACATTGAAAACCTGTTGATTTGATATTGTTGTTTTTTTAGACGTAATGATTAAAGAAATATTCACAGGGGGCAGAAATTACCTGGAACTAAAGTAGAGGAAGACGTTGAACCGAGATACTATTTCTGGGTTAGCGAATTGCTGAAACCAATATCAACTTTTTATTTCCACCCCCACTCTTTGCGAGTGTATCATTACCAGAACAGTAAGAAGTAGTCAAGATATTTCTTGAATTTCTTATGGTTCAATAACCTCGTGAAAGAGTAGGGAGTTTTTGCTAACAACTACGGACTTTTGGGTTGGGTTCCCTCCGCAGTCATTGCTTTAGCCACCCATCCTTCCGTTCCATCCCCAAGCCGAACACGCAACCACCCTGCTTTTTCTTCCAGGACGATTAACTTAGTCCCTTTTTTCAAGACGCTGATAATTTTGGAATCCATGCTTGGTCCCTGACGAAGATTTACAAAGGCCAACACGATTTCTGTTGTGCGTTGAGCGGGGGGTTGGCTTACCTCAGAAGGTTTAGAAGGTGACGGGGGAGGAGATGTTTGTTGTGCCTTGGGAGAAGCTGCTGGGGCTGACTTAGTCTGATCTTCTACTGGAGCAGGTTTTGTGTCAGGTTGAGTCGTTTCTTTTTTTGTTGCACAACCGAATAGGAAAAATACGGCTACAGTGAGTATTAAAACCCCAGTCAAATAATTTCTTGATGAATGTTTCATCGGACCCTCCTTTCCCGAATTCCGAATTATTGATGACTTTTTTCGAAATCAAAAAGACTAATAGACCATAAAAGAATCCATGTCAAGCTAAAACATTGATACTTCGGCAGCGCCAAGCCCCTTTCTTCAGGAAGGGAGAAAGATCGCTCAGTATCAACCCTGAGCAACCCGCAGGCTTGATACGGGAGAAAATCGAAGGGTCGAGTTCACTGGCAGAGAAGTGATGGATGGACGAAATAAATCTTTCAGGATGACTGTTTTAGACCTGGTATGGAGCCATCGGATGGGTAACCAAACTTTTCCCAGTACCCCGTCTCTTGTTTTTTTCCATTTGAAGGTTTTGGTGGAAAACGATGATATTTTTATCTCTTCCATTTAAAGCAGAAATCTGCTATTTTTAAATATGATGAAACCCATCAAGTATGACCGCCATGCAAAACGAAGGATGGAAGAGCGAGGCGTCACAGAAGAAGAAGTTGAAATCACAATAAAAGAGCCGGAGCATTTAAAAGCAAACATAAAGGGAAGGCAAAATGCATATAGATTCATAGGGGAGAGATTCTTAAGGGTTACATTTAAGGAAGAAGTAAAACATTTTTTGGTGATTACCGTCACAGTTAGAAGGAGGCCATTTAAGGAGTGATCATATGAAAATAGAATATAGTAAGGATGTTGATGCATTATACGTAAAGTTCAGAGAAGTGAAAATCGCCGACTCGATGGATATAGAGGAGGGAGTAACAATTGATCTGGATGAGAATGGACATATCGTTGGAATCGAAATCCTTGATGCCAGTGAAAAACTGGAGCTTTCAGAACTTGTTAATATATCCATCGAAAATCTTCCACTTGAAAGAGTAGCCACGACTCAGTAGACGAAAGTTCGAAATAACCACCGTATCTGGCTGATCCGATAGATACATTCGCCACTTATCATAAGAGTTTCGAACGATCTGAAGCAATTTCAAACTCCATTCGTTTGCCTTAGTCCCTTTTTGAAGTTATCATAATTTTGTGGATACAATTACTCATGTGCTTACCGGCGGGGTCATTGCCAAGGCTATCGATGATGAGAAAATTGGAAAATGGGGGACAATTGCAGGTCTCGCCATGGGATTTTTCCCTGACTCTGATTTTATTCTGGGCCTCTTCAACCGTCAATTTTATCTCGAATATCATCGTGACTTTACTCATTCACTCCTATTGATCCCCCTTTACGCCCTTTTCTTCAGCTGGCTCTTTGTAAAAATATCGAAACGCCATCACTTCTGGAGTTATTTTAAAA
>Ga0315282_10010196_pt1 | contig 14784 bp, 12 predicted proteins | sample YL17G07_20_MG_FD_203693 | JGI IMG/M metagenome (GOLD analysis project Ga0315282, IMG submission 203693) | Sediment microbial communities from Yellowstone Lake, YNP, Wyoming, USA - YL17G07_20 | ecosystem: Environmental > Aquatic > Freshwater > Lake > Sediment | place: USA: Wyoming | collected...
CCTATGGCGAGGGACTTTTCCATCTCTGGCAGGGTCTTATCAGGTGCACCAGCGGCTTCGACGTGCAGATCGGCCCCTAAGCCATTTGTAATCTCCATGACCTTCTCATACGCATGGATGCCATTCTTGGCCAACTCAGCGGAGTTGAAAACAGAGTCTGCCCCAACTAACTTAGCTATACGAATCCTTGGATCGGATACATCGAAGCAGATCACCTTCTCTGCGCCGGCAGCTTTTGCAAGGGCTATCGAAGCCAGTCCGATGGGTCCTGCACCATAAACCACAACATTCGCACCCGGCTTGAATCCGCCTGCCCTGATGAAGAGGGCGTTGTAGGCGACGGCTGTCGGCTCGGTCAGGGAACCTGCTTCATAGGCTTTCTCCTCGATCCCATATACCGACAACAAATCGTTGATCTTCCAACAATACTTTTGGTGTACGGCGATCTGCTCTGCAAAACCACCATTTACAGTGAATCCAACCTCTTCTAGATTCTGGCATTGATTGAGATAACCTGTCCTACAAGGGTTGCATTCACCACACCACCACATCTCTTCAGCGGTCACCATATCCCCAGCCTTAAAGTCTGCGACATCGCCACCAACCTGAATGACCTCGCCGCTGAACTCGTGACCTATCACTACGGGAAGCCTTGTTAGACCGGGATAGAGCATATATCCATCGGCATCCATCTCGAACATGTGAACATCGGATCCGCAAATACCACATGCCTTCACTTTGATGAGAAGCTCCTTGGATCCAACTCTGGGGCTGTCGATTTCCGTAAGTCGTAGGTTCGGATTAAACCAGATTCGGCTCCCAGAAGTAGCCCTTCTCCTCACCTCATCTCGCTTGTCGACTGCGAACCCAGTTCTAGGCTTCCAAGTAGCTTCGAGAAGTGATGCTAGCATTTCAATTACCAGATCTGGATTGTCGTCAAATCTATAAAAGACTTCGCTCGCATTTCAGGGATGATGAGGTTATTGAACTCGGCCAAACATATTATGCAGATGGCAGATAACTATCGCATTAAGAAACAGGAAATTATGGGGATTGAGAACATAAATTACGCTGATTTCACCCAGCTTTAAAGGGCACGTGAGGTCAATGGCAAGTATTATCTGCAACTTTATGAAGGGATGCTCTCGTAAAGATTACACAAAGGCTCACATGAGATAGTGTTATGACCATGAGCCTGCAGGAGCATAAGGAGAAGGAATTGTCCACTGATTCCACATATGATGGCACGGTCAATGATTGTATATTCTGCAAAATAGTACGAGGAGAGAGGGAGGCGACAGTCGTATACGGAGATGACCGAGTGCTATCATTCGCAGATATCTTCCCATTGCAGAGAGGTCATTTACTAATCATCCCCAAAGAACATGTGGAGAACATATACGAACTGGATGAAGAGCTGGCCGGGTATCTCTTCTGCATTACGACAAAACTCGCTAAAGTCTTGAAGAGTGTCTTGAAACCAGACGGCATGAATATACATCAGTCAAATGGACGTGCTGCAGGTCAGGATGTTTTACATCTGCATCTTCATATAATACCACGCTATGGTGACCAACGTTTATACTTGACCACACGCAGACGAGTCGAGAGAGATGAATTGGAGCGCATTTTCCAACCTGTCCGCAGAGCGCTCGACGATCTAAAATCATGAGTGGTGAAGACTTTGGAAATCGTGCCAGCAATGTTTCCGGATTTAATGTCATCTCATACACTCCCCCCGATCGGAGTCACGACCTCATCGAGGCGGCTTTGATGAAGATATCTATGGTAGCCTCGAGTGGAATAGGGTATCTTTTACCAAAAGGTTCGTTGGAATCCCATGAACTAAGAGATGTGAGGAATATGTTCTCACGGCTTGCGGATCTTGGCTATGATGGTGTTGAACTCTCAATTGAAGAACCATTCAGTACCCAATCACGAGGGATATCAAAAACTTCTGAGCAATATGGACTTGAGGTTCCGGCCATTGGCACAGGGCTCATCTACAAGTACAGACAGCTTAGCCTCTCGGATTCAGATGAAGTGAATAGAAGAAGAGCAGTAAAGCTGTTGACGAGAACCATTGAAATTGGAGCTGAGCTTAACTCCCTTGTGATCATAGGGCTTATGAGGGGGAGAATTGGGTCTCAGCGCATTAAGCGAATCGGGAAGTTCAGGAAGAGCATGATGGAATGCGATAGGATTGCTGAAAGAGAAGGCATTCAGTTAGCCATCGAACCCCTAAATAGATATGAAGCAGATTATATAAACACCGTCGAGGAAGCACTCAATTTCATATCAGGTATGAAACTTCAAAGTACCGGCCTTTTGCTCGATACCTTTCACATGAATATAGAGGAGAGTTCGATCGAGGATGCAATCAGGAGGGGGGGTAAAAAACTGATACATTTGCATGTTGCTGACAGTAACAGATATGCACCTGGGCTCGGTCATATCGAATTCGCTCATGTTATAAAGACTCTGGCGGAACTCGGATATGACCGCTACCTTTCTGCGGAGATACTTACCCCATCCAGTCCATTAAAGGCAGCTCAGATTACGATTAAAAATTTAAGGAGATTATTGTAAAAAGGTTGGCACATATCCACCCTCTGATTGTCCGATTATGCCAAACATCTTTACTCCATTCTAAATCCCCTAGAATGCGTCCGCTGGCCAACAATGGGGATAGGTCTGTCTGAATAGATCTGATAACATATCCTCAATCTCGTCACTATATTTCACTGTGCTATCCGTTAGCATCTCACTTACACACCTAAATCCCGAAATGCATTGAATCAGTACAGCCTGAGGTAAATATATACTTGCATCAGCATGACTGGAAGAGTCTTCGATGATCACTTCGTGCCCTGAGATGTTTATTGCAGCTTCACCTATGTCTGTTGTTATTATCAATGTTCGACGAGTGTTATGATGAGATGGTTCACCGATCGTCCTTTCGAGTTCGGGTCTGAGCTTCTGTAGAAATGAGTGTAGATTTATGATCCGCATCATGCCATTAGCGCCATAAGGGTAACCTATGGACATGGAGCAACCGTATCTTCTACAGAAGGTGGCGAACGGATGATCAGGTGGAATATTGACATAGATCCTCTCAACTCGTTTCTCAATGGCCATCTCGGCGAACTCCCTGAGCATGCTTTCGAAGACGTCCCTCTTGCCAAATCCTATCTCAGTTATTCTTACATCATTTTTTGAATCATCATATGCGTAGTATCCCACGATTTTTCCCTCATCCAGTACTACACTAGCTTTAGCAGGTCTATCGTACCATGTTCCCTTCTTGAATGGCTCCCAGGTGTCTTTGGACCTTTCTACCCAACAGCTCCTATGCACATTGTTATTCTCATATATTGCCAATATATCGTCCACATCTCTCAATTCAAATGGTATTGAGGAGTATCCTTTGGAAGCCCTTTCTGCATTTCGTGTTGAGATCGTCAGCTCATAGTCAGGTAAGCACGTTGCGAATCCCCATCTATGGTAAAAGTCCCCTATGCCAAAAAGCATCGAGACATCATATTTTTTTTCCACCATGTATTCAATGGATCGCGAAAGTACTTTGGAGGCGTAGCCCTTCATCCTATGTCCATCGTCTGTTCGTACGCCCGCGATTCCACCCAGCTTAAATTTCGCTATCCCTATCCTGAGATCAAGATCCAAAAGCTCAAGTCCGCTAACAGATTTCCCATCCAACATGAGCTTGAGCTCATGGCCTTCCCTTTCATCCTTAATCGCTATGTCCATCTTCAAGCTAATTTTTTATCTCGAATCAGTTGTTATTTATGTATTTATAATCGAACCTTTGGCAATTACGTGACAGGCCTCTGTATGTATTAGAATATTGCGAGCTTTGGAAGTTTATCATCCGTTCTCCTGTGATGGAAGTAGCAGATGGTGACTAGGTTCTTGAAGCTATTGGAGCCCCCCTTCTCGCGAGGAACGATGTGGTGGACTTCCGGCCTTTCTCTTGAATAACAACCGTTGACTCTGCATTTCCCAACATCTCTCAGTAGGACAAGCTGACGCATCATAGACCAAGGCCTGCTCTCTGGCTCACGACTCCCCCTGCCTTTGAATCCCTTCCTGAGGACCAGCCATTCATGCCATGCGATGTGATCGTAGAAGCGATCGAAGGCCCAATAGATCGCCCCGCAGCCAGGGCACTTGAGGAGCTGTCCCTTGACTATCTCCGAGAAAAGGAACTCTGCGGATGGCTCATCCGGTTTAAGGCCTAGGGCGAGCATCGCTCTCCGACGGACCTTTGCGCCCTTCAACGCGATCTCCTGGTCCGTTCCTTAGTTGGCCAGAATGGCCTTGTGCGTAAAAAGTTCAGCTTTGCCTCCAATAGATCCCTGAAAAAGTCATCCTCGTGATCATACTGTCTCCTTAGCAATCTACCGGCTACCTGGGGACCAACGCCGAACACCATGAGGGCCTTCGCAGCATACTTGCCGTGTGTCAGTACAAGATCGGCGTTTCGACCCGCATCTAAGAGGATGGCCTTCTCCTTTTCAGTAATCCTGGTTTTTCGTAGGTGCTTGATGAGAATCTTCCTTAGGTCACTATCCTGACGACCGGAGACATAGATTATACGTGCAGAGCATTTGGGACAGACAAGTCTATCGGGGAGATCCATAAGCCTCGACTTGTACATCGTCGTCCCGCAGTTCATACACAGCATGTGAACGCGGGCTGAAAGCGTCTTCTCCTTAAGGCGTTTGGCGCTGTCCCACTCAATTCTAGGGGCCATGAGTTCTGGGATTTCTACGAATTTGGTCAATATGTGCTGAGATATTGGTGTGGGTGCCTCCATCGAGATGTGTGTCGCAACAGTGATCTCACCCCCCTGAATCTTCTCGAAGACCTTCCTCATATTTGCAAGGTCGACTTTCTCAGTCAAGGCCTCACGTATCGTCTCCTGGAAGATGGGCGTGTTGGCGAACCTCAATGAAAGCTCTGATAGTTCTTCTTCGCTAAGCATAAGACCCCTCCTAATCGCCCCAAAACGCTCGGCCACGAACTTTAGGTAGTATGAGAGTGGAAAACGCGTAGCTAGATAGCGCCTGAAAGCAGCTTCCATGTCTTTTGGCATCTGGGAGAAGATGACCTTCGCGCACCTCGTAAGTGCCTCTTCCGACAAGAAAGAAGGGAACTCGACAAGTATTCTGTATCCATCGTTCCACGCCCTCACGTTCAACCCATCCTCAAGGAGCCGATCGTTAATGGCGAATTGAATTGCCCTGTTGACTAGCTCACCGAAACAGCAATTTATAATCATATACTGGTTGAAACCTTCTACAAGTATGAGTTCATCAGAGGGCACAGGTGCACCCGTCGCGATTTGATCGGCTATCTCCTCAACGACCATATGGATGCCGTGTAACTCGGTTGTGAATCTCTCAGATAGAATACGGGCAACATCCTCCTTGGTCGTGTTCGACAGCACAGCAGCCGCTTCTCTGCGGATCCTACCGACCCCAATGGCCAAATCATATGACACCGGGAGCAACTCCCCCTCCCAGCCCGGAATGGCCGCAGTTGGATCGGTGATGGGGATGACGTATATTTTGCCCTCTTGCGATATCTGCTCGATCATCCAAACCATTCCCCTTACTATGAATTTCAACCCCACCCTTGCCTTTGTGGACACGAATTCATCGCCAAGAGTGCCGACGAAACTTTCGCTCGAAACGTCGATTATCGGATATCTCCTTTCATCGGGTATAGTTGAGAGGTTCTCATAGTAATATGGACGCGTTGCTGGCAGAGCTGAAACATGATCTTCATCGACCAGCATCTTCCTTATGCTATGCATATAATCCAAAACGATTTCGAAATCCTCATTAGAGATCTCCCTGAATGTATACGATCTTCTCAGTATATCGAATATGAATGTCTTCTTTACGGATCCGTATTCCATCACAATGCCCGCGCACTGATGTGCAAGAACATCCAGAGGGTTCTCATGGATTACGACTGATTCCATGAATCCGCTCTTCGCAGCCATGACTCCTGCCAAAGACTCTACGAAATCATCTGTAGAGGCGCTCACTATCGTCCCAGTGGATGTCCTGCCAATCCTGTGGCCCGACCTACCAACTCGTTGTATAAGTGATATCACTTGCCTTGGAGATAGATACTGTAGGACGAGGTCAACGGTTCCAACATCTATTCCGAGCTCAAGCGTCGATGTGCATATTATCGCCTTCAATGAGCCGTTCTTGAATTCGTCCTCCACCCTTTGCCTCTCCTCCCTTGAGAGCGAGCCATGGTGTACGGCAATGCGCCTGTCAAGCATGTTGAATCTTAAGCCGAGCATTTCGGCGTGCTGCCTGCTATTTACGAAGATCAGAGTTGAATTGTGGCTATCCACGAGTCTCTTCATTAGGAGTATTCTGGCCGCGGCCTCAGGTGAGGTGTATAGTTGCTCGGAAGCCCTTCGATCCTCTTCCCCCGGCGATGGCCACATGACGTGATACTCATACTCCTTTGGCGTCGATACTTGAAGTATTATTGCCTCTCTGCCAACTCCGCAGAGGAAGTTCGCAACTGTCTCTGGGCTTCCGATGGTGGCCGATAAGCCGATCCTCTGGAACTCGACACCTGTAGCCTCGCGAAGCCTTTCAAGGGCAACCGTCAGCTGAGCCCCTCTCTTCGACTCGGCCAAGCTGTGTATCTCGTCAACGATAACCCATCTGACCGATTTGAGGTGATGACGCATGGCCTTAGATGGGAGTATTGCCTGAAGCGTTTCGGGCGTTGTAACGAGTATGTCGGGGGGGTGGGATGATTGGCGCCTCCTCTGAGCGGGAGGAGTGTCGCCATGTCTTACATCAAGCCCAAGTGATAGCCGATCCGTCCAGAAACGTAACCTCCGGATCATGTCCCGATTTAAGGCCCGGAGGGGGGTTATGTAGAGAAGGGAGATACCGCTCCGCTCCTTGAGCCGAGTGAGCATATCAAGAATCGGTAGAACAGCAGCCTCTGTCTTGCCGGTACCGGTGGGGGCAATGAGGAGTACATGCCGGCCTTTAAGTATTGGCGCGAAGGCCTCGGTCTGAATATCCGTGGGAGCCTCTAAACCCAGTTCCACCAGGCCATTGCGAATGGGCTCTGAGAGCAGATCGAATCCGGAGGCCATTGGCCATCTGTGCATACTAACCTAAAGAAAAACCTTCAGTTTGATTGCTCTTCATCAATTGAAAGCTTGGTCCTAAATGCTCTGGAATAACATGACCCCCAGAATGGGTTGTTTGTGCGATCTCTTTTATGTTGGTCGTTAAGTCCTCTTGAGGAGGAATTCGGGATTCCTCTCCACCATCTTCAAAGTCAGGTCCAACATGGGCTTTGCCCTGACAAGTCTGAGCGTCGAGTCACCAATCCTTCCCATCTTCATTATACCCTCTGAAATGAGAATTGGCTCCATCTTCTCAAAGTCCCTTGCTGGACCGTAAAGATGTATCTTTATCCTAGCAATCTCAACAGTGCCGTCATCACCGACAATCTTCGCTTCCACCCAGTCTGGCTGCATGTGATATGGAACGTTGGCTAGCTCCTCGACGCTATGGAAGGTCGTGTTGCACTCCAACGTGACACCCATGAAGAGGATGTATCCGCCGATTTCCGCCAGCTTGACATAGGGCGAGCCAATCCCGCACGGCGTTACACACTTCTCATGATCTCTGGTCAGATACTCTGCCTTTGCACCGATAGCCGCAACCGAGTGCGTCGGATGCCTGCTCCTAATGGCCCTTTGCCTCTTCCTGAACGTCTCTGGAATCCTCCCCGTCCAGCAAGGGGTTGAGGAAGGAGAGAAGACTGGAGGGTTGGCAGCTGATAGTTTTTGGGACCCGGTAAGGGTTGGGACCACCACTGTGCCCGATGGCCCAACGGATTCGAGTATCGCATCTATTACGGCATCGGCCCCACCTTCAACATATCCGAAGCTACTTAGTGAACTGTGAACAAGGACGACATCTCCTTCATCGAGGCCCAGTTCCCGCAACCCCTCAACTATGTCGCCCTTTTTAACCACAGACTTTCCTGATCGCAACATTGCGTCTTTGTGATCTGAGACCATGATAACTTCCAATAAAAACTAAGCACATAACTCTTGCTACCAACACGATTCTATTTCAAATTAGTCCAAGCGGGTTTATGATCTTGGACAGTTTTTCGGGAAGAGAGTTGCCATAAAGACAAGTACTTGCAAAGTCGTCTTCCCAAACTAATTCTCTGAGAGTGGATGGGAGAGAGCAAAGCTTGTTAGGGATTAGTTAGATGGAGCAGCTCAGCATGAATGATGCTTGATAGGAAAAAGCAGGAAATTAAATTAGCCTTCTCTCTTTTCATAGAAGTGGATCCTCTACTTTTAGAAGCGTCTAGACCACAGCCTTTTTCCCAAAGGCAATAGCAAGAGCCTTCTGCCGAATTGCATTGGCTCGATGGAAGTATTCATCCCTCGTCTCGAGTTTGAACTCCCTTATGATATCTTTTACAGTAACATCTTTCCGATTGGAGTAGAGCGCAAATGCAGCTTCTGGAGTTGCAACGTCGATCTCGATGCCCGAGCCGTACTTCTTCTTCATCGCCCCCCACATCTGATTGTTGTAATCGATATGTAATAGCTCAAAATCCAAGTTGATCGTCCTGGATATTATTGGCATGTAAGCACTCGACTTAACGAGCACTCTGCCGAGGGGATCGACTATGGCACTTCCATCGCCCGTGAAAGCCGAAGCCACAAAGAACCCCAGATCGTGAGCCCATATGGAGAGCTGAAGTCCACCCGAATACATGGAAGGGAAGAATACGAGCTTGGCTCCCCTCTCTTTAAGGCCTTCGCCAACATCCCTGAAATTGAGATCGAAACAGATGGCGAAACCCACAGGACCGATATCGGTCTTGAACACGGTTGGCTCGATACCGGGGGTTATTCCGGCCTCCATCTCATATATCGTTGGATGCATCTTGTGATATGAGCCAACCACCTTCCCAGACCTATCGATGAGGACCGAAGAATTAAACGTCCTTCCCTGATGCTTCTCAACTATAGGGCAGACCACGTACATCGCATTCTTTCTGGCGATTTCGGTCAATGCATCTATAGTCGGCCCTGGCACGGTCTCTGCGGACTTGAACCACTCCATGGTCTCAAGGCCGATGCCTGTGAAGGTCTCAGGCAAGCATACTATATCGGGTTTATCGAGTGCTGCCTTCTCAACCAAATTCAGTGCTGCTCTCCTGTTCCCATCTATCCTCTCTTCCGTTGAGCCACTATCACCACTGCCTGCGAATGATATCGTTGAGATCTTAACGGTGCTTACCAATTGTAATCTCGTTGGGCATGTCGCATTTGGGTCTTTTAAAATTGACGCGGTCCATTATGAATGGCGGGCTATGGTTAATAACCAGTACTCACAACCGAGCGAATATGGAGAAAGAAGTGTTGGTAGTTAAAGGCGCTCCTACCCCAAAAGGCCCATACTCGCATGTCGTGCGTGCAGGCCCTTTCCTCTTCATTTCGGGCCAAGGGCCGATTGATCCCAAAACTGGAAAGATACCGAACTTGGACATCGTTGGACAGACACGCCAGGTCATGGAGAACATTAAGATAATTCTCGAGGAATCGGGTTCCTCGTTAAATAGGGTTGTGAAAGCAAACGTCTACTTAAAGGATATTAATGACTTCTCCTATATGAACGGAGTATATTCGGAATATTTTTCGAAGGATCCACCAGCTAGGACAACAATACAGGCCGCCCGTCTGCCTTTTGACACACTGGTCGAGATAGATGTAATCGCCCTCTCAGGACTTTAGATAGTTAGCAAGGTGCTGAGGGGGCAGAAATTGCCCTATCTGCATATTAAATTGAGTTTGCAGACTAATTCGAGGCATTTTGGCCATAGAGATTGCCTTGAAGACATTACAGGTGGAGATATGATGTCCTTGGGTGACATAACTTCTCCCAGAATATTTATTATTCCATTGGAAATTTTGATGGGAATTCGGGAATTGCACTATACTAGAAACATTGAATTTATGGCCGTAGAGGACAATGCATGTATGCTCTGGCGATATCCATAAGACAAGCCACTAAGCCCAAGGCGATGCGTCAAAAATGCTAACTCAGGAACTTGGGTCAGAATTATCTAGATCCATGCTAGGGATAATTCCGGCATCCAACATTCCGGAGATCGTCCTGAGCCAATTCTCGCTGATAGGCTGGGATCATCATAAAAATCCTGGCTTCATATGGAGGCTATCGGACCTTACGATGCATGATGGCGAGGAAAAGGGGTCTTCAATTGATGGCTTCAGAATCACGAATTCTGAGGTGATGGCCATAATACGAGGCGGAGAGCTCCTCGCCTTATTACCTGAGGGTTCTTGGATTATGAAGCCAGAGGCTGTTAATATGGCGACTCTAGAGGCAAGTGCTGGCAAATTTGAGCTTGTCTGGATAGACCTGAGGACCATAATTCTGCGGTTTGAGGTGATGGATTTACGGACTGAGACTGGCCGTCATAGACTTCACGGGGAACTGGCACTTAGCGTAGTTGACCCAACGAAGCTAGTGAATAAATTCATACTCACGAACAGCAAGGCTTTGAGTAAGGATATCCAGGACGATGTCCTCGATGAACTGCTCACCTTGATGAGCAGTGAGGCATCTACTCGCAGTTCAGACGATCCTTCTTGGCAACAGCATGTTGAAGAATCATCGAAGACGAAACTTGTCAAAAGGATCTCTAATTGGGGACTGATGCCCTCTGACTTGAGAATTATTGAAGAAAGAAGAGAAAGCGGTAGTGCCCAACGTGTTAAAGTGAAGGAGATCGAAAGCACTAGGGCAGCTCAGGTCCCGAAGGAAGAGGGTCCTTCGTCTAGTGCGCGCATTCCCGTCGAATCCACTCCGCTCTCGCGCAGAACTGAAATGTCTGAATCCGACAGTGCTCTTATTCATATGCTTGAATGGGAATCCGCTCCAAAGACTTGGATCCCCTTAAACCAGAAGGGAAAGGTTGCGTGTGATGGATGTGGCGAGCATTCTGACACGTTTGCAGAGTGCAGGCTGTCCTGCCGCTTCCCACAGAAATGCAGGCTTTGTAAGAAATGCTATCCGAAAAGGAACAACTGCGCCTTCCTCGTCGAGGTACTAGATATCCCCCCATCACCTATGAAGACAGCGGAAAGATTCGCACAATCTGCCAATAAGGAAAGGGAGCTGGGCTCTCCCACAACTAGGTAGTCTGAGAATATATCGCAACATAACACTGGATAATCTTCATTAAGGGAGTTATTCAGACAGGCATGTGGCCGCATGACATTGAAGAAGGCTTTGATAAGCGTTTCAGACAAGACGGGTGTAGTGCAGTTATCCAAGACTCTACTGGAATGTGGCTTCGAGATACTGTCGACAGGCGGAACAGCGAAGCTTCTGAGGGATAATGGCATAATCGTCAAGGAAGTCTCAGAGATAACAGGCTATCCTGAGCTATTCGATGGTAGAGTTAAGACGCTACACCCTTCAATATATGGTGGCATCCTAGCAGCTAGGGACAATCCCGAACACATGAGGCAGCTCAAAGAGCGTAACATATCGGAAATAGACATCGTCATCGTCAACCTTTATCCTTTTAGAGAGACATCGAGGAAGAAAGGCGTTAGCCTTAAGGATGTCATCGAAAGCATCGACATAGGCGGACCTGCGCTTCTCAGAGCTGCAGCCAAGAACTACAGAAGCGTGGCAGTCATAGTTGATCCCGCCGATTATGACGACGCTATGTCGGAGCTCACGATGGCTGGGCAAATATCAGCTGAGATGAGGGCTAGACTTGCGATCAAAGCATTCCAACACACTTCAGACTATGACTACTATATCTCAGATTATCTGGAAATGAGGATTGCCAAACCTCAGGAGTTCCCCTCGATCCTGAGACTGAGATATGATAAAGTTGAGAACCTCAGATATGGTGAGAACCCGCACCAGTCCGCGGCACTCTACAGGGATGAAGAGGTTAATCCAACCTCAGCCATAATGGCGCGCAAATTACAAGGTAAGTCATTATCATACAATAACTTCCTAGACCTAGACTGCGCCATAAACCTGTTAAGGGAGTTCGATGGGATCACGGCGTGCATAATTAAACACACGAATCCCTGTGGCGTTGCATTGGGCTCCAGTGCCCTTGAGGCGTATACGAGGGCATATGAATGCGATGCTGACTCGGCATATGGAGGGGTCATAGGGATTAACTGCGAGGTGGACAAAAAGGCAGCTGACCAGATAGCCCAAAGGTTCTATGAGGCGATCATAGCCCCTGGATTCGATGAGGACGCTCTAAAGTCTCTCTCGATTAAGAAGAATCTCAGAATACTTGATCTGGGGAAGAACACTAAGATCGTGCCAGAGGGAGGGATGGAGATAAGGGATATAGTAGGAGGGGTGCTTTTACAGGAGAGGGATTCGTTGAGTATGGAGGAGTCGAAATTCAAGTTCGTAACAACCCGCAAGCCAACTGAAGTGGAGATCAGGGATATGAACTTCGCTTGGAACGTCACGAAACACGTCAAATCCAATGCCATAGTGCTGGCCAAGGGGGAGCGGACAATAGGAATAGGTGCGGGTCAGATGAGCAGAGTCGACTCAGCTAAGATTGCGATAGCCAAGGCAGGCCCAAAGGCGTTAGGGAGCTGTATGGCATCTGATGGATTCATACCATTCAAGGATACCGTAGAAGAGGCTGCGAGAGCGGGAGTGACCGCGATCATACAGCCAGGAGGGTCGATAAGGGACCAAGAGGTCATACAGCTGGCTTCGGAAAATAACATGACCATGATTTTCACGAGCAGGAGATGCTTCAGACATTAATGTAGATTATTCGCCCCATTAATGTTGAGCACTATTTGTGGGATTAATCCAATCGCTAGCCGTTTCAGCGAGTCGCCTTGACCTTTGCAACGATCTCCTTAAGGGTGATGTCGAATCCTTCATCACCTACATCGAACTTATCATCCCTTGTGATTAATGGTGCACCAACCACTAGTAGTTTGGCTCCCATCCTTAGGGTCTCAACTGCCTGCTCGACTGTTAGGCCTCCAACGGCCTGAACTGGGATACTGACGGCCTTTACTATAGACGGCAGATCGGTTAGAGGACTGAGGCCGGGGTTATGGTGCCGTTCATCGAATCCGGTATGAACTATGATGTAGTCGACTCCAAACGCCTCGACTTGCTTCGCCCTTCCGACTTTATCCTTTACCGCCAGCAGGTCAGCCATTATCGCCACATCGTACTCCCTCCCGTATTTGACGGCCTCCTCTACTGTAGCGTCGTGTGCAGCAGCCATGACAACCACCACATCAGCCCCGGCCTTGGCTGCCTGCTCTGTCTCCAAGCCACCGCCATCCATGCATTTCTGATCTGAGACTATGACCCTATCTGGGAACCTCTCTCTCAGTTTGGCCACCGATCTGAATCCCTCACTCAATATCAAGGGCGTCCCCGCTTCGATCCAATCCACACCAGCCGCAATGGACCTCTCAGCCACGATCAGTGCCTTCTCTACGGTCTCAACGTCCAATGAGACCTGAACAATGGGATACGACGTCTTCTGTAGCCTATACGAGGTCAATTCTCGGATACATCCCCACCAGCATCGGGGAATAAATTGCTTTTAAAGGCGGACATAATCGCTCAGAGCTTCAATTTTCAGGATAAAGTATTATCTTGATGGATTCCTGTTTCTCCATCAGTTCGAAGGCTTTCTTCCACTCCATTATGGGTAATTTATGGGTTATGAGGCTCTTCACTGAGACCCTTCCAGATGACATCGCCTGTAGTGCCCCCTCCCAGTTCCCCCATGTGTGGCTGAATGTACCCTGGATTGTAATCTGTCGGACTGTTACTGGATCAAGATCGACCCTCATCTCGCCGGAGCCGTGACCGATCCTGGTTATCTGTCCGCCATTTCTAACCATCTGGATGGCCTGCCTCATTGCAGGTGCTGAACCTGATGTCTCGAGGACGACATCGGCACCGAGGCCATTGGTTAGATTTCTAATCCTCGCCACTGGATCCTCCTCCCTCTCCACGTCTATTGCCATGTCTACCCCCAGCCTCTTGGCCATATCGAGACGCATCCCGTCTGTCGATAGACCTGTGATGATGGTCTGGCCGATGCCCTGATTTTTTGCCATCTGAAGAGCCAGGAGACCTATTGGTCCGGGACCAAGGATTGCTACGGTAGATCCAGGCACAAGTGGTGTGCGATCAACGATGGCGTGGTGGACAACGGCTGTCGGCTCGGTTAGGGCTCCCTCTTCGAATGAGACGTTCGCGGGGAGCTCATGGACCCTATTAACCGGTACGACGACATAGCTCGTGAAGGCGCCGTTCGTGCCGTATCCGAAGGCGACCCTGTTCATGCAGAGATTATACTGACCGGTGTTACAGAATCTACACTTCCCACACACCTTCGCATGCGTCTCAACAGTAACCCTCGTTCCAATCTCCAACCCCTCTACCCCAGGGCCCAGCTCGAAGATGACACCGGAGAACTCATGACCAAGCACTACAGGAGGATTCAGGTAGGCATCATACTTGCCCCTGTAGAAGTGGACATCGCTCCCGCACACTCCTGCAGCTTTAACCTCTACGATTGCCTGCCCAAAGCTTGGGGTTGGTTTTAATACATCCAGTAGCTCAACCGCACCATCTCCGAGCTTGGTCTTAACTACGGCCTTCATCGATTACC
>Ga0315282_10010199_pt1 | contig 14782 bp, 12 predicted proteins | sample YL17G07_20_MG_FD_203693 | JGI IMG/M metagenome (GOLD analysis project Ga0315282, IMG submission 203693) | Sediment microbial communities from Yellowstone Lake, YNP, Wyoming, USA - YL17G07_20 | ecosystem: Environmental > Aquatic > Freshwater > Lake > Sediment | place: USA: Wyoming | collected...
GCCTGTTCGAGTTGCAGTTCGATCAGATCGCGCGGCGTTCGGGACCAGGCCCGATGCGAGATGGGGGCCGGGGCAGAGGCCCGGGCCCGGCTTGGCCACGCTGGCAGTTGCTGGTTCGTCACCGCGCCGGATCTCTGGATGCGGTTGTCTCTCGGGCCCGGTGGCGCAATCTTTCCGTGACGGCAGCCGTGCTGCTGTTGCTGCTGGCGACGGTAGCCGCCCTGATTCGCTACACCCGGCAGGCGCAGAGGCTCGCTGAACTACAGATGGACTTCGTGGCCGGGGTTTCGCATGAACTTCGTACCCCGCTCACCGTGATCCAGACCCTGGCATACAATTTGCGGGGAAGAATGGCCAACAGCCCCAACCAGGTCGAACGATATGGGGCGCTGATTCAGCAAGAAAGCGAGAAGCTCACTGGTCTGGTTGAACAGGTCTTGCGGTTCGCCAGCGCGAAAGCAGGCCGCGTCATCCAGGAGCGCCAGCCATTGTCCGTCGAGGCGGTGATCGAGGAGAGCCTGGAGTCCAGCAAAGCCATTCTGGAAAAATCCCGCTGTGTTCTCGAAACCAAGATCGAACCGGGGCTTCCTCTGATCCTGGGCGATCCCGTCTCGCTGAAGCATGCTCTTCAGAACCTCCTCAGCAATGCTGCCAAGTACGGAACCGAGGGGAGCAACTGGATTGGCGTTTTCGCGTTGCAGGTGACCGATGGAAACCCACCCGCGGTCGAGATTCGAGTGGCAGACCGCGGCCCCGGAATTCCTCCTGAGGAACAGGAACATGTCTTCGATCCGTTCTACCGGGGGAGACGGGCGCTCGAAGACCAGATCCATGGAACAGGTCTCGGATTGAGCCTGGCCAAGGGGATTGTTGAGGCGCACGGAGGAACCATCACCGTGCGAAGTGAGCCGGAGAAAGGGACCGAATTCGTGGTGCGGATCCCCGCCGCACCGCCGGAACTTCAAGATGAATTCACGCATTCTGTTAGTCGAGGATGAGCCGGGACTGGTGGTGGCCTTGTCCGACCTCCTTCGCCAGGAGGGTTATGAGGTGGAGAGCGCCACGGATGGACCAACGGGTCTGGCCCGAGCCTCCAGTGAGCCATTCGACTTGATCGTCCTGGACGTCATGCTGCCCGGCAAGAACGGATTCGAAGTCTGCCGTGAACTGCGGCAGCGGGGCAGGGACGTGGCGGTCCTGATGCTGACCGCCAAGACCCAGCTTGTCGATCGCGTGGTGGGCCTCAAGCTGGGAGCGGACGATTACCTGACAAAGCCATTCGAACCACCCGAGCTGCTGGCCAGAATCGAAGCTTTGTTGCGCCGGGTGAAAAAAGAGAACCTTCCTCCGGTGGTGCGCTTCCAGTTCGGCAATGTCGAGGTCGATTTCGAGAAGGGCGACGTGCACAAAGACGGCAAGCCCGTCAGCCTGGCCGGAAAGGAGCTTGAGCTTCTCCGTTACCTGATCGGTCACCGCGGCAAAGTCGTCTCCCGGGACGAACTTCTGGAGGAGGTGTGGGAGTATCAATCCGGTGTCTCTTCAAGGACCATTGATGTGCATGTTGCCTGGTTGCGCCAGAAGCTGGAGGAGAACCCGCAGAGCCCCAGGTACATCCACACGGTTCGCGGAGTGGGCTACCGGTTTTCCCCGTGAGTCTGCGACGGCTCGCGGGATGGAACCGCCAGGCCGGCAGCGGTTGAGGGGCGTAGCCGCAGGCTGGAGCGCGGCCCGGCGAGGGGGGTGGCAACCTGCATTTCAGGTTGATTCCAATGCACTTTTCCCTTGACCAGGGCCTAACCTGTGCTAGAGTATAGTTGAGACTCGTGTATAACGCAGCCTACAGGCGTGACCCCAAGTTGGACGTCCGGCGATCCGGGTGGGTGGGTGCCGGGCTTGATTTCTTCTGGTGGTGCCTGGCGGCGGGGCTGGGAGTTCTGGCGGCGGCGTCTCCGCGATTGCTGCTGCCGCCCACGACGGATGCGGTGACGCGTGCGGTGTTTCTGAACGGCGCATTCGTTATCGTCGGCATGGTGCTCGGGGCGCTCAAACCCCAGCGGGCCTGGCGCTGGGGTGTGGCGAGCATCCTGGCTTTGCCGCTGGCCGACGCCATCCGCCTGGGTGCGAATCCCAACCTAGCCACGCTTCCTACAGAGCAACTGGTCTCGGCCTTTCTGAATTCGATGCCCGACTACGTTACCCGGTCGGTTCCTGCTGGCGCGGGCGCCTACCTGGGCGCCTACCTGGTGGCCCGGGGCATGTAAGCTCCCGCAGCCAACGGCCGACGGGTAGCCAGCTAGTTGTTCGGCTGGTTGAGTAGGAGGGTGAGTTGTGCCCCTGCCTGCAAACAGGCCGGGAGGTGGTGTGCCTGCGCCTGGGGTAGTCTCTCGCATGACGACGCGTACTCGGCGCTCACGGAAGGGATAAACCGCCTGGTTGCGGGGGACCGCCACGCTCCGAAACCGCTCGCCGCGCCATTTCGGTTGCATCTTGTCGATCCCACACTTGGTGCAGCCCGAGTGGCGCAACGGGCTCAGCAGCGCCCGTCGGCGCCGCTCGGGGATTCAGATCCGGGGCTGACAGTAATGCCTCAGAAGCTGTGAAAAAATCGGAACACAGGCAGAAATGCCTGTGCCACCTGCCCGCAAGTCCTGTGCTTCCAGTGTGGCACAGACACTCCTGTCTGTGTTTTCCTTGCCCGCGCCGATTTTTTCACAGCTTCTCAGTCTCCGGGGGGTATTGGACCCCTCGTGGGATAAGCTTTAGCTTGTCTGGTCCATTCTCGGATAGAGCGCGAGACAAGCTGAAGCTTATCCCACCCGGGCTCCCCGGAGACTGAGGCATTACGGCTGACACGCGCACAGCTCTCACGGATGACTGTGGACAGCCGCGAGAGGCCGCTACTGCTCACTGTCACATCGCGTGGTACTTTCCATGCCGGTAGTCTCGTACGACCCCCAAAACATCCAGCCCGTAACGGATGGGGCTCAGATGCGATCTCTCTCCGGCGTAAATCGTCGGAATCCCGATTTCGACAATGTGCAGTCCCTTGACGCGGGCCAGCACCAGCATCTCCAGATCGAAGTCAAAGGAGCCGGAGAGCTTCTCGAACGGTATTACTTCGATGGCTTGGCGCGAGTAAAGCATGTAGCCGCTGTGATACTCGGCGAGCTGCATACCGAACGCCCGGTTTTCAATCGCCGTCAGCGCCTTGTTGGCCAGGAACTTGTACAGCGGCATGCCGCCTTTGAGCGCACCGCCGTCCAGCATGCGCGAGCCCTGCACGATGTCGGCCTGGCCGCGATCGAACGGACCGAGCAACTCGGGGATCTTCTCCGGCGAATACTGGCCGTCGGAGTGAAGCACAATCCCGGCGTCCACCCCATGCTGGAGTGCATAGCGCAGCAGCGTCTTCTCGGCCTCGCCGTAGCCGCGGTTGGTTTCATGCGTCAACACAGCGAGATTCGGGAACTCCCGCTGGACACGGGCAAGCGCTGCCGCGGTATCGTCCTTGCTGCCATCATTGACAACCACGTAGCGCTGGATGCGTTTTCGCGCATCGGGGGGAATCCGCTGGAAGACCCTCTCCACGGTGGCGCCGGCATTGTAGGCCGGCATCAAGACGAAGACGTTTTCAACGGGTGGCACGGGCGTCCGCAACCGGGCTCTCCCGGTAGTTGTACACGTAGTACCGCATCGTGGCTTCCAGGATGTCCCGAATGCCCCACCTGGGTTCCCAGCCCAGCAATGTGCGGGCTTTGGTGATGTCCGGAATGCGGCGATCCGAGTCGTCGTAACCCTCGCCGTAGAACTCTTCGCCGGTGACGCTGACAATATCGGGGAGCCACACCGCCGGGTCGCGGAACTTTTCGGCATAGATCTCGCGCATCATCTCGGCCATCTGGCGGATGGAGATCTCGTTGTGCGGAGAACCGACATTGAAAATCTGCCGGTCGCAGACGCCTCCCGGATTATTGACGATGCGGATCGTGCATTCTACGGCGTCATCGATGTAGGTGTAGCAGCGGCGGCTTGTCCCGCCATTGACCAGTTTCATCCGGGTGCCGTTCAACAGCGCGTCCATGAAGAACGAGAAGACGCGCGGGATGCCTTCCTTCTCATCCAACAGGAAATCGATCTTCGGCCCGATGAAGTTGAAAGGGCGGATGATGGTGTAGTTGAAACCCATTTCCAGCCCATAGGCGTGCAACACGCGTTCCAGAAGCTGTTTGGCGCACGCGTAGATCCAGCGGTGCTTCGAGACCGGACCGAGGATGTATTCGCTGGAGTCTTCCGAGAAGGTCGCATGGATGGGATCTTCAGGATCAAGCACCTGGGAACGCGTCAGGCTGGCGGCGGTCCTGCCGTAGACCTCACAGGTGGAGAACTGGATGAGCCGCCTGGCGGGCCGGACGCACGCTTCGGCGATTTTGAGGTTCTCCGTAAAATTGAGCCAGAATACCTCCAGCGGGATCCGCAGATAGAGTCCGGGATTGGCGTAGGCGATCAGGTCGATCACCAGGCCGGCATCCTGGACCAGTCTGTCGAGGTCCCATGCGGGGCTTCGAATGTCCTGCCGCAAGAAAGTTAACCGCGGATGATCCAGGAAGTGCGAGATTTTCTCGACCTCAAGATCGACTGCCGTAACGTCGTGTCCCTCTTCAAGCAGCCGCTGCGTGAGGTGTGAGCCGATGAATCCGCCCGCCCCGAGGGCGAGTGTTTTCATGTGAGTGCGTGCTCCTGGCGTTGAACCGGCCGCCACCCGGGCCGAATCGATTCCCAGGAATGATAATGGCGTTTTTGGTTGCCAATCAATGGAAACCCCAAAAGACTTGCCGAATCCAGAGATCGCTCTGGCGTGCGCCGCGGTGGTTTTTGCGGCGCTGGCCCCCCGGTCCAAGCTGAAATGGCTCGGATGGTGGGAGCGGCCTCTGGCGCGCCTGGCGGGCAGCAGATGGCTGGCAGTGCTGACCGTGGCCCTCTTCCCAATGATCCTTCGAGCCATCCTGCTGCCTCTGTTTCCTGTGCCGGAACCGCGCCTCCACGACGAATTCAGCTTCTTGCTCGGAGCCGGCACGCTGCTGGAGGGGCGCTTGGCAAACCCGCCGCACCCGTTCTGGCCTCATTTCGAGAGCATGCACATTCTGACGCGGCCGGCTTACGCGAGCGCGTTCCCGCTGGCACAGGCGGCGACCCTCGCGCTGGGCATGCTTCTTGGCCACCCGTGGATTGGCGTGTGGTTGAGCGCCAGCGTGATGTGCGGCGCCATTGGCTGGATGCTGGGCGGCTGGCTGCCGCCGCGCTGGGCGCTTTTGGGCGGGTTGATGGTGGGCCTCCGGCTGGGCGTGTCGAGCTACTGGATGAATTCCTACTGGGGCGGAGCGGTGGCCGCAACAGGCGGCGCATTGGTGCTGGGCGCGCTGCCGAGAATGCGACGGGCGCCGCACTGGGGGCAGGCCGTCGTGATGGGCATTGGGCTTGCCATCCTGGCCAACAGCCGCTCCTTCGAAGGCGCGGTCTTCGGCCTGATGGTGGGCGCCGCGCTGACCGTATGGATGCTGGGGAGAAACGGTCCGCCGAGGGCGGCGGCGGCACGGCAAATCATAATACCTCTGGCGCTGCAGTTGACTCTGCTGGCCGCCGGACTCGGCTTCTACTTCGCCCGCGTGACGGGCAGCCCCTGGACCCCTCCCTACCTCCTCTACCGTTCTTCCTTGACCTCGGCGCCGCATTTTTTGTGGCAGTCACCGCGTCCCGAGCCGCTGTACAACAACCGCGAGATGCGCCACTTCTACACTGGCCTGGAGATGAGTGCCTTTCGCCACGCCCGCGGCGCACCGCTAGCGCATCTGATGGAGAAGACGGGCTATTACTGGCGTTTCTATTTCGGGCCGATCTTCACTATCCCGCTGATCAGCCTGCCGCTTCTGTGGCGGGACCGCGCATCCCGGCAGTTGTTGCTGATGATGGCGGGCATCTGGCTTGCTCTCGCCGGGCAGGTCTGGCATGACGCGCACTATGCCGCTCCGGCCACCGGACTGTTCATCCTGATCGTCATTCTCGGCATGCGGAGGCTTCGGGTCTGGCGCTGGAGGGGGCGTCCGACCGGAGCCTGCCTGGTCCGCATCCTGCCCCTGGCCGCCTGCGCCATGCTGATCCTCCAGATCTCAGCCGGCCGCGTACCAGCTCAAGCGAACGTTGTGGCAGGCTGGCGCTGGCCGGCAGCCGGAGGACTTGCGCGCACCCGGGTTCTCGAAGCCCTGGACAGATCCGGTGGGAAGCACCTGATCTTCGTGCGCTACGGCCCTTGGCACGATCCCGGCGATGAGTGGGTCTACAACGGCGCCGACATCGATGGGTCGCGGGTGGTTTGGGCCAGGGAACTGGACCGGTTCAGCAACGCGAGACTCATGGCCTACTTCGGTTCCCGGCGGGTTTGGCTGATCGAGCCGGATCTGCCGTCTCCGCAAGCCGTCCCGTATCAGGACGCCCAACCCCGGCCGATGCGGTTCGTCCAACTCGGGGCCCCCGGCATCGAATCGCTGCGGTCAGTCGAGGAGCTCGGACGGAAGATCCATGCGCAGGCCGGAGACAGGCTGCTGAGCTGCGACCAGTGGAACTACTATTTCACCGAGGTCAGCGGGGTCATGGGTCCGGAGGTCTCGAACGGCTGCTACTCCGGCAACGATCGCGGCCAATCCATCAGCTTCGAGAACTACTTTTCGTGGCTCCAGCGGCAACGCTAGAAGCGGGATCGAGTCAGGAGGACTGTCGCGAAGAGGAGAACCGCCCGGGCGAGGGGAACCGGCTGGGCTGCTTGGTTGCGGGGGACTGCAACGCTCCGAACGCACTGACGCTGCCGCATCGTCTGAACCTGTTGCATTCCAAGGGCTTAGCGGCTGCCGCGTCGCGTTCCTGAATTGGCGCAGTCACGCCTCGTGCGAAACCATGCTCAGGTCCGGAACGCCGAGGTAGTCGCTGCGGTTGTGCGTTACCAGCGGCGCATCGTAGAGAAGCGCTGTGGCGGCGATCCAGGCGTCGGCGCACTCAATCCGGCGCCCAACCACCTAGGCGGCCACCATTACCTCGGCCCACTTGCGGCACAGGTCCGGACTGGACGGTACCACGGTAAACCGTCTGAGATAAAGGTGCAGCCAGCGGATCCGATGCTCGCTCCAGCGGTACTGAATGGCCCAGCGTTCGACCTCGGCGACCGTCATGAACGAGATCAAAACGACACGTCCGGCGAGTTCGGAGTCGTAACGCTTGCCGATGGGGTGGTTCTTGAAGAGAAAGGAAACCACGTCGGTATCGGTGACAACGTGATTCATGCGGCGGGATCAGTGCGTTTATGGCCGCGCCACTCGTGGAGGGCTTCCAGGAACTCCTCGATGGACTCCCGCTCGGGCCAGAAATCGCCGTGCAATACGGATACATCCGTGATCGGGCCGGTACCCTGCTCTGTCATGAGTTGCTCGACAGACGGGTGCCCGACAGCGGAGTAGTTTCCCGGCTGCTCGTGCCTAATCGTCTCCCGGCGCTGGCGATTCAATTCGGCCACTGCTTCACCTCTCGTCTTCTTTGAGCATAGCAGGAAACCCGCGCAAAGAACCGGTAAAACGAAAGAAGACAGCCGACCAGCCTCCGGTAGTCCGCTGCTCGGCGGGTTCTGACTGGGGAGATTCGGGAGTCTTGGTTGCCGGGGTTTGCAGCGGTTTCAGCGCGCTCCGGTTGCCGTTCTGGCTGGAGTTGGTGCAACCGATTAAAGACTCTATCCGTCCCGTCCACGCGTTCTGAGCCGTCAGCCCCTGGCTCTTGGCTGTTCGCCCGCCATTCCGGCAGCGCTCGGATGATTACTCGGAAGCGCTCGACTTCCGAGCTGCTTCCGAGTTGTTTGCGCCCGTGCGTAAGCTCAGGCCCTCCGCCTTCAGTACCCTCAGGGTCACGACGAAACACCAGGGCTGTGACGTGCGGACCGTGGGCGGATATCTTCTTTTCGGCAAGGACCGGTTTGACCGCTTCCCCGACGCTCGGGTTCAGGCGGGCCGCCTTGCCGGCAAGGACCGATCCAGGCTCCTGGATAGCGCTGAAATCCGCACTCGCTTGCCCCGAGCCGCTGAGCAGGCGATAGAGTTCGTCCAAATGCACATGTCGCGCGCCACGTTGGTCACGAAGACCCGATTGGTGTACTCCGGCGTGTCGGATAACTGGTACTGGCCGGGTTCGTGCGCTTCTCCGGCCGCCGGCTTCTTCTCGTACCGCAGCGCCAGGATACGGCAGGAGTGAGGAAACTACTCCAGGGATGGAGACGCCGCGCGTCCTCGCCAAGCCCCAGCCCTTCACACCTCGCCACGAACAGAACAATCCTCTGGCCCCGGTTTGAGCCCTGGGGATGGGGAAGGGCGGCGAACGGAAGCGGCAAACAGGATCCGTCACCTCGTGGCGGGTGATCCCGGACCGCTCAACTTGGCCCGCCGGCTCACATTTCAAGATTGCCGGGACACACTATCATTCGGCCGACTTTGCTCGTGCGGGACAGATACGCCGTGAACCGGTCCTTGCCCTCATAGGTGAGCTTCAACTGGTCCCCTTTCTGGGTCCCCTTGAACCCGGCCGCGGCCACCTTCGCCGGGTCCGTCACCTCGCCGTTCAGCGTGTCGCCCACCGTGAACCTCACCACCTTCTCCGTGCTCTGGATCTTCACGCCGTACTGGGATTCGGTCTTGGCCACGTCCAGCCTGCCCCTCTCCGCCACCACCGTCAGAGCCCACACCGCGGCCACCAATCCCGTCAACAAAAGTTTCATGCTTTGCCCTCCTCCAGGATATGATCCCCCCCAAGGCTGAAGTGGGGAACGAATCAGCCCACAGACCCCGGCCAGGCTCCGCCGCCGTGGGTGGTGGCCGAACAATTGACCCTCGGCCGGAAAACGCAAAGGATTGAGGGAAACGTGGTTGGGTTGGTTGCGGGGGGTGGATTTGAACCACCGACCTTTGGGTTATGAGCCCAACGAGCTACCAGACTGCTCCACCCCGCACTAACATAGTAGCGCACGGGCGGCCATTGGTCAACCGGGAAAAAATTCAGCGAAAAAATTCAGCGCAACACCACCTGGGCCATGCGGACGGCCAGGGGGCCCAGGTTCAGCCCCTCCAGGTTGGCCAGGATGGCCACCACAAACCCGTCTGCCGGCAGCATCAGCAGGAAGGTGGAGACCCCCGGTTGGGAGCCCTCGTGGCCGACCCACTTCTTTCCGGCCAGTTCCTGGATCCTCCAGCCCAGCCCGTAGGGCGCCGGCTGGCCATCGCGGGTGTTCTGCAGGGTGAACATCTGCTCGACGGTGGCCTTCTTGAGCAGCACGCCCTTGTTGAGGGCGATGGCGAACTTCACCAGGTCATCGGCGGTCGAAACCAGGCCGCCGCCCGGGATCTTGTTGCTGGTATCGGCCAGCGCGCAATTCTGGATCTCGCCCCAGGGCATCTTGCGGTAGCCTCGCGCGCGCTGCGGAATGATGTCATAAACGCTGTCCGCCCGGATGCGCTCCATGCCGGCAGGCTTAAAGATGTTTTGGCGCAAATAGTCGAGAAACTTCATCCCGGAGGCGCCTTCCACGGCCGCGCCCAGCAGCAGGTACCCGTAGGTGCTGTAGAGATGCTTGGTCCCCGGCTCGAACAGCAGCGCATCGGCGGCAAAGATCTTGAGGGGTTCGAGCAGGTCGGTGTAGTGCCGGGTGCTGAGGATCTCGGCCTGGTCCCGGTAATGACGGATGCCGCCCAGGTGCGCCAGCAGCAGGCGGGCGGTGATGGGCCAGGGCTTCTCCGGAAAGGAGGGAACGTACTTCTGGATGGGGGCGTCCAGGTCGAGTTGATCTCGCTCGGCCAGTCGCATCACGGCCACCGCGGTGATGGGTTTCGAGATGGAGCCCAGGCGGTACATGGTCGAGGCCCGGGCGGGCACGGAGTTCTCCAAATCCGCCATGCCGAAGCCGCCCGACCAGGCCAGCCGCAGATCCTGGGCCACCGCCGCGGAAAGCCCCGGGACCTGCTGCTTGCCCATCTCTTCCGAGATGGCCTTCTCGATTTCGCGGACCTTGTCGGCGGCCAGTCCCCCGGCCGCCGGGGACAACACGCAGGCCAGGAGCGCGAGGCAGACCAGGCGGAGGGTGTGCAGGCTAAACCTCGGAAGGAAGGCCATTTCTTAGGAGCGTATCACCACACGCAAGAAGCTAGTGAGGCCTTCGATCTCAAACCGGCCAGAGTCTTTACCGCAGAGACCGAGAGGCGCAGAGAAAAACAGTTCACTCTGCGTTCTCGGCGCCCCTGCGGTGCATTCAGAATTCAACGGCCGTGCTGTCAGAACCGCAGCCCCAGCCACCAGGCCAGTGCGCCCGCGCCCAGCATCACCGCGAAGCCGCCGGCCATCCTCCAGGCGAAAGCTAGCGAGCCGGAGTATCCCGCGATGGCGGTCTTCACCGCGGCGTTCACCAGCAACGCCAGAAAGGTTCCCAACTGGGCGACCGCCAAAGAGGTCCTGCCGTGGTTGAGCAGGTCTGAGAGCGACACCGCCACCGCATCCACGCTGAACGAGCCGCTCAGGGCGCTGGTCCACTGGACGCCGCCGGTTCCGAGGCGGGCCTCCGCGGCCTTGGTCAGGAACAAGACCATTGTAAACCCGGCCCCAAACAGTAGAGCCGGAGCCAACCGGAAGGGATTGCCCAGCGCCATGGGGCGCGGCTCGGAATGGCCGCCCGAGACGTGCTGCACCAGCCAGGCCATGAGGAAGCCGGAAGCGCACATCACCAGCAGGGGCGGCAGGCTGGCGTTGGCCAGTTCCGGGCTGATGGCGTAGAGGATCACCAGCACGCGCGGAAACTGCATGGCGTTGGCCATCACGCCGGCGTGCCAGAAAAAGTCCAGGTTCTCCGGCTCCCGCGCGGCGTGGCGGGCGAACTCCGCGGTGGCCGCGGTGGTCGAAGCCAGCCCGCCCAGCACCCCGGCGCAGCGCAACCCTTTGCGCGACCCGAGGAATTTTTCAAGGAAATAGCCCACGAAGGAAATCGAGGAGACCACGATGACGAACAGCCAGATGGTGCGGGGCGCCAGAAATCCGTAGGGGCCGAACTCGCCGGCCGGCAGCAACGGATAGATCACGAAGATCAGCGCCAGGAACCGGACGGCGTCCTGGAACTCGGTTTCCGTGAGGGTCTCCCGGACCAGCTTGTGCAGCGCCTGCTTGGCTTCGAGCGACGCCACCATCACGATGGTGAGGCCGATGGCCAGCTTGCCGCCCAGCGGGAAGTGCGGCTTGGCGGTCATGAAGGCCAGGCAGAAGGTGGCCAGCGCCGCCATCTCGGTCGTGATGCCGCCGCGGTCGAGGGCCTGGTGGCGATAGACCGCCAGCAGCACAGTGACCGAAAACAGCGCTGCGGCGGTGAGCCAGGGCGCGTCCAGCAGGGCGCACACCGCGCCGATCAGGGCGATCAGAATGAAGTCCCGGACGCCCGGATGCTTGGCGCCTTGCGTGGACTCGCGCTCGGCCCCCACCAGGAACCCGATCAACAGCGCGGCCGCGACGGCGCGCAGCGCCCCCAGCAGATCCGCCGCAGAGCCCGGCATGGCCTTCAGCGGATGGGCGAGAACCCCAGCGGGCGCAGGATGGCGTTGCTGATGTTCGAGACGATCAGCGCGTCGGCCAGTTCCGGCTGCCCGCGCAGCTTCTGCCACTCCGGATCGGCCCCGAACGCGCGCCAGGCCTTGTCGCGGGCCGCCATGTCATCGTAGGCCACCATGTAGGTGAGCTTGGGCAGATTGTGCCCGATAAGCGTCTCGCCGAAGAACACCGGCAGCAGTCCGCAACGGCGGAAGATGCCGATCTCGGCGTCGTCGAACATCTTAATCTTCCGCTTCAAGGTTTTGAGGTTGTTGGATTCGTAGGTGCGCAGCTCGAAGACGCGCGCCGGGCGCTTGCCCTCACTGGGCGGCACTTCGATCTGCGGCGCGCTGTCGAAGGCCCGCAGCAGCGAACTCTCCATTCGGATGAAGTTCATCTCGCTGACCGCATTGTATTCCTCGGAGGCCCCGGCGTACTCCTTGTCGGCGGCCAGCTTGGCCAGGGCCGCATCCATGGCCGCCAGCGAGGGATAGCTCAGCAGACACAGCACGAACGGGGCGTCCGGTGCGATCACGGCGGAGAAAAACCCCATCGGGCCGATGCCTGCCCGCTGTGCCGCGGGAAAGAAGACCTTGCCCAGAAACTCCTGGGTGCGCTGCACCTGGGCGCCATTGCGCAGCCGGTAATAGCGCAATTCAAAAATGGCATTCTTCGCGGCGGCGGGCTGGGCAGCTCCGGCCAGGCTGGTTCCCGCGGCCGAGACGACGAAGGTTCGACGGTTCATCACCTTTGAATTACAGCACAGGTTGGGGAGATTGTGGATTGTGGATTGTGGAGTGTGGGTGGTGGAAAGAGTTCGCCTTGGGGCTCGCCCGGCCAAAGCTCGGGCGGATGCCCGGCCGGGGCGCCCGCCAGGCCGTAGCGCGCCCGGATCTTCCGCACTCGCTCCTGAATCAGCTTGGGGTATTCGCCGCCGAGCCGCGACGGTCCCCGGAATTGTTGCCGGTACTTGGGGAGCAGGTGCGGAAAGTGCTGCTCGAAGAAGGCAAAGACGACCTGGTCTGCCGGGGGCCTCAGGAACAGCAGGCCGTCTCCCATGAAGCTGGCGCCGGCATGCGCCGTGGCGGCCCCCAGCGCGTCCAGGCTCTCTTCACTGTCCGTGAGCAGGGGAAGGATGGGGTTTGGGAACACGCCCACCTCGAGACCCGCCCGGGCAAGTTCCCGGACCACGCCCAGGCGCAGGTCCGGACGGGGCGCGCGGGGCTCGAGCCGCCGCGCCAGCCTGGCATTCAGTGTCGTAATGGTGATGTTGATGTGCAGGAAATTCGCGCGCGCGATCTTGCCGAACAGGTCCAGGTCCCGGAGCACCAGGTCCGACTTGGTGGTGATGGACAGCCGGCGGCCCTGCTCCCCGGCGAAGACCGTCAGGATTTGCCGGGTCACCGAGAAGCGGCGTTCGGCGGGCTGGTAGGGGTCGGTGGGCGTGCCGATAGCGATGGCCTCCTGCCGGTCAGCCTTGGCCAGCTCCGCCCGAAGTGCGCCGGCAAAGAACTGCTTGGCGAAGATCTTGGTTTCGAAATCCCGGATCCCGTCCAGATCGAGGAACTCGTGCGTGTAGCGGGCGTAGCAGTAGACGCAGCCCAGCTCGCAGCCCCGGTAGGGGTTGATGGTGCGCTGGAAGGGCAGGCATTTCCCGTTGCAGCGGTTGAGAAGACGGCGTGCCGGAAGCTGGAAGTACTCAGGCACGCCCTATTTTCGCCTTTTCTTCGCCTATTGTCAAGCCACTTCCCCTGGGCAAGGCTGGGGGCTTATCCTACTGTCTATGACACCTCTGGTTTTAGTTTTGGGGCTGCTGCCGGCACAGGGCTCCGTGGACGGCTACCTGACAGAAGTCGCCAAACAGTGTTGGGAGGAGCGCGCCGCGGCGGTGGCTCGCATCCGCATCCCTGCCGAAGTCACGGCGCGGCAGGCTTACGTCCGCAAGAAGGTGCTGGAAGCGCTGGGCGGGTTCCCGGCCGAGAAGACGCCGCTGAACGCCCGCGTTACCGGGACGCTGGAGCGGTATGGCTACCGCGTCGAGAAGCTGATCTACGAGAGCCTGCCGCGCTTCTATGTCACCGCGAATCTGTACGTGCCAACCACGGGGAGTCCGCCCTACCCGGCGGTGCTGGGGGCCTCCGGGCACAGCGCGAACGGGAAGGCCATGGATGCCTACCAGCGCGTCTGGATCTCGCTCGCCAAGCGGGGGTTCGTGGTGCTGGCCTGGGACCCGCCCGGCCAGGGCGAGCGCTACGAGTACTTTGACGCCGAGCGTGGCAAGCCCCGGTTCGGGCCCACCGCGGAGCACAGCATGGCGGGCGTGCAGTGCCTGCTGACCGGGGGCAACTTCGCGCGCTATGAGCTGTGGGACGCGGTGCGCGGGCTGGACTACCTGCTCACGCGCCCCGATGTAGACCCCAAGCGCATCGGGGTGGCCGGCAATTCCGGGGGCGGGACCCAGACGGCTTATTTGCAGGTGGTCGAACCGCGCCTGGCGGTGGCCGCGCCCTCGTGCTACATCACCTCCTGGGAGAAGCTGTGGGCCGGGCAGGGGCCACAGGACGCCGAGCAGAACTTCGTGAATTTCTTGAAGGACGGCCTGGATTTCGCTGATTTTCTGATCGCTTTCGCGCCGCGCCCGTTGAAGGTCCTCACCGCCATCAAGGATTTCTTCCCCATTGACGGCGCGCGCGCCAGCTTCGCGGAGGCCCGCCGCATCTATGAGGTTCTCGGGGCGGCGGATCGCATCGAGTTCTTCGAGTATGACGATCCGCACGGCTGGTCGAAACCGCGCCGCGAGGCCACCTATGAGTGGCTGGAGAAATGGTTGCGCCCGGGCCATGCCGCCAGCCCTGAGCCCGACTTCCCGATCGAGCCCGACGCCAACCTCAACTGTACGCCCACCGGGCAGGTGGCCACCTCGCTCAAGGGCGAAACCGTGCAGTCGCTCAACCAGGCGCTGGCGGAGCGGCTCCATGCCGGGCGCGCGGCGCGGAACATCCGGGATGTCGGCAGGTTGCGGGCGCTGGTTGCGGCGCGTGTTGGCGTGTCGAACCGCTCGCTGAAGCGCGCGGCTCAGAAGGGCGGCAAAAGCCCCGCAGTCCTGTACCTGAACCCGGACGGCAACGGCTCGGAA
>Ga0315282_10010200_pt1 | contig 14782 bp, 12 predicted proteins | sample YL17G07_20_MG_FD_203693 | JGI IMG/M metagenome (GOLD analysis project Ga0315282, IMG submission 203693) | Sediment microbial communities from Yellowstone Lake, YNP, Wyoming, USA - YL17G07_20 | ecosystem: Environmental > Aquatic > Freshwater > Lake > Sediment | place: USA: Wyoming | collected...
GAAGGATAATGAAGATGTTCAGGAATTCTATATGGGGTTGTCATCTGCTGGCTCCCAAAAGAGCTATCGTGATGTTAAGCACTACCAGCGAAAGAAGAGGTGGCTGGCTTAGAAAATAACGTGAACGTGTCCGTGTCTCGTGTCCGTAACCCCTTAGTTTTCATGCTTCGAGGGTAACGAGACCGTCATGAAGTACTGCTTAAAAGGATGTGGTATAGGGTATGACTACTGAGATGGAGCAAGTCTACAGAGAAAAGGGCGATACCTGGCCCAAGATACTCAAATATAACTATGAAAAATATGGCGATCATGGTAAGGCTATGCGATACAAGCACAATGGTATCTGGCAGCCTTACACCTGGAAGGACTACTATCTCAATGTCAAATACCTGGCCCTTGGTTTGCTCTCCCTCGGCTTTGAGCCAGGAGATAAAGTGGCGATTATTGGGGATAACGCTCCACAATGGTATTATGCTGAGCTGGCCGCCCAGGCGAACCATGGGGTTTCAGTGGGGTTGTATTCAGATTTAACTCCGCCAGAGATAAAATACATTGTCGAAAATTCTGAGGCGAGATTTATTGTCGTTGAGGATCAGGAGCAGGTTGATAAGGTGATACAAATCAAGAGCGAGCTCCCCTTACTCAAGAAAATTATCTACTGGAACTATAAGGGGCTGGCCCACTATGATGACCCTATCTTGATGGGGTACAGGGAGGTTTTACAACAAGGGAGAAAATATGATGAGGAGCACCCTGGCCTGTTTGAGCAGAATGTGGATATTGGCAAGGCGGATGATGTGTGTGCCCTCATTTACACCTCGGGGACCACTGGGGCTGCACCCAAAGGAGCTGTCCACACCTATCGAACAATGAGGACAAGTGTTGACTATCACTTACATCTCGATCCCTGGTATGAGAATGACAATATTGTCCCCTATCTTCCACCCGCATGGACGACTGAACAATGGCTCGGAATTGGTTGCCATCTGTTATCGGCAAGCATCCTGAACTTCGCTGAAGCACCTGAGACCCAGCAAAGGGATATAAAGGAAATAAGGCCAAATATCGTATGTTACAGCGCTCGGCAATGGGAGGGCCAGGCAGCAATGGTTCAAGCTCGGATTCATACTACTGATCCTCTGAAGAGGTTTGCCTTCCGTCTGCTCATGCCCATTGGCTATAAAATGGCTGATCTAAGATATAGAAAGCAAGAACCAAGCTTCTTCTTGAGAGCACTTTATGCTTTGGCTGATATCTTCCTATTTCGGCCTCTGAGAGACAGTCTTGGTCTGTCAAATGCCAGAATCTGCTATACCACCGGGGCGATGCTTAGCCCAGATGCCTTCCGGTTCTATCATGCTTTGAATCTTCCCCTCAAAAGCCTGTATGGGACAACAGAGGGCGGAGCTCTAACTGGTGCTAAGAATGATGACATCCATTTAGACACTGTGGGCCCCGTACACAAGGGTGCAAAGGTAAATATAACCGATAAGGGTGAACTCATTTATCGGCAGCCTGGCATCTTTGTTGGTTACTATAAGGACCCGGATAAGACTGCCGATGTGCTTAAGGACGGTTGGTTTTATAGTGGAGACAGCGGTTTCATAAGGGAAGATGGGCACGTTGTATTTGTGGATAGGGTAAAAGATCTCATTGAGCTGGACAGTGGCGACAAACTGGCCCCCCAATCTATTGAGAGCCGGCTGAGGTTCAGTCCTTACATTAAGGATGCCTGGGTTGTAGTCGGAAAAGGGAGGGCTTATGCATCAGTCATCATTATCATCAACTATAATAATGTCGGCAGATGGGCCGGACAAAGGAGGGTGGCTTATTCGACCTTCGCCGAGCTTTCCCAGAAGCCGGAGGTTCATGAGCTGATGGAGCAAGAAATCGACCGGATCAACAGTACATTATCTGCCGGTTGCAAGGTGAAAAAATATGTCAATCTCCATAAAGAATTCGACCCTGAGGAGGGTGAGTTAACCAGAACCAGGAAATTGAAGAGGGCATTTTTGGAAGAGCGCTACCACGAGCTTATCGATGCGATTTATGCAGATAAGACCGAGGTACCCATAGAAGCTCACATCAGATACCGGGACGGCCGGTTGGGAACAACAAAAACGACTCTAAGCATCAAGTCTGTCAGGGGGGCTGCCATATGACTTTCTTTCTCCAATTAGTTGTGACAGGTTTGGCTCTCGGTATGATCTATGCCCTCATCGCTATAGGCTTTGTTATCATTTTAAAATGCTCCGAGGTGTTTAACATTGCCCAAGGACACTTTGTCTTGATCGGGGGCTATCTCGGCTATACCTTTTTGGTGCCGCTCGGCCTACCGATATGGGCCGCCCTTGGAATGGCGATAGCCACGGCAATCATCATGGGCTTGGCAATAGAACGCCTTACCCTCCGCCCCCTGCTGGGTCAGCCAGTACTCGCTGTCGTCATGGTGACCATCGCCCTTGCCACTGTATTGGGAGGGCTGGCGACCCTGCTCTGGGGCGCCGAATACAAGGCTTATCATGGATTACTGCCGACTATAACCCTGAAGATAGGCACAATATCCATACCCTCGGAGTCGTTGATTGGACTCATCGTGTCTGTTATTTGTGTGGTGCTACTCATGCTCCTCTTCCGCTATACCAAGATTGGGCTGGCGATGAGGGCCACTGCCGAGGATCTGGCCGTGGTGCAAAGCGTGGGCATCAGAGCAACCACCGTCTATGCCGTCTCATGGGTCATTGCCTGTGTCGTCGGTGTCATCGGCGGCATCCTTTTGGGGGGCGTTTCTGGCGCGAATATGGAACTCGCTGAAATCGGCCTCAAAGCATTCGCAGTCGTGCTGTTGGGCGGGGTGAACTCCATCGGCGGGGCCATTGTAGGCGGAATAATACTGGGTATGCTGGAGAACGTTGCTGCCGGGTACCTGGACCCCCTCCTGCCCGGTGGTGGACTGGCTAAGGTATTCCCATTTATTGTGATGATCATCGTGCTCATCTTCAGGCCTTACGGGCTATTTGGTCTGACCAGGATAGAAAGGATTTAATCAATGGGTTCAGGCTCTGGGACCTTCCACGAAAATTATGCGCAGGATATGGCTATCTTCCGCACCAAGGGGCAGTGGGGGGTCTTATTTGCTTTCCTCATCGTTCTTTTCGTCTGCCCCCTCTTTTCCAGTGACAGGATACTGACCATACTGACCATGATGGGTATTGCCGTTATCAGCGTCCACGGGCTCAATATTCTTACCGGATATTGCGGCCAAATCTCCATAGGCCATGCGGGATTTATGGCAGTCGGTGGTTATACTTCGGCTATTTTGTGTGCCAAGCTTGGGTTTCCATTCTGGGTAGCCTTGCCCTGCGGTGCCCTGGCTGCGGGAATAGCGGGCTTCATCTTCGGCCTGCCATCCTTAAAGATCAAGGGCTTTTACCTCATTATGGCGACCATCGCTGCACATTTTATCATCATCTGGACCATCATCCAACTCCGCAGCATCACCGGTGGGCCTGATGGCTTAAGTGTGCCCACACCCACCATAGGGGGTATCGTGCTGAGCTCCAAAGCTAACTATTTCTATCTGGTGATGGTCATCACCTGCCTTGCTACGCTCCTGGCCAAAAACATCGTGCGGACCAGAGCAGGCAGGGCCTTCATCGCCATCCGGGATAACGACCTGGCGGCTGAGGTCATGGGAATTAGTCTCTGGAGCTATAAATTACAGGCATTCTTTATCGGCTGCGTCTATGCCGGTGTGGCCGGTTCTTTGCTCCTTCACTACTTTAGTTTCGCCAGCACAGACCAGTTTCCCTTTATGGATTCAGTCTGGTATCTGGGGATGCTCATCGTGGGAGGCATGGGCAGCACGACAGGGGCTATTTTTGGCGCCGTTGCACTCAAGCTGTTGGATGAGCTGGTTACGATGGCAGGTCCGGTTCTATCCGCAGCCGTTGCTCCCCAGGCGGCCGCTTCATTGGCCCTCATCTCCCACGGTTTGGTCATCATCATCTTCCTCATTTTTGAACCCCGAGGGCTTCATCACCGCTGGGAGATGATCAAGGCCTATTTCAGGCTCTGGCCCTTCTCCCATGAAGTATTAGAGTGAAAGGGGGTAAGATACAATTTCACTGAACACTCCATGTATCGTTTTTAAAATCAAAAACAGGGAAAGGAGGTTTAAAGGTCTAAAATTTGAACAAGGTGGATTTGGGGTGGAAACGAAATCATACATTAGATCGGAAAGGAGGAAAAATATGGCTAAAATGAGATGGATGTTAGCAGTTAGGGCGATGACTTTAATGGTGGCAATATCGTTATTGCCTGTTAGCGCCCATGCCGCAAAAATACTATATGTTGGCGGCACCCAGTCGCTCACCGGGCCCTTTGCCGAGGATTCAGCAGCAGTGCTGGGTGGCATGCAGGACTATGTAAAATATGTCAATGAGATAAAGATGCTGGCCCCGTGGCGAAAAGACAAATTTCCCGCCGACATAACCCTGGAGGTGCTGTGGCGGGATGATGAGCTCAAACCAGCCAAGGCGCTACCGATCTATGAAGAGCTCAAGGCCAAGGGGATTTTGGCCTACAGGATATCGGGATCACCCATAGCGATGGCACTCAAAGACAGATTGTGGCAAGACCACATGGGAGCCACGAGTATGGCCGCCGGATCCTACTACCTTACGAATCCTCAAAGCGTATTCACCTATTATCCCATCTATACCGATTCCTTGGCCGCCATCGCAGATTGGTTTAAAGCGAGCTGGAAGGAGAAAAGGAAGCCGAAGGTTGCCTACCTGACCGCGGATAACGCCATGGGCAGGTCGATTGAAATCCCTGAGATGAAGGCATATCTCGAGAAGATTGGCTATGAGTTTGTGGGCACCCAGTATGTGCCTCTGGTGCCTACCTCGCCGCCAACCACCCAGCTCACATGGTTGAAGGAAAAGGGTGTTGACCTGGCCCTGGGTGCTATGATTAATCCGGGATCCCAGCCCACGGTAAAGGAGATGGTCAGGCTGGGTATGGGCCCCTTTAATCAGCCCTACAAGATAACCTTTGGTGTCGCCCTACCAGGCCATGCGGCCGTGTTCGCTGAAGCCATGGGTAAGCTGGGTGACGGTTATGTCTGCGCTGGTAGTTTCCGCCCCCTGGACGACCTCGGCACCCCAGGGATAAAGTTCTGTAAAGACCTGCAGGATAAGTACCGCCCTAACAACCGGATTACCCACATCATGTATGAAGCAGGAATCCTTGAGGGCATGATCCAGGTTGAGGCGGTACGGCTCACCTTAGAAAAAGTACCATTTGAAAAGCTTACGCCGAAAGACGTACTGGAGCATGGCTTTTACAAGATTAAAAACCTTGACACCGGTGACATAAGCAGTACACCACTGACCTATGGTCCGGGCGATATCGAGGGAGTTGATCAGATACGTATTGACCAGGTGCAGAACGGTAAGTCGGTCAAAGTCGGTCTCGCCCCGGCGCGCGGTATCTACACAAAAAAATAGGTAAAACTAATTGTTAGACCAGGGGCTCTATCATCATAGAGCCCCTGCACACCACATTTATACGCGCAAATAACGATGATTCTGGGGGCTCTGATGGGTCCCCGGAAACTCTCACTGAAATTAAACCTCGTTTAGAAGGGATGGGGCTCTAACCCCGTCCTTCCTGTAAGGAATCGGAGCTTTATTTTTATCACTCCCACCATAAAAGGGGGTTTTTTAACGGGGTAAAGAGGGAAAGGATAGCTTCCGAGTAGTGTGAACTCATTCCTATGTGTATGGCTGCTCCATTTAAGTCAACCGGCAACACCGATGAACGGCAATCACCTGTTTGGAAAAAGTCAATCAGAAAGCTTCTTGAAGCTTCTTGCGGGCGAATGACCTGCCGAAGACTTCAGCGAAGGCGGACAAGATTTTAGTGCAAGAGAAACTTAAGAAAGGAATTCAATCATGATAAGAGGCATTAAAGTAGACGAGCTTCCATGGGAACCTCATCCTTTTTTTGAAAAACTATTAATCAAGAAACTCCTGTCACACGAAAAGGACAACGTCGATTTGAGCATCATGTTAGTGAGAGCGAAAAAAGGAATTGAAGTCCCGACACATGTGCACAATCAACATGATATCATCTATCAATTAGAGGGCAAGAATAAAATATGGGTGGAGGGTGCGGGAGATTTCGAGATGCTTCCTGGAAGTTTCATCCGAATTCCTCCCGGGGTAAAACACCAACCCCATGCTCACGAAGAAGACGTATTGGTGCTCGACATCTTTACACCCCATTTATTTTAGATTCACAGATCCATCTATTAATGACGGGGTTTTAAAGAAACGAATGGCACGAATGAAGCTAATAGGTTTTATTCATGAAATTCGTTATTACACGGATAATTCGTCTAATCTCTCGTGAAATTCCTTCGGAGTAATTATTTTCATCATTCGTGGGTGCCTTTTGGGCATGGAGAATTGCATAGAAAGGAGGAATTGAGAAATGGCAAAAATTAGATTGGCGTCAATAGCTTTCATAATTGTGATGCTGGCGGCATCGTCATTGTTTCCTGCCAGCGCTGTTGCTCAAAAAAAACTCTATATCGGTGGCACCATGGCACTAACCAGCGCCTACGCTGAAGATACGGCAGCGGTTCTGGCCGCCTATGAGGACTATGCTAAGTATGTGAATGAGACAAAAGGTTTGGCTCCTTGGCGAAGAGAGAAATTCCCCGCAGATATCACCCTGGAGGTGCTGTGGCGAGATGACGAGCTCAAGCCAGCGAAGGCCCTATCTATCTATGAGGAGCTTAAGGCCAAAGGAATGCTGGTTTACAGGATATCGGGGTCGCCAACAGCGCTTGCATTAAAGGACAGGCTAAATGACGACAAGATGGGCGCTCCAACTATGGCCCCTGGACCCTATCTTCTGACGCCTCCCCAAACCATCTTCACTTATTACCCTATTTTAAGTGATGAGTTAGGAGCCGTCGCCGATTGGTTTAAAGCGAACTGGAAGGAAAAAAGGAAGCCGAGGGTTGCCTACCTGACCGCTGATAACGCCATGGGCAGGTCGATTGAAATCCCTGAGATGAAGGCGTATCTTGAAAAGATAGGCTATGAGTTTGTGGGTACCCAGTATGTGCCTCTCGTGGTTACCTCGCCGCCAACCACCCAGCTTACATGGCTCAAGGAAAAGGGTGTTGACCTTGCCCTTGGTATTATGGTGAACCCTGGGTCACAACCGACCATCAAGGAAGCGGTTAGGCTGGGTATGGGACCTCATCTGGACCATAAGATAACCTTTGGTATGGGTGCACCAAGTCACCTTGCTGTCTTCGCTCCAGCTATGGGCGAGGTGGGGAACGGTTTTGTCGTCGCTGGTAGCTTCCCTCCGCTGGATGATATCTCTACCCCTGGGGTAAAGTTCTGCGACGACCTACAGAAGAAGTATCGCCCCAGCAAGCGGGTTACCCACATCATGTATGAGGCAGGGATCCTTGAGGCCATGATCCAGGTTGAGGCGTTACGGTTGGCCATGCAAGAGGTGCCCTTTGAGAAGCTCACGCGACGTGACGTCCTGGAGAAAGGCTTCTTCAAAATCAAAAACCTTGAAACCGGTGACATAAGCAGTACACCACTAACGTATGGTCCGGGCGATATCGAGGGTGTTGATGAGATACGTATTGACCAGGTGCAGAATGGCAAAGTGGTAAAACTGGGTGTCTGGCCATGTCGCCATATTTATAAGCATTAATAACTGTTGCTCAGGGGGTTCTATGTATAAAATCCCCTGAGGCTTTCACCGAAACTAAAGAGTCTTGGCACGCATCTCGGATGATATCTACTAGCCTTTGCTTTAGATCTCTCCGTAATTCATGGTTTAAGGATAATTCAAATAAACTCACAAACACATGATGTGAACACTTTGTTCGGGCTATTAAGTGACTAAGACAATGGGATAGGAGGAGGTTAAGATGACTCTTACTAAAAAAGACTTAGCTATTTTGGACAAATTTGAATTCGATGTACAACCCGTAGGCGTCAAATTCCTGGCCAAACGGCCGGACAAGGTCGAGAGGTTGGCCGATAAGATGGCTCTTTGCGAAATGCTCAAGAGGGCACAGGAAGGGAATGTCTTTTATGTTGATAAAGAAAACCACACCTGTGACGCAGGGACGTATGTATTAGGGCAGACAGATGCTCTAGAGCCTTTCATAAGTGGAGAGTTTGGAGCCGGTCTAAAAATCTTCGAAGACACGCGTTCCGCAAGCAGGCTTTACCATTATATACCGAGGATTGGGAAAGGTATTGTTAACTTTATTGCCTTTTCACCGTTAAGCAAACTTCCATTTGATCCAGATGTTTTGATCATTTTGGCCAAGACCGGCCAAACAGAAATTCTGCTACGGGCCATGAGCTATAGAACAGGCAAAATGTGGTCGAGCAAATACTCCGCAGCAATTGGATGTGCATGGATTTTTGTTTATCCATACATCACCGGGGAACTGAATTATACCATGACGGGTCTTGGCCACGGTATGAAGCGAAGGAAGCTGTTTCCGGAAGGTCAACAACTTGTGTCTATCCCCTTTGACCTGCTGCCTTCTATCCTGCAGACCTTGCGGGATATGCCATGGGTCCTTCCTGCGTTCGAACCAGATGGACCGGAATTTGTCCGACGCTTGCTTGTTAAGTTGGGAATTACCCCGCCCCAGTAATTCAGAGGCATGTCCCTATCGTAGGTCATGTCCAGTTTCTTTTGTCCCTTTAAGATGCGGGAACAGAGTTATATTGTCATATAGGGGACGTCTTGGTTTAAGGAGAAAGAAATGAATTTAGCAGAGAATCTTGAAAGGTCAGCCTATTATTTTCCCGATCATCTTTCTATCCTCCAAGATGATAGGAAGATCTCTTACCTGGAATTCAACAAGGAATCCAACCGAGTGGCCACGGCTTTGATCAAATTGGGAATTCAGAGGGGAGACCATGTCGCTCTTTATGCTCCCAATTCTTATGAGTGGTTGGCCTTCTACTTTGGAGTCCTCAAGGCTGGAGCGGTTGCTGTCACCCTACCGAGTGCGCTTACCAAAAGTGAGCTAACCCGTTTGTTGGATGATGCCCGGCCCAAGGTTCTTTTCACAGTTGATGGGAAACTGGATGGGCTTGGTGACCGACGAGACCAACCCTATATGGAGAAGGTCGTTAGTACCGGAGGAGACATTCCCTACGGTAAGCTGCTTGAAATAGGGTCTCCCTCCTTCAAGGCCATTGACCGGGATCGGAAGGACACGGCAGCTATCCTCTACACGGGAGGGACAACGGGTATTCCCAAGGGCGTGATGTTAACCCATGAAAACATCAAATCATCCGTTCACAATGTCAGTCACTTCGAAAGGTCAAGCCAAAAAGATCGTGCCTTGTGTTTTCTTCCTCCAAATCACATATTTGCCCAGATCCATATTATGGGTTCAATGATCTATGCTGGTGGTTCCGTGGTGATTCAACCTTTTTTTGATCTGGAGAGGGTTTTAGATGCCATCGGTCGTTACCAAATCACCAAATTTTATGGTGTTCCCACAATCTATTTTCGTTTACTTCAAATTGAAGCGCTAAAAGAGAAGTTAGGGTCCGTCAATTACTGTTTTTCGGCGGCAGCCAGCATGCCTGCCGAAATAGTACGGGAGTGGAAGTCACGAACTCACCTCAATATCCACGAATCCTACGGAATGACTGAAACTGCTACGATGGTCACCTACAACCATTATATTCGTCATGTGGTTGGTTCCATTGGCACACCAGTCAATATTGTCGAGGTTCAGATCAGGGATCCAAACGGTAACGTTCTGGGGCCAAAGGAGGAGGGGGAGATCTGCATCCGTGGTCCCAATGTTATGAAAGGATACTTGAATAACCCAGAAGAAACCAGAGCCGTTTTCTGGGGTGATTGGTTGCGAAGTGGCGATATTGGGGTATTTGATGAGGAAGGTTACCTCTACATCATTGACCGTATTAAAGACATGATCATCACTGGTGGCGAGAATGTTTATCCGAGAGAAATTGAAGAAATTCTTTATAAGAGACCTGAGGTGGGAGAATGCTCTGTGATCGGTCTTCCAGACAAAGAGTATGGGGAAAGGGTAACAGCCTGTATTGTCCTGAAACAAAAAGGTCAGCCGTTGGATCTTGTGGAACTTAAGTCTTCTCTCAAGACTCATCTTGCCTCATTTAAAGTGCCGAAGGATTTCATCATCGTAGACGAATTGCCCAAGGGGAGTACCGGAAAGACGCTGAAGCGTGAACTGAAAAGACAGATTATGGATAAGCTCAAGAAACAGACGAAGTAAGGTGTAAAGATGTAACTGGCTTTTAACTGCGGAAACTGCTTGAGATTTTTTTATCCACCTACGCAGAAGACCACGGGCTCTGCCCATGGATGGATGCGTAGAAGGTAGCTATATTATTCATGTGCTCAAAGCTTGATGCTTCGGTGGATTTCGCCACCGGTGGATAACCCTCCGAAGCCTTGGCGTAGGAGGGTATTTCAATGGAGGTACCACGGGCTTTGCCCGTGGGGTTCCATTGTAAGCCTAGAGGATAGAGAAAAATAATTCAAAGGGAATGCCGGACGAGGTCAATTGATTGACGAGAATGGATCTGAGATTCCCGCAGGGGGCAAGGAGGTAAAGAGACATGGCGAAAGATCTGGTTAAAACATTAGCGGATTTGAAGGAGAAAGAAGCCCTTAAAATTGTTGAAGATAGACTGGGGGGTGGTGAAGACCCACTCAAAATTCTGGATGATGCCAGACGTGCTGTGGAAATCGTGGGCAAGCGATTCGCCGATGGCGAGTATTTCATACCTGACCTCGTATACTCCGGTGAAATACTCAAGAGAATAACGGATATCATTAAACCAAAATTGGCCAAGGCATCAGAGGTGAAGCGCCGGGGCAAAGTAGTGATAGGGACGGTTGCCGGAGATATCCATAACATTGGCAAGGACATTGTTGTTTTTATGCTTGATGTTAGTGGATTTGAGGTCTTCGATCTGGGCATTGATGTGCCGTCGCAGAAATTCGTAGATACAATTAAAGAGACCGGCAGCAAAGTGGTTGGGCTGAGCGGCTTCCTGACCTTGGCTTTTCAATCGATGAAGGACACCGTAGAGGCGATCAGGAAAGCCGGACTTCGGAACGAGGTGAAGATCATGATCGGAGGGGGCCAGATCGACGATCAGGTGAGAAGTTTTACTGGGGCGGATGCTTATGGAAAAGACGCCATGGCGGCTGTTGAGTTGACCAGAGGCTGGTTAAGAGGGTAAGACAATGGAAAAGAAATGGCAAGAGATGTCAGCAGAAGAAAAGAGAGAAGCTAGATTTGCGACCCTGCTTTCCGCGGAAGGAGTTCACTTTCAAAGCCCGGAAGCCGAAGCTTCCTTTAAAGCAAATGTAAAGAGATTGAAGGATGTCATTCAATTAAAGAAGCCTGATAGGGTGCCAGTCCTCATTCTGGGCACCTTCGTGCAGGCGCACCTCTACGGCGTGACACCCTTTGAGTGTATGTATCAATATGAAAAGTTGATTTCGGCCCATAGAAAATTTCTACAAGATTACAAGCCAGACCTTTTTTCTTCCCCTGCATTTGCAGGCTCTGGCAAAATTCTCGATATCCTCGGTTACAAACAATACAAGTGGCCCGGCCATGGGATCTCCGAAAAAGCGGGTTATCAATACGTTGAGGGTGAATACATGCTGACGGAAGAGTATCAGGCTCTTATCGATGACCCTTCGGATTTCTGGCTTAGAATTTATTTGCCCCGCATCTTTACAGCCCTGGAGCCTATGGCCCAAATCGCTCCTTTTCCCAATCTGTGGGAAATCGTAGGAGTCTCGGGACAGATGATTCCTTTTGGTATTCCGCCGGTCCAGAACGCGCTGAAGGCACTGATGGAGGCGGGAAATGAAGCGATGGCATGGATACAGAATATTGTGGCTTTTCAGATGGAAGCCAAGGGTATGGGTTTTCTCAATACAGCGGGAGGCGCAGCAAAAGCTCCCTTCGATATCCTTGCCGATACCCTGAGAGGCACACGGGCCATGATGATCGATATGTACAGACAGCCAGGCGTGGTTTTGAGAGCCTTAGAAAGACTAACCCCCCTTTACATCAAACAGGGAGCAAGCATGGCGACCTTTTCCGGGAATCCCGTTGTGTTTATCCCTCTGCACAAGGGGGCTGACGGGTTTATGTCAGACGAGCAATTCAAGAAATTCTATTGGCCCACCCTTAAAGCGCTCATCCTCGGATTGGTTGCCGAGGGATGTGTACCCTTTTTGTTTTGCGAGGGAAGCTTTAACACGCGGCTTGAATATCTGACCGAACTCCCCAGGGGTTCTTGTTTTTGGATTTTCGATCGCACGGACATGACCAATGCAAAGAAACTTCTTGGGAATACCATCTGCATTGGCGGAAACGTTCCATCTGGTTTGATCCTCACCGGTACGGCTGAGCAGGTGAAGGCGTACTGTAAGAACCTCATCGATGTGGTTGGGAAGGACGGAGGATACATCATATCCTTCGGAACTTCTATGGATGAAGGAAAACCGGATACCATACACGCCATGATCGATTTCACCAAAGAATATGGTGTTTACAAATAGGTATTGAAGCTGATTCAGCCTGCAATAAATGAGAAGAGACTGCGCACCAGCGTATTACGGATGGCATCATCTTGTCACCGGAAAATCTAAAAAAGAAAACCTATTCCGAATGTATGATGTCCCTCTGAGTTTGAAGACCTATGAGTCGCTCGGTCGAGATCGTTAAAAAGGTCTTTGAGCACCGATCTGTGGATCGTCTTCCGAGGGGAGAGCTCTGGTTAGGAACAGAGTTACTCAGAAAGGCGAACCTTGAAGACAACCTGGACGGCCATTGCACACTTATAGAGCGTTTGAATCAGGATATCCTTTGTCTCCCCTTATCAAATGATATGCCAATGAAAAAGGGCCTTGGATATAGGTACTTCAGTTTAAAAGAGCTTAAAGAGGCCTCAAAAATGAGTGACCTCTTTTTAGTAGCTTTAATTGACGGTCCTTTTCAGAGGATAGGGGAAGAAAAAGGATTGATGGAAACCTTAACCGCATGGAAACAGCACAGAGATGAAGTTGCAAAGGAATATGAGAAAAAGCGTATAGAAGTTAATAGGTTGATCGAGAGGAGCCTTGGACTATCGGTTAATGCGATCATCATAGCGGAGGATTTGGCTGGAGAACGTTCCCCATTTTTTGACCCGAAACACATTGAGGAGATGTTTGCTTCCTTTTACACCTGGGCCACCTCCGAAATACATAGGGGTGACTCTTACGCCCTGTTTCATTCTTGTGGCAACATCACCAGATTAATTCCTCAACTTGTTTCATACGGCTTTGACGGCTTGGCCGCCATTCAGCATCGGGCCAATGACCTTTTCTCATTAAAAGAAAGATACGGATCAAATCTTACTTTCATGGCTGGCATCGAAGCGGAGATGTTAGAGGCCGTGGAAATCCCTTTATCCAGTTTGAAGGAATATAGAAGGCTTGTGGGGTACCTCTCCCAAGGCGGTGGGTTTATCCTTTGCTCAAGCAGCGGCTTATACTCGGGCGATTTTCTTGATAGGATCCATGAACTCTATCGAATCGCAGACGAATTATTCAATAATGAGTTCGAACTATAATCCATGGGATTGAAGACGTAATACTTGGCACGATATAGATTATAAACCACACGAGCGAGGAGATCGACGGATGGAAACCAGAGTGACGAGCATCACGAAAGAAGTCATCATTGGCAATGACCGACCTACCGTCTTGATTGGAGAACGTATCAATCCTGCTGGGAAGAAAAAATTAGCAGAGGCTTTGAAAGCCGGCAACTTGGAGATAATCCGTAAGGAAGCTTTGGCTCAAGTGGAAGCAGGGGCAGACATTCTCGATATTAACGTCAGTACATTCGGCGTGGATGAGAAGACTCTGCTTCCCCAGGCAATGCAGGTAGTGTTCAACACGGTAGATATACCTCTATGCCTTGATAGTTCAGATCCCAGAGCTTTGGAAGCAACGCTCAAAGTCTGCAAGGGGAAACCGCTCATTAATTCGGTTACTGGCGAAGAGCATTCCTTAGCTAAGATTCTGCCTCTGGTGAAGGACTATGGAGTGGCAGTCATTGGTTTGGTACAGGACGACGAAGGCATCCCTAAGGATACAGAGCGGAGGGTTCGCGTTGCCAATAAGATAGTGGAGCGAGCTGAGGCTGCTGGTATCGCGCGAGAGAACATCATCATTGATTGTCTGGCCTCTACCGTGGGAGCCGATCCTAACTCTGGGCAGGCGGTCTTAGAAGCGATCCGGAAGATTAAGGCCGAATTGGGAGTGAACCTGACACTGGGAGCCAGCAACGTCTCCTTTGGCTTGCCTGATCGTAACTTGCTCAATAATGCCTTCGTGGTTATGGCTGTTGCCGCAGGTGTCACCTGTCTCATTGTGGATGTGATCAAGGTACGTCCAGCCGTTTTGGCTGCTGACCTTATCTTGGGCCGCGATAAATATGCGAGACGCTATATTGAAGCCTACCGCGATCGCCAGAGCCTGAACCCCCTCCCGCCAGAGGGGTAAAGGCCTTCACATCATTATTAGGTGACAACGTTCAAGACATCGTTCCTAGAAATAATGGTCACGACATCGTTCAGTAGAAACTCTGAAACTGTCTGATAGTGCGATGTTGTGACCTGTATGATCGTTATCG
>Ga0315282_10010201_pt1 | contig 14781 bp, 20 predicted proteins | sample YL17G07_20_MG_FD_203693 | JGI IMG/M metagenome (GOLD analysis project Ga0315282, IMG submission 203693) | Sediment microbial communities from Yellowstone Lake, YNP, Wyoming, USA - YL17G07_20 | ecosystem: Environmental > Aquatic > Freshwater > Lake > Sediment | place: USA: Wyoming | collected...
CAGGGATTTTTTTGTAAGGGTCCCTGGCCCTCCCCCCACAACATCATCCCTTACCCCTCCAGCACGATCCCGGCGTAGCCCACGAAGCTGTCGCCGGGCATGACGTCGTAGCTGGTGTAGTAGTCGTTGAGCACGGCCTTTTTGGCCCCCAGCTTTTTGGCGGCGGCCACCGCGGCCACGGCCCCGCCGGCGCTGCAGGCGCTCTGGTCTTCCTGGGCCGCCTTCAGCATGCCGGAGCCGTCCAGTTTTAGGGCGGCGTCGATGAAGCGCTTGTCGTTGACCTCCTTGACCCATTTCACCGCCTCGGGGCCCCGGCCCTTGGGGGCCCAGCCGTAGTTGGGGCCGTAGTGGGTCAGGTCGGTGGAGCCGAAGGCCAGCAGCGAGACCTTCAGTTCCTGGGCCACGGCCACCACCGCCTCACCCAGCTCCATGGCCTTGGGGGATTGCGGGGCGCGCACGGCCAGGACCCTGGCGTTGGGAAAGAAGTATTTCACCAGGGGGAGCTGCACCTCGATGGTGTTGTCGCCCGGGTATTCTTCCGCCAAGCTGAGGCGCTTTCTTAAGGGCTCGTAGAACTCGGTGGCCAGGATGAGGTTTCCCAGGGGTGTTTCCCAGGCTTCGTCGCTCACCAGCAGCGGCGGCGAGTTGCCGCCCAGGTGCCCCCCGAAGACTACGACCACCTGGGGCTGGGTCACCTTCGCCGTGAGATAGAAGACCCTGGCCGCGGCCTTGCCGGAGAAGTACCAGCCGGCGTGGGGCACGATGCCGCCGTAAACCTTGGCGCCCGGCGGCAGCGGCGCCACCCCCGCCACAAAATGTTCGATTTCCGCCCGGCAGCCGCTGGGGCTGCCCGGATACCAGCCCGCCGGCAGCATCCGTTCCCGGATTCGCATGGTCGCCTCCCTTGGCCGGTTGGTGCGCGGTCTCCCCGGTCTGTTTCTCGGGAAAAACTCTTCCGGGCCCGCTCCCTGGCCCTGCTGGCCGGATAACTTGGGCAGCCGGGCCAGGCCGAAACCCTCCAAAATTCAAGGTCTTGCCGCTCAATTTAATCCGAGGCCGCCCCCTTTGTCAAGCTGCCCGTCGGCCAGGTTCCCCCGTTACTCGAGAGACCTCGGAGAGTCGGGCCTTAAAACTTGAATGTTTCCCGGTGATATAATAAATTACAAAGACTGCCTGGGTGGCGGAACGGGTAGACGCAAGGGACTTAAAATCCCTCGGTCGCAAGGCCGTGCCGGTTCGAGTCCGGCCCCAGGCACCAATTATTTCAGTAAGTTACAGATTTAGCAATTCCTTCCAAAAGGCCGTTTTCGGCAAAGTTTCCCAAAAGTTTCCCATACCAGATTAGTAGGAAATAAAAACAATTTCTAAGCAAAATATATGGGTTAGGCGCGAACTTCCTTTCCCTTTGGTCTGACTAATTTCCAGGCAATTTTTACGGACAATCCGGGAGGTGAAACTCAGACAGGTGCAGTACTGAGTGAGGGATTTCTCAGAAACTTGTCGAGAAGAGTAATTATAGGATCTGGAAGCCTCGTTCTTGCCGAGACGCAAGCTGCTACATAATGCTGGCTGAATCCTGTAATTTCTTGGTTTTTCCATGCAATATCCCCCGACACATTTGTCTTTGAGCCGAGAACAGCTCTATGAATTGGTGTGGTCGAAACCGATGCAGCATCTTGCCAAAGAGTACGGCGTCTCCGATCGCGCAATAGCAAAGTTGTGCGCTCGTAAGCAGGTTCCTGTTCCACCACGGGGTTATTGGGCCAAAAAGAATTCGGGTCAAAAGGTTGTCCAGCCACCGCTTTCCGCCTTTGTCGCAAAGGAAATACCAAAACCGGAACCACGAGAACCAGAAGTCCAAAAATCTGCAAAAAAGAAACCCAAGTTCTCTATCGCATGGGAAGATCGAGAAAAGAAGATTAAAAAAATAATCAGGGATTACCGACACAGATTGTCCGGTGGCGTTCATTATACCGTCCTCGTCGACAACTGGAGTTGCGATTACAGCTTTGGACTTAACCCCAATTTCAATCCATTGCGCCGCTACAAAGATATCGGGGACTCAAGATATCGTGAGCCATTCAACGAAACTCGATGGCTCGTTTTTAAAGGCAGATTTCTTGAGCCCCCTCAGCTGAAAGAGCAAAAGGTCGAGGTAAACTTAGCGCAAAGCCCTAATCTGAATGAGGCGGAGATAAACAAAAACCTGCACTTGTACAGCGAAGATCCGCCGAAGTCCGTGGGCTCGCTGCAGAAACAAAAATCAGGCAGCTGGTTTTATCTCTATTTTCCCGAAGATGCCACGAATATTGTCCTTGAGACCGCGTCAGCCAATAAAATAAAAATTATAACTCTCTATGGAGAAAAGACGCGGTATGGATATGCTTCTATTTTCGACTTTTCGTTACGAGAAAAAGCGGAGGATGATGAATAGCAGGCGAAAACCAATCAACGCTATGGATAGAGGGCAGGAATTTTTATGTCTACTGTGAGTCAACTTTGTTGATTGCTTGCCATTATGCGACGTTGCAAATATTCACGGTTTGATCCGCCTATCCAATCCAAAAAGTTTCCCCTCCTCCTGTTTCCCACCCCCTAAATCATTCAGGACGTTTACCGAGTCCCGCAGGTGGCCGGGGGCCAGGTGGGCGTAACGCATGGTGAGCTTCATGTCGCAGTGGCCCAGGAGTTCCTGGACCGCCCTGAGGCCTACCCCTCTCATCACCATGTGGGATGCAAAGGTGTGCCGCAGATCATGGAAGCGGAAGTCAACGATCCCGACCTTGCGGCAGGCGGATTTGAAGGAGGTCCGGAGATCATTGAACTGTTTCCCCTCTTTGTTGCAGAAAATATAGGGAGATTTTAACTGGTGCCGGCGCCGCACTTCTTTTAGCACCTGCTCCAGGCGTTCACTGATGGGAATCTGGCGGGGTTTGTTGCTCTTGGTGTCCTTCAAGTAAATCATGCCGTTGACGATCTGATCCCACCTCAGGCTGAGCAGCTCCCCAGCCCGCATCCCGGTAAGAAGAGCGGTTTCCACGATGGGCCGCAGGTGGGGCAGGCAGGCGGACAGGAGGGGCTCGACCTCCTCTTCGGTAAGAAACCGCAGGCGCTCATTGTTCTCCTTGAACATCAAGCTTTTGCCCCGCTTGAAAGGGGAGACCTCCAGCATCCCCCACTCCACCGCCTTGTTGAGCATGTGCTTCAGAACGGCCAACTCCCGGTTGACCCGGGCGGGGGAGCGCAGTGTTCCTCTTTTGCTGATCTCGCCCCTCCTGCGGTTGCGGAAGGTTTCCAGGTCAAGGTCGGAAATCTTGGCCAGGATCTTCTCCCCGAAAGCCCGCCGCAGTACCGGGATTATAACGGTTTTGAAGGAAGCAAAGGATTTTTGAAACCTGGAGCTCTCCGTATACTGGTCAGCCATCTCATTGAAGGTGACCAGGGTTTCCTTTTTCTTCTCAAGGATGGCTTCGTATTTCTCTTCCTTGATGGTGGTGACCACCTTGGCCAGGTAGGCTTCGGCCTCGGCCTTCTTCTTGAAGCGTTTCTTGATCCGGCGGCCCTGGGGATCATAATAATCCACATTCCAGGCGCTCCCTTCCTTGGTGGTAATCTTTTTAAACGTGGCCATGGCCTTAGTCTCTTAATACATCCGGATCAGGAAACTTCTCGAGGAATTTATTTCGGGCCGGGTGTTTCCGTTCCACCAGCCAGTTATTGATCTCTTCCGGATCAAACCGTACCACTCCCGCCAGCTTGACAAAAGGGATGTCACGGCGCCTCACCCAGGAATAGATGGTGGCCTTGGGGACCGCCAGGTGGACCGATAAATCGGCCGGCTTCAACAGTTTGGGCAGGTGGAAATTCCCATTATCCATTCTTGGTTATCCTTTTCCAGAAATCTTTTCCCCACCGGGGAATGCAGAAGGGGCCATGAAACTCCCGGTGAAGGCCATCCTATGACAGGGGATATATCTCTAAGGCTGGAAAGGATGATACCCGCATACGGCATAACAGTCAAGCATAAATTTCCGTATGCGTGTCTTTTTAGAAACTTTATGCAGGGGGCTGGAGAATTGCAGCTATCTGAAATTTCCGAAAAGAGAATTGCAATATCTTGCCTAAATTTGAAATTTGAGAAATTTTATCCGACGGTCTTCAGAATCTCTTCGGCTACGTACATCTTGCCGTAGGAGGATTCTCCTCGGGGTTGTAGGATGTCGACTTTAGCCAGCTTTTCCACATAAGAGCTGGCGGTATTATAGGCCACGTCCAGGAGGCGTTGGACTTGGGGAATGGTCACCACGGGTGTGACAAACAGGCTTTCCGCCAGGCGCAGGAGAATGGCCGATGCTTTAGTCTGGAAAAGACGGTCTCGCCATTCCGCTTGCAAGTCCTGCAGGCGCTTCGCCCTGGCACCGGCATCCCGGGCCTGCTCTGCCACCCCCTGAAGAAAGAAGGCCACCCACTCTTGCCAGGCGCCTCTTTCACTCACTGCCCGCAGCAGATCATAGTATTCCTGCCGGTGCTGCTCAAAGAAGGCGCTGAGGTAGAGTAGCGGCAGCGGTAGCAGGTCCCAGGTCACCAGGAGGAGCGTGACCAGGAGTCGGCCGATGCGGCCGTTGCCGTCCAGGAAGGGATGGATGGCCTCAAATTGGTAGTGGATGAAGGCCAAGCGCACCAGAGGGGGATAAGAATTGTTCGCATGGAGATATTTTTCAAAGACATCCAGAGCCTCTTGCATTTCCGCTACGGGTGGGGGAACGTATTCCGCCTCGTTCAGGGTGCAGCCGGGCCGCCCGATCCAGTTTTGGCTCCGCCTGAACTCTCCGGGAGTGGCCCGGTCGCCCCGCACCCCTTCCATCAGATGGCCGTGCAACTCCCGGATGAGCCGCAGGCTGACCGGCAGGGTCTTGAGCCGCTCCAACCCATATTCCATGGCTTTGACATAGTTGGTCACTTCCTTCGCATCAGACTCCGGAGGGACTACCTTCAAGCCGGCAAAGAGCGGTAATTGCCCAGCCTCATACGCATAGAGATCAGCGAGGTCGGTCTGGGTGCCCTCGATACGAGACGACAGCACAGCCTCCCGGCGAATAAAGGGAGCGATGAGCAACTGCGGATTAGGCAGGGTCCGGCCCAGCCCGGCCAACTCCCCCAAGGCCCTGTCGGCATCCGATAGGGTTCGCACCAGTCCGGCATCAAAGGCCAGCGCTGGCGGGAGTGGCTGCGGTACGAAGGCCCAGTAGGCCAGTTCCCCCTGGCCTTTTTGTACCAACCGCCCCGCCGGGCTTTTTTGAAACCGCTCAGGATGCATTGGAATTTTGTCACATTCCAGTATTTTTTAGCTTTTGAGTCACCCAGTCGAGAATTTCTAAAAATCTTTTTAAAGATGACTCCTCGCTCAATACTGATAATGAAATGCTTGGTTCTTTTGTCATAACTTCTTTTGGCAGTGAAATACCTGTTATTCCATTAAGAAGATTGAGTAACTCCAATCTGTTTTTTTCTTCGATGAATATTGTATGGCTATTTTGTAATTGATTAAACCATATATTTATATTACCAGAACTCCAAACAGATATTAAACTTATTTTTCTACCTTTATTGTTATATTTAACAGTAAAGGAGCCAGATGTTACTCCTTTGCCCCAATCAATTAAAAAATCGTTATTCTTTCCCCAGTCCAGGATATTTTTTGTGCTATTTACAACTTCGCTTCCTTTCCGTGCCTGTAAGTCTTCAAAAAAACTCGATTCGTCCCATTGCTTGGCCTGCCGTGATCCACTGGTCTTCTTTTGCTCTGCAACCGCACTCTGCCCGATAATTCGTGGGACCATGGTCTTAACACTTTGTCCCAAGAATTGCTTTATCTCCAGCCCCAAGACTTCAGCCGGGTCCATCTGCTCATTGAGGAACTCTATTACTCTTTGAAGTTCGGGCGGGATTTTGTCAGCCACGAATAGCATCCGAACTTTGCCAGCCTGAAGGTTAGTTTTTACCCGTCCCCAGAATTCTGCCGGGTCGGCATCGGGGTCAAGGAATTCTGATAACACCTGATCGGCCTCCTGTCCTTGCTTTTGGCAAGTAGACTCCAGACGAGCCTGGAGTTGTTCCACGGGCCAGTAGGCTACCGCATTGGCGGCATAATCCAGCATTTGCCCTATCACTTCCCGTCGAATGCGGGTGTCGGTGCTACGTTTAACTTCCACCAGCGTAGGAATCCCGTCTTGATCCAGGAAGAGATGATCTACAGCCCAGCGGCCAGACCCACCCTCTTCCCCAGGTATAGGAGCTTCACGGGAGATCAATAACCAGCGTCGAGGAGCTACCTGGTTTATCTGATCCCCACTCAGGAGATTGGGATACTGGGCTAATAGCACCTGAAGCAACTCCTCCGATTCATATTGCTGCTCGGTCATTTCCGTTAATTGGCCATCGTCCTGAATTAAATAAATTATGCCGCCCATTGAAGGAGTCCTCCTTGAAACCAGCTTATCAATTCTAACCTATAATTATGCGGCAATCTTGGCCACCTTTGTCAAAAAATGACTTTGGGGAATTCTGAGATAAGTACGCTCCCTCATGAAGGTAGCATCAGACCAAACCCTCGTTTTTTTATTGCCCCCCGCAGGCCCCTCTTATTACGGCTCCCTCACCCAACTCGTCCAGGACCAGATCACCCGGCCGATAATAATGTTGGGGATCGTGGCTTTCAAGATGGCGATGGGGTCGTAATCAGGGTTGTCCGAGACCAGCACCCAGTGTCCGTCGGTTTGGGAGACCCGCTTGATAGCGCACCCCCCCTCCTCATCCAACCTCACGGCGTAGATTGACTTCGGGGAAACAGTAGTTTCCGCGGGGTCGATGATAACGATGGACCCCCGCCGGATGGTGGGTTCCATGGAATCGGCATCCTTGCCTAACCGGACTGCCCGCAGATTGTGATGCTGGCGAGCCCCCAACTCAGGCTTATACACCCAGACCAGGTCGCTGACATAATCCCCGGGAATCATCCCTGAATAACCCGCGGCAATGGGCCCCTCCACAAGGGGAATGGCAAAATAATCTTCGGACCGCACCTCTTTCGAGATCTCGGGTCCAGCGCCCATCACCCTGATGATGGGCTGCAGAGGCTGGAAGGGTGGCGCCTCTTCCCCGGTCAACATCGCGTCGATGGATTTCCCGAATAATTTCTTGATCATCATCAGGCTATCCACCGATGGCCGGGACTCCCCCGATTTCCAACGGGTGATGGCCCGCTGGACCCCCACCATCTCGTTGAAGTCCTTCTGATCCTTGATGCCCTTCTCCTCCATCAGCTTCTGGACCTGCTGGAGGAAAATTTCCAGTGAAAACAGTTTGGTAGCCATTAGTTCCATCCTCGGCTATTTTTTCTGCTTGACAATACACACATGCGTTTATTATGTTTTCCCAGGAAATGATTACCACATGTGGAAAGGATTATCCAGAGAAAAATGAAGAAATTTGACCAGGCATGGCGGATTAAGCGGCTGCTGGCGGAAAGAGGAGAGACCATTTCCTCCCTTTCCCGCAAACTCGACCGGCCCTGCGGCTCAGTGGCCAACAACATATACGGATACAGAACCAATGCCCAACTTCGTGGAGAGATCGCCAAATTTATAGGCTGTGGGGTGGGAGAACTTTTTGAAGGCGATATCAATAAAAGCAGGAAACAGGCTTAGAATTTCTAATTTCAGCGAAGTTTCCTCGGGAATTCTTAGGAACGCTCCTCCCGGTCCTCCCCCTCCTCAGGATCAGGAATCCAGGGGAACATCTCCTTGAGCAGGCTCAAGGCCACTTCCGCCTGGCTCTGCCGGATCCCTTCCGGCAGGTGCTGACACCCGGGGCAGGTTTGAAGACATCGGACACATGGAGGGATCATGACTGAAATTTTCATGCTGACTAACTATAACACCCTATAAGCCGGCCTGGAAGTGAATAATGCCTGACGGAAGGATGCTCAAAAAGAGGATCAGCCTGAATGAAGCCGTGGCCGATCTCGCCAATGACACACATCGGATGCTTTTCACCTGGGCCTTGGCGCACCTTGACGTGAAGGGGCGAATAAGCGGCTCCCCGCGGCAATTCCGGGCCATTGTTGTTCCGCTCCTGGACCACATCACCAATGATACGATCATGGCTTTCTTCATAGATGCTCAGGATAAGGGGTTGCTCCGGTTGTACGAGGCTGACGGGGTTCAGGTGATCGAATACCCAAAGTTCACCAATCCGGAAAACCAAAAATTAAACCCGGATCGTGAGGCCAAATCGAAGTATCTCGATCCGCCACCCCCTTCTCCAGACCAACCCGTGAGCGCTCCTGATTTGGGTGGGAATAAATCGAGATTAAATCGGGACCAGCCGGCGAGCACTCCTGATTTAGTCGGGAGTAAATCGGGAGTAGATTTGGAGCAGCCAGCGAGTCCTCCTGATTTAGTCCCCTTAAGTTTAAGTTTAAGTGAAGTTAAGTCTAGTAGTGCTAGCGCACTAGTGGAGGCTGACGCCTCCGGCGGCGTTGCCGCCCCTCCCCCCCGAACTCAGATCACTCCGGCTAAGGTCTTTCATCTCTGGAATGACCTGGAGTGTAAACCTGCCCTGGCCGAACTCAACACCGAAAGAAGTAAGCGTCTTGCCGTCCGCATCCGCAAACGAGGCGATCCGGCCTGGTGGGAGCAGTTGTTCCTCAAGGCCAAGGCAGCTAATAAGCCCTGGCTTACTTTCGATTTTCTCATTGCCAACGACACCAACGCCATAAAGCTGCTTGAGGGAAATTATGACCGAGACTTCGGCTCAAGAAACAACAGGGGCAGAGGGCAAGCCGGGCCTGGAACTTATCAAAAATCGAATCCAGCGCATCCTGGAAAATACGCCTCCCGGACACGAACCCTCTCCACCGACCCGGATGGAGCAGGAGCAGGTCCTGAGGCGGGTTCTCCTGGGAAAGGGAGTGTTCCCGATCCACCTGGGGGCCCGGCTATCTGATTTCCGGCAGCCTTACGAAGTTCCGCCCCCTTTCATCTGCGGCCCGGTTGGCACCGGCAAGACTCATCTGGCCGTGGCTTATCTGGTTCGGGAGATCCAGCAGTGGGGTGAAAATAGCAGGATTTTTATCCGCAGCGTGGATCTGTTTAACAAGCTCCGGGACTCGTTCCGCCATAACCTCAGCACCCCGGCAAGCGAGATCACCGAGAATTTTTCCCGGTATCGCTTTCTCGTGATCGACGACCTGGGCACCGAGCGGAGCACTCCTCTGGTGCAGGAGGCGCTCTACAGCATCATCGATTACCGGGCTGGTTACCGACTGCCCACCATCATCACCTCAAATTTCAGTCTCGACCAGGTGGGAGAGCACTACGGAGATTTCGGGGAACGGCTGGCCTCAAGGATTTTCGGTATGGGCGAAACCTTACTGTTGGAAGGAAAGGACCGGAGGTTGCAGAAATGATCGAAGCCTTCAAACTTGGCTACGCCGTCGGCATGGGGATCATCGCCTCGGCGATCACCGGCCTGATCATCCTGGGGGTCTGGGATTGGCTGGGCGGGATCGTCACCAGCCTCAGGATCGCCTGGTATTACCGGAACCGGGATCGGAGGCCGACGCTGTGAGGTTCCCTGATCCCTCAATTCTCTTCCTGGGAATTGACCCCGGTGTGACGGCTGGGGGGTGGGGTATCTTGGACTACTGCGGCGCCCTGGTAGATTGTGGGCGCTGGGGAACCTGGGAGCGGGTGAGGCGCTACCTTGGCCAGATAAAAATTGCGACTATCGAAATGATCCAGGTACGCAGTGATGACACGATGGAAAAGATGTTCAGCCGGAGCGCCATGATTGAAAATTACGGCTTCTGGCAGGGGGTTTGTGGCGGTGCCGGGGTTTCGGCAAAACCCGTTCACCCCCGGACCTGGAAAAAATATTTCGGCCTCAACCTGAGGCCAGGGGAGTTGAAGGTGCTTAAGCGGGGAGGGGCCGACAAGATCAAAGCCGAGATGTCTCTTTCCAAAGCCCGGGCTCTCTGGCCAACCGCGCCACTGAAATATCTGAAAGACAACGGAGTTGCCGACGGGCTCCTTATTGCCGAATTTGGCAGGGCAAGGCACCGCCAAAACCTTTTTGAGGGAGCCTGAGATGCCGCAGGGCGAGGGCAGCGCCGTTCAGCCGATTATCACCGTGCCGATAGAATTCTACCGGGGGGTCAAGGCCATCGCCAAGTTTTTGGAGATGCACCCGGAGACGGTCAAAAAACTGCTCCGGGAAGGCAAAATTCCGGCCAAGAAGGATGAAACCGGGCGGTGGGTGCTGACCAACCTGGATTATTACCAGAGCTTGCAGGGGTGATGTGGAAGAACCTAAACCCAGGGTTTACGTCGGGGTCAAGTGGGGCATGGATAATCCTACCGTCATGTTAGCCGCCGAATATACCCCGGCCCCCAAGGATCATCTCCACATCTTCCGGGAACTGTACGAGGAGAGCTTTTACTTCGACGACCTCCTGCCCATCGCCAAGGCCTGGGCCCAGGAGCTAAATATCAGAAAGTTTTACTGTGACCCCAAGGAGCCGGAGTTTATCAAGCGTATGCGGCGCCAGCGATTATGGGCGGTGGCGGCGCCTGAGGAGCTGGGCCTGGCCCGCAACCTCCTGGGGAAGCGGGTGGTCATTCAAGGGAAGTCACTCAAAGAACTCATCGACCGGCTTGGGAGAAATCCAAATGAGGTTGAGAGGATGGACGTTCCTGGTGGGATCAGTATAGCCCGGGAGTGTCCCAAGACGATTCCCGAATTTATGAAATACCGGATGCCGGAGCGGGATCCCCGCCGGCCGTTCCGGGACAAACCCCTGGACATGGATAATTACGGGATCGGCGCCCTGCATTTCCTGATCCTGGGATTAGCGACTGAGGTCACGCCGCGAGTGAGGTGGTTATGAAAAGATCGGTGATTTATGAGCCCCGGGGCAAGGCCGGGGAGTATGCGCCCCTGGCCCTGAACCTTTATCGGGGTTGCGCCCATGGCTGCCTTTACTGTTTCGCCCCCACGGCCACATTCACGGATCGGGCGACGTTTCATGATCCATCATATATCAAGCCCCGACCGGGAATCCTGGAGGACCTGAAAGAACAGGCCCGTTCAATGGCGAGCGACAAGCGCGAGATCCTGCTGTCCTTCACCAGCGACCCTTACCAGCCCTTGGAAAAGGAAGCCCGGGTAACCCGTCGGGCGCTGGAAATCCTGATGGCCAATGATCTCACAGTCACCATTTTAACCAAGGGGGGAGCCTGGGGGCTGGAGCGGGACCGTGATCTTTTAACCCTGAACCCCCTCAACGCCTGGAGCGTCACCTTAACCCATGATGTCCCGGATTACAGCCGTGTCTGGGAACCGGGCGCCGCCTTGCCGCAGGGCCGGATTGACTCACTCTATCTGGCCAAAAAGCTGGGCTTCAAAACCTGGGTTTCCTTTGAGCCGGTCATCGACCCGGAGGCGGTCTATCGGCTCCTGGAAGCAACCCACGAATTTGTTGATCTCTACAAAGTCGGGAAGCTGAATTACCACCAACTGGCCAAGGAGATTGACTGGCGGAAATTTAAGGGGGAGATGGAGGAGAGGCTTGCCAGGCTGGGGAAACCCTACTATCTGAAGAAGGATTTACTGGAGGCTGCTACATGATCCTAACCTCGAATTTCAAAATCGCCGGCCATCTCCCCCAGGCGGTGGCCATCTCCCTGGGGGTGCCCCGGGGCTGGCGGGGCGCTCGGTGCACCGTTCTGGCCCCGCCGCGGCCTCTCATCAAAATCATGGACCCGGAAACCTTCATCCCGCTTTACAAGGCGCAGATCCTGGACAAGCTGGACCCCCACAAGATCATCAAGGACCTGGGCGGGGACAATTTCATCTTACTCTGCTGGGAGGACCCAGGGGTGTTCTGTCATCGCCGCGTCGTGGCGGCCTGGATGCAGAAGGAGGCGGGAGTCATAGTGGAGGAGTTCAATCCCAAGCTCAGGCGGCACCATGATTGGCTGAGACAAATGGAAGGAATGCAGAGGTGAGAGAGAAGAATCAGAGGCCGAGCACCCGTCTCAAGGCTGTTTCAACCTCTGGCATACAGGTGCAGCGGCCAATCACTTTGTCGATTTCCCTGGGAAGGACTGTGGCCAGATGATCGGCAACGATGACGGAATCCGAGAGAATCCCCATGGCCTGGCCCTCAGGATTGTCTTTCCTGACCAGCACCCGGGTGTCTCCTATACGTTCCAGGTTGGAAGTTATTTGAACCACCACCCTCTGGCTCAACCCGGTTTCGACGGTCTCGTCCTGGACCACCAGGGCCGGCCTCTTTTTATATCTGACCAGGTCCGAGTAAGGGAATTTGACGAGGATCACGTCCCCCCGTTTATAGTTGGTCATAAGCCTCCATGCCCGGGGCGTCCCAGTCTTCTTCCAAGGCGGCCAAGCGGGCCCGCGTTTCCTTCGCCTCTTCGGCGTTCCAGCCAAGGTTGGAGACCAGCAGGAGACCGGCGGCAGCCTGGGCCTTCTGCGGCTTTTCTTTTGAAGGGACGGCCTTTTGGGAGATTTCGGTATTACCCATGGGAACTGTCCTCCTGTGCTGTCAATTATAAAACATTTTAAGGTCTTGTCAAAGAGTAGGGATATATGGCCTTTGTCGGCTCCATAAACGCCGAAACCAGGAAGTGGCTGGGCAACAACGGCCCAGCTTTCGATGGCCGGCAGGTGTACGTGGGCTGCTCCGGCAACTTCACGGTGGAGCAGCTCATTTCCCGCTACGCTCCCAAGGCCCGGATTTGGGGCAACGACGTTTCTCTTTACTCCGGCGCCCTGGGGGCCTACCTGGCCGACCAGCCCTTTAACCTCACTGTCCGGGAAGAAGATTATCAATGGCTCGAAGCCTTCATGGAGGACGGGGAGGGAAAAGCCGCCACCGTGATGGTCCTCCTGGAATCCCTGAAATACGAGAAGGCGAACAACCTTTTCAAGGCCCGCCATTGGGCCCACTACTGCAAAAACTTCTCCCAGTTCCACCAATCCACGGTGGAGAAGCTCCGGGATCGAAAGCAGGGGGTCCGGCTGGAAGGCTACACCAGCAAGGATATTTTCGACCTGATGGATGAGATCCCAAAGGACGGGGTGGTCATCGCCTTTCTGCCCACCTACGCCGGCGGCTATGAGCGTATGTTCAAGCGCCTGGGTGAGATCTTCGCATGGGACGAGCCCAACTACGAGATGATCGACGAGGAACGGAAAAAGCGGACCATCATGAAGATGATGGAGCGTGACTACCTTTACCTGGATGACCGGCAGTACCCGGGCCTGCCCATGGTGGCCGTGGTGCGCAAGGCCAGGATGAAGCCGGTATATATCTATTCCAACATGGCGGCCCTGCGGCTGGCGGTCCTGAAACAACAGCGCCGCTCTCAGTTCATGCCCTTTGCCCGCCTGTCGGACCAGGACGAGATTACCCCGGGCTCCAAGCTCACCATCGCTCCCACCACCAACGCCATCGTCAATTATTTCCGGGACGTTTACCTTTCCAAAGGTGTGGGGATTCCAGCCGATGGAGAAGCTCCCTTTGCGGTGGCTGTGGATGGGAAGGTCTTCGGCTTCCTGATCTTTGCCCGGATGCAGGGGAGAGGCGATGTCTATCTCTTAGCGGATTTTGTCGTTGACTCGACCCGGTATTCACGGCTGGCGAAGCTCCTCCTCCTGGTGATTCAGAGCAAGGAGATCAGGCGAATGATGGAGGAGCATCTACTTGACGAGCTTCCCACCTGCAGGACGATGGTTTTTACCGACAAGCCGGTATCCATGAAATACCGGGGCCTTTTTAAACTGGCCCGGCGAGATCCCGGGAAACTGGTCTATGAAACCGACCTGGGAATCAGAGGGTTGGAGGAGGTCATACCGCTATGGCTGAAGAAATATCAGAAATCCTAAAGCTCCTTAACGAGAAGCTGGCCGGCCTGTTTCCCTACCGGCTGGAGCTGGTGGACCCGGGAGAGCTGAAGCTCCTGGATAAGAACGCCCGCTACATGAAGGCCGAGCAATTTCAGTCCCTGGTGGAGAACGTGCGCAAGGACGGCAACCTTTCCTCCCTGCCCCTATGCTACCGGGAGGAGGGCGGCAAGCTCTTGGTCCTCTCCGGAAACCATCGCACCATGGCGGCCCGCCAGGCCGGGGTAGAGCAGCTTCTGGTTATGGTGGTGGCCGATGAGAAGACGGCGGACGAGAAGCTGGGGATCCAGCTCTCCCACAACGCGATCGCCGGCCAGGACGACCTGGTGATTCTGAAGGAGCTATGGGAGAGCATCAATAACGTCCAGTCCAGGCTCTATGCCGGGCTGGATTCGGACACGATCAAATCTCTGGAAGGTATCCAATTCTCGGCCATCTCGGAGCAGCGTCTCCAATATAAGCTGGCCAACTTCATGTTCTTGCCTGAGGAGATCCAGAGCCTGGACGAACTCCTCAAGGAAACGGCGGTGGCCTTTTCCGCGGACGTGGTTTACCTGGCGAACCTGGATGCCTATGACGCCTTCTTCGACCTGGTGGTCAAGATCAAGAAGAAGTGCGTGATCAAGAATAGCGCCGCGGCTTTCCTGAAACTCCTGGAACTGGCGAGGATCGGCCTGGAGCAGATGATGACCGTGGAGGAGGCCAAGGGTCCGGAGCAGGCAGAATGAGCTGGGATGATGCCCTCCTAATCCACCGGGCCGCCGAGAATTACCAAGGGGTGGCCCTCATGGT
>Ga0315282_10010202_pt1 | contig 14781 bp, 18 predicted proteins | sample YL17G07_20_MG_FD_203693 | JGI IMG/M metagenome (GOLD analysis project Ga0315282, IMG submission 203693) | Sediment microbial communities from Yellowstone Lake, YNP, Wyoming, USA - YL17G07_20 | ecosystem: Environmental > Aquatic > Freshwater > Lake > Sediment | place: USA: Wyoming | collected...
GCAGAACCATGGCAGAGGGCAGAGATCCCAGGACCTGTTAAGGCGATGCTCGTGAACACGCCCGAGGCAGCTGCCGACCTGCTAGCCACATACTGCACCTTTACCTTCTCGTTCTCCCAGACTACATAGGTGCTGGCGACCTCTCTCTCTATTTCTTGAAGGACATCGATTAGTAGAATCATGTCAACGGTTCCGTCACTTAAAGGAATCGCCTTATCGTCGGAGGTGTCGACACGCACTATGTTCTTCAGCCCTTCCTTTTTTGCCACATTCTCCATCCTTTCCAGAGCCCTCCTGTCGACATCTAAGGCGTAGACTATTCCCTCCTCTCCGACTAGCTTTCCTTCATACATTAATCGTTCACTGTCATTATCCGTGTCAAGAAAGACCAGTCATAGATGATGAATTAGGTTACATGCTGGTGCGCTTCCTTCCTTAGGCTTGCTCTAATCTTACTCATGAAGTGGCAATCTGTCTCACAGACCTCTATGGCATACTCCTCCCCCTCAAGGCTCTTGAAAGCTATGCAACTAATTATATAGTCCATTGGGGTATAGGGTTTTGGTCGGTTATTTGCTTCCAGCAACTTCTCTTGTCTCCTTCTCTCTTCTGGTGTGAAGTCGAGGCACTTGTCACTCCTAGTTTTCTCAAGGCATTTCGCTATCTGCGCACTAGAACACTCATCGCATCTGGTCCCTCCGCTTAGCTTTCCAAATATATTGGCTAAAGGGTCCAGAAGGTAGACAACGGCCCCCTCGCCCAATATAACGTATACGTTATTCTGTGTTGGTGGCGCTATGAACTCTTCGTGGGCCCCCCTTTTCTTCTGCTCTCGCTTCACCTCCCAAAAACCTTTGAGGTGTTTGTTCAGCTGGTACAGGAGTTCTGTGTAGCTTATACCTACTACATTGGCCAGCTTATTCTTAGTTATGGGTCCGTCTATGGTCTCAACCGCCAGCTTGTGCATTATCTTCTTTCTCAGCGGATGGCCCAAGATCTTGAGGCAAGTCTCAGGGTCCACATAGCGACCCTTTATCGAGCAACCCGTTGACCGCGCTTGCATGGCCTATGCAAGTTTCAACGGTGAAGGTTATATGCATTTATTGGAGTTTTTAATTGACAACAACCTTCTTGAAACTTACGGGAATTACGCGTACTTGATCGATGCGGTTCTGATATTCATTTTGGCAATCCCGGTGCTGCTTTTCATAACCTTAATTCTTCATCTGATTTACAGAGGCATAGGCGGGTGGGGGTCTGTTTTTGGATGCCTTTAAAGCTACATGCTACGGCGTAGGACCGTGTCTGCTTGGTGGCTTTTTACCATACGTTTCATTGTTTGCCGGTTACTACTCATTCGCGATGCAGTTCTACATAGGGCCAAAGACGCTCTACAAAGCGAGAGAGGGCAGAGCGATAGTAGTCTTCGTCGCATTTATAGCCATTCCCTTTATCTCCAATCGCGCGGTTAGACTTATCCCGCGCCTCCTTCTTTTCTTGCATTCCATCGAGGTTTGGCTCTTTCTGCTGAAGATATGTCAGTTGCATGAAGCTGAGTATTTGTTGCAACTTCCCGGCCAGCTTTTTACCCCCTTCGGTGAGTGAAAGGAGTGTAACGTTAGGGGTATTCGATACAAGCCCTTTCTCCCTGAGCCTTTTTAGGTACTTGTATGTCCTCCTCAGACTTATGCCAACGGCATCCGCTATGTCATCCACTCCTATTCCATCCTTAGGTATGGTCTCCAGCAACTTCCTCTCCGTCTTAGATAGCGGAGCGTCTGCCCCTTCGGCCATCCTCCTATAAGTTACGTGCCTGCTGGGGCGGGCCTTCACTACAAGCCCTTTCCCCTGAAGCCTCCTGATCGTCCTCTGAAGATCAGCCTTCGGAAGATACTCTGAGAGATCATCGTAGTTCCTCGGCACTTCCAGCGCAAGTAAGCACTTCTCCTCATAGCATCCGGAGCTGGAAGGGAATATCCCTCCAAGATCCATATCCCCCAGTAGGGCCATTAAGCTCCTCCCCTCGTTCGTCAGTCCATATCTTCCGTTTTCCTCGACCAAGAGCTTTGCCGCCACCATCGGGCCAGCGTAGTACTTCCTTATGGTATCACGGCTATGGTAGTATCCTTCCCCCTTCAGCCTCTGTTGGATCTCATCGAGGCTGAGAGGTCGCTCAATCAGGATCTGTGCCAGCTTCGTCCTGCGTTTGTTCTTTACGACATTCAGGAGGAGATCGTTTATGGCACTACTCGCCGATCGCGATTTGCACATTGTTTCCCAACTTATCCTCAATCAACTCAGCTGCTTCCTGAAGCGGGATTGCTGGAAAGATGCCAGAGAACATCCCTACGAACAACGGATGGACAATTTAGAATTACTGAGGGATTGCACGTTAGTTTCAATTGACTCTTGCTCCGTTAGATACTGCAGCATACGCTGCTCATTCCTGACGCTTCAGGTTGAAGATCACAACCTTATCGTTGCAAGGCGCGTGCACAAACATCTCCCTGTTGTCGAAGACCAAATAGTAGGTGCCCTCATGATCTGTTGTAAAAGTGAAGTTATATTCCCCAATCGTCTCGGCTTTCGCATAGGCTGAGACATATTCGTTGTTCAGCCAATTCTTCATGTTCGTCTCGTTCATGATCATGAAGCCAATGCACATCCCAGCCGATTCCTTCAAGTTCCCTGCTAGGGTCACGTTATCCTCAAGGTAGACTTTCATGTAGTAAGTGCTCTCCGACTTTATCGCGATGATCTCCGAAATCGGCAGTTCGAATGATGGCATATCTGGGATCTGGGTTTCATTTTGTTGAGGTGACGGCGTCCATCCCCCTTTAGGTACGTATGTTGAGAGAAGATAGATCGCGAATAATGTTATCCCCGCGAGGAGGAGTATGAGGATCATCCCCTTTGTGATCGACGCCTTCATGTTCTCACCCCTTCAGCCTGGCAGACTCTTCCCTGTATACAGAGTATCTATTGCATTTCCTCAGCCTCTCGAAGTCGCTATCTGCATTACTAGAATAGATGGCCATTTTATTCACATCAGCACATTAGCGTGCTAAGTCTTCTCATTAAGTCTGAAGATGACTACCTTTTTCTGGCAAGGCTCGTGCACGAACTTTTCCCTGTTATCTATGACGAAATAGTAAGTTCCTCCATAATCTGTCGTGAAGGTGAAATTGTATTTCCCAATCGTCATGGCCGAAGCATAAGCATTGTAACTTCGGTCATTCAACCAGTTCCTCATGTTGGTCTCGTTCAGGATAAAGAAATTAACGCACATCCCGCTGGCCTCCTTGTAGCTGCCCTCGAGGGTCATGTTAGAGGGAAGGTTGACTTTGAAGAAGAACGCCGTTTCCGTTCCTACCTCGAAGATCTCTGAGATCGGGATTGTGAGCAATGGCATGTCAGGGATGTTCCTTTCCTCAATGGGGGGTGTTGTGCCCCCGCCTCCACCACCGGTTCCAGACAAGATAAAGACGACAATAGCTACCGCCACTGCGCAAAGGATCGCTATGGTCAGTCTATTTCTAATCCTAATTCCCATTGTCTCTCCCATCAACCTTCCTTTACTAGTGGGTATCCTGCTCCAACCCAATCGATGATTCCCCCATCCATGTGGTAGACGTTAAAGCCCGCATCTTGTAGAATGCCTCCGCCGAGTACGCTCCCCATGCCGGAGGCGCAGTAAATCAACACACCCCTCTCGATGTCCAGCTCACTCATCCTCTGTTCGAGAACAGCGTAAGGCATGTTGACCGCTCCCTCGATGTGGCCAGCCTTGAACTCAGCTGGGCTCCTAACGTCGACGACTTGAAGCGAAGGATCTGACTCCATGAGTTGTTTGGCCATCGCTACCGAAATGTTCTGGAACTTTGGCGTATAGATGGCCGTGATAGTCTCCGAAGAGGCATTTCTAACAATTACGGTTTTCTCTTGAGGCGTCACAAATCCTCGCACGTCCCCAAAACTAACTATATACGATCCTGTTTCAAGGGTTAAGCAAATTTCCCCCTCCCCGACCTTCGTTCCGTCCAAATATATCTCTCCAAGGTGGAGGGCTATCAAGCCAGCGGTTACGCCAGGCATCTTAAGGGGCGTCATGTTATCGATCACCAGTACGCCCGTTTGCCTTGTATACGTGCCCACGACGACGGAGCCTTCCTGCGTCAGTTCAACCTCCCTCGGCTCGGGGCTATTGTAGTCGGGAAGTTCGCCAAAGCTTACCGTATGGGATCCCAATGGCAACGTGACTTCAGCCGTCCCTATTCCGACTAGTTCCCCATCAACGTAGATCTCGCCTTCTACGGGCTCTGTTGTAACCCTCAGAATAGCAGATCTTGGCATTAAAAAATAGAAGACAACGAGAAGGAGTGAGATGATCGCTGCGATTGCTACTATCCTAGACGTGCGCATCTAGGGGCACTCTCACTCATCCTCGAATTGGTTTCCGAGCTCGCTCGGCTCACGTTCGTAGAGCTTGCCGTCTCTCATGAAGAGCAATCGATCCGAGAATCCCCTTACATATCCAGCATGGGTAACGGCCACAACGGTCTTTCCGCGTTCCTTGTTGGCTTGTCTTATTATCTCCATTATCTCCCTGCCCGTCTTGGTGTCCAGGACTCCCGTTGGCTCATCCATGAGCAGTATCTTCGGCTCGTTGGCAAAAGATCTCGCTATGGCGACCCTCTGCTGCTCACCACCGCTGAGCTCCGATGGGAGGTGATCCGTGCGTTTGCCGAGCCCAACGAGGTTTAGCAGCTCCCTTGCCCTTTCCAGTCGCTCTCTCTTAGGAACTCCTGTTGGCGCGAGCGCTACATCCACGTTCTCGATGGCCGATAGCGTTGGTATCAGGTTGTACTGCTGAAAGATGAATCCAACTTTCTGCCTTCTGAGCTTCACGAGCTCAGCTTCACTCAGCTTCGATATGTCGGAGCCATCCAAGATCACCTTTCCGGAAGTGGGTCTGTCGAGTGCTCCCAGCATGTTCAGGAATGTGGTCTTTCCGCTCCCAGATGGCCCAAGGATGGTTACGAATTCTCCCTCGGCAACCTGTAAATTGACGTTGTCAAGTGCCTTGATGACCTCGACTCCCTTGCGGTAGTAGGCCTTCGAGACGTTCAACATTTCGATGAGGTTTTTCATCCCAAATACCTCCTAGAGCGCCCTCAGGGCTTCGGCCGGCGCAAGCCTAGCCGCCTTCAATGCCGGATAGATCCCTGCAGCAACGCCGCTCAATACTGCTATGATTAACCCTATGATTAGGAGGAGCGGGTCGACGTTAACAAACTGCAGAGCCCCACCTATCTCCCCTCCCATGGTAGAGAGTACGTATAGGGAAGCTGCGTATCCCGCAACACACCCCACTATTCCTCCTATCAACCCTTGAAGTGAGGACTCGATCACTATCTGGTTCATGATGTCCACGTTGCCCCAGCCGATGGCCTTCAGGAGCCCTATCTCCCTCGTGCGCTCCACCACGGCGCCCAGTTGCGACTTAACGCCGAAGAGTATGGCGATGGCAGCCAAAGCCAGGGATATGTTCCATGCTGTTTCCTCCCCTATATTGATCACGCCCGTGGTAACAGTTGCTATGTCGGAGGCAGTGATCACCGTAGACCTCGGCCAAGATCTGGTAATCGCCTCCGATATCAATGGGACCTTGCTTGGATCTTCGACTCGGAGAAGGGCCACGTTGATCTGTCCCGGAGCCTTAATTACTTCCTGTACATCGGGGAGATTTGCGTATATCGTGGCCTGTATTATGCTCATGGCCTTGGATTTTACTATTCCCACCACTTCGAAGTCTCTTTGGTACGTAACGGTCGATCCGACCGTGAGGCCATATTGTGCCGCATACTCACGGTCTACGAGTGCGACGCCTCTATCGTCGGGGGTGAGATATCGCCCTTCGACGATGTCGCTCGGCAAGATCACATTAGTGACGGTTTCCGCCGGGTCTATTCCGCAGAGCGTTACAGCGCGCATCCGATGCATGAGCACTGGAGCCACGCGCTCTACGCCCGGCACCTCGGAGAGGCCGTTTGTAATTGATATGTCGAATGGGTAGGTAAAGAGGTGCAGGGCGATGTAGCACCCAGAGCCGGGCGTGGGGGAGATCGGCGCTGAGTAGATGAAGATCATGTCAGCCCCAATAGCCTTCAACGGCCCTGCCGTGCACGCCTCCCAGCCGCGAGCCGCCATGACGAGCGTCACCAGTGCGGCGATCCCTATGGCGAAGCCGGCAACGTTGCTGAGCGTCCTCGACTTCCTTCTGCTGATCTCCCTCAGGGCGTAGGAGTATGGGATCATTTGCCCCTTCTCCTCAATGCTAGTGCTATGACGGCCACAGCCAGGACGACGGTACTCCCGAGGAAGACATATTGATACGTCATCGCCTCCGAGAGCCTGCCCCTCAGATCCTCGTTCGTGGTTAAGAGCGCCTGATTCGCGGCGAGGAGGTTGTCGTTCTCCACCCTGAGCGCATCAACCTGCGCCTCGACTCCCTTGAGCCTCTGGAACTCCGCCCGGGCTGGTGTCGCGTAGTAGTCTATGCACGCCTCAGCGTCGAATGGCTCCTCCTCGAAGGCGAATGTCCTTACGACGAAGAGACTGCTGTCCGGCAGCGTCTTGAACGCGTCCTTGACCTTCTTCATACCTGCCTTGTACGCTGCTGTCTCTTCCTTGGTTGGGGTTTCGCCACCAGCAAGTTTAGACCTGTAGGCATTGGCCATATCGTGGTAGCCTTCTGGAAATACAGTGTCATTTACTCTGATCTCGATTGCCTGACCCGTGGATATCCTCACAAAGGTGAAGACCCAGTTTGCTGATGTCTGCACGATGCCGCTCGTACCCACAGGGGATTCTACATAGAGTTCCCACCGGTAACGGGCTCTGGTGATGAACTCGATGGCATCAGCGGCCCCCCTCGTCGGATGGGCCGTGATCACGCGTATGTCTGCCCTATAGGGGATCTCCCCGGGCCAAAGCTCAGCCAGTGCCACTTTGCTCACCCTCCATACGCAGTACATGATCGGACTATCGCCTACTCCGAAGTACTCGACCATGGCATTGAGCGTTAGGTTGTTCAAAACAAGCTCCTTCAGAGTGGCGCTTTCATCGTATACTTGGATTGTTCCAAGTAGATCTTGGCCATCGGTTGCCAATGTGTTGAGAACTGCGCTGTTGGCCAAAAGTATGATAGCCAGCGAGATTGGTAACAGCCGTACGATTAGATTCTTTCCCATATTATTCATCTCCAGTTTTATAAAATTACCTTATTTTATATAAACAATTACCCAAATCACACCCAAAAGTCATTATTAGTTTGAAAATCAAACTCGATTATCGCGTGTAAAACAGCCCGGTCGTGGATGCGTTACTGAGCACGCGCCAGGGATCCACACCAGTGCCTCCACATACCGAAGCTATGTTTGGATTGGTTTAGGTTCCTCGACCTTCTTCCAAATATCCAAGAATGTATCGTGACATGATTCGAGCACGGGTGAGGGGAAGTACATCTTCGCGTATCCATCCCCCACGGTGACCAAGAATCGATTGTCAACGAGTATCTGAAGATGGTGCCTGATCGTCTTATAGTCCAATCCTAGCGTGTGTGCTAGTTGGTTGGCGTTCTGGGGGTTTTGACCAAGGGAATAGATGATTCTTGCCCTAGTTGGCCCTCCTCGAGTACCGACCAGAAGCCACCAAAGAAGTCGTTGTACAACTTCCAACCTGTTCGCGCTACCTAGTGCTTGCTCTGAGAAGTGCAACAAGACCGATGAGCTCAACGAAGCTAAGGATTGGACGTATCTCCTGCGTCCTGACCCCAACCTCGCAAACCTCCGTGGTTGCGAACAGTATGACCGCGACAACGGATTGGAGCAGAATTAGAAGGGAGAAAATGAGTAGGCTTGTAGTAAAGCCAGACCTCACCTTCCTGTAGCTCCTTAGGTATATGCTTAACAGCCAGAGCAGGATCATCACATTCAGGATCTCGATAGTGACCGCAACGCTTGCTCCCTCTAGGATCATTCTCTACCACCATATCTAAAATAGCGAAGTGTATCTTATATTTTTCCCCTCTAAAGCGCGCCCTTTCTCCAAAATACAACTAAAACGAAAATCTACAAAAAACCTTCGTTGGAGTGATCCTTGTGTTTGGTAGATTCACAGCCCCCAATTTTATTCCATTTTTCCCCTGTGATATCGGGGGATTGCTGCTAGCGGCGAACATAGCCTTCTTTGCGTATTCGGGTTTCAACACCATAGCAACACTTACCCCTGACGTTGAGAAAGGCGACAGAACGGTTCCACGCGCCATCATATTTTCACTAATTGTGAGCAGCCTGCTCTATGTGCTCGTCGTGTTTTCCATGCTTTTAGCGCTGAAGTGGAGTGACTACGGAAACGCCTCCAACCCGCTTTACCTTGCCCTATCGTCCATCAAAGCCCCAACGTCAGCATCGCTTTTAGTAGCCTTCTCATCTTTGACTGCAACCCTAACGGTTACACTATCACTCATAATCGCAGGCTCGAGAACCACCAGGCAGATGGGGGAAGACGACCTCTTACCGAAAATCTTCGGAAAAGGCTCCTGGATGCCAACTGTGGTTACCGCCGGCATCATGATCGCATCTCTAGGCCTAGGAAATGTGGAGTCCATCGCTTTAGTGGCGAACTTTGGCGTGATTTTTTCATACATGCTGTCAGGGCTAGAGGTAATTGTGGCCAGGAGAAGAGGCTTCAAAGGCAAGTTTTCATCTCCTGGTTACCCCCTAGTTCAAATCTTCTCGTTGAGCCTTTCAGCGATAATGCTCATAACCCTGGGAATTCAGTCACTCATGGTGGGCACGGTCACCCTCGTGATGGGCCTAGTCGTACACTCGATCCACAACGAATTAAAGAGAAAGATTAACCCGCCTCCTGGCTCAACGTTAAAGAGCTAGTTGTCACTTTATTGCAATGTCTTTCTTGCCAGCAGTTCCATGAAGCTTGGCACTTGAAGCATATGCAGTAACACTTATATATACTACAAAGTTACTTAGATAACGACGTTACGTATGCCTCCCTGCAGATGCGGCCAAGCTCACTGCTGGCACGAGTATCCGGAGCGGGGTTGGATGCAGTTCCTAATACTGAGGATCATCTACGAGACGCCCACATACGGTTATAAAATCATGGAGGTGCTTGAGGAGAGAAGTTTTGGTGGCTACAGGCTGGAAACTGGTTCCATCTATACGTTGCTCAGACGGATGGAACACGCGGGATTGCTGGAATCGGAGTGGGAGCACGCAGAGGCCTCAGGGCCTGACCGCAGGATCTACAAGGTGACGAAACGCGGAGCGGAAGCTCTGAGGAGCGGCTTGGAGACGATCATAAAGAGGAAGACGATGATGGACGACTTGGCAAGATTCTACAGGGAGAACTTTGCGGAGGAAGGAAAGAGGAGGTGAATGACTGGATGTGCGGAGATGAAGATTGTGGATGTCATGGAGGGCACCAAGAACAACATCACGGAGGATGTGGTGGTGGCCATCATGGATATTGGACTGGATGCGACTTTCCCCTGATGAGCGTCGAAGATGAGGTTGAAGCTCTTGAAGGGGCGAAGGGCGACTTGGAGAAGCGATTGGAGATCGTGAACAAGCGACTCGAGGTATTAAAGCGCTAGATAAAAGTACCCCGGGGATCAACGGTGGCGATGACAGGAATGCAGACAGAGCCAGCTGTAGAGGTCTCAAACCTCACCAAATGCTATGGTGAATTATTGGCAGTTGACCACATGAACTTAAAAGTGAACAAAGGCGAAATCTTTGGTCTCCTTGGGCCAAACGGTGCTGGCAAGACGACCACCATACGCATGCTCACAGGCTTAACGAACCCAACTTCTGGAGACGCCAGGATTGCCGGCCGAGACTGCGTCAGAGAACGCCTTGCCGTTAAGCAGAGGATAGGCCTTGTAGCTGAGGAGAGCAATCTCTACGGTGAGATGTCCGCTCATCCTACTCCTAAGACTTTCTTCGGCTTTTGCCCCCATGCTGATTCCTTTGTCTCTGAACCATTCTATGAACTCCTCTAGTATATCCGAGAAGTGCTTCTCCTCCACATCACGGGCTTTGTTGAACTGTGCCATCGTCTTGATCCTCCATTCCTTAGAGGCCGCGAAGAGATAGCCACCATCCCAATACTTGACGTTTAACTCCCCTTCCCTAAAGTATCCCTTCAATGCTTTTTTAAATAAGTATCTACTTGCATTGGTAATTTATTCGTATTTTTGCCAAAGTCCCTTAAGGATCTTCTTATCCCCCCAGCAGCATCATCCAAGGTTTTGTAAACATGACCCCTAAATTCTGCAACCGATGAGTAGCAATCAGTGTGATATATCCAGTTGGACGAGAACCAAATATTTCCATCATCTTTCCTTTGCTTCACATTAATCGTTGTTTCTAGATATTCCACAGGGTGGCCTACGATCGGTTCCAGCTACAATCTAATGAGCGGAGGCACAGATGGCACAGGTCTGAATCGCTCAGATGATAGAGCGTCCTGGGCGGTTGGGGTGCTAAACGGGCTATGCGAGCATCTTCAACAAATCAGCAGTGCGCATCAAGTTAAGAGCCTCGCTAATACTCTTTCGTCTGTGCGGTTTTGTAGCATATTTATCTCCCATTAAGAGCTGGGGTGATATGCGCTCGGCAATTCTAATCGCGCATTACTTGCGCATGATCATGATGCTTTCCCTCGCCCCACCGAGCTTCATCCTTCCAATGGTTGCTATCCTCTTATTAACTGCCAAGATCTTCTCGACCTTAAAACCGATTTCCTCGGCCAATTCTGCCAACAAGAGGTCAGATTCGATAATGCGATCCTGAAAGACGCCACCGGCCACGACAAGGGCGATCTTGCCACCTTTCCTGAGCACCCTATGCATCTCGATGAGAGCTCGGCTCATATCGAAGAAATATGCTCTGGCGATAACAGGCAGATCAGGCAGAATGTCCTCGACATTCTTAACATCCAAACCGATATACGATCTCACCGGATCTACCCTAATTGGTTCAAGGAAGAGTGAGTACTCGATGGAGTAGACGGTTGTGTATTCTATCTTGTTCAGGTATGGTGGTGAAGTAATTATGGCATTGAAGGATTCGTCATCGAGGAATTCGAGTCTCCTCGCGTCACCGACCCTCACCATGGCTTGCGATTGTTTGAGATCGATCTCATCGAGCTGGCGTATCATCCTGCCAACGACTCTTTTGAAAAATTTCCTGAAAGGCGGCACTGGTCTCTTGTAAATCTTCACGATAGCGCCATCCTTAATGGCATAGGAAGACCTCATCGCAGCATTCATAAGAGCTAAGGTGAAGAAGCCCCTGATCCTCGGATCCCGGATACCCTTTATCCTTTCTCTGAAGAAGATGATGTCCTCCAATGTATATTTGGAGAATGCCCTCCTTACGAACGGATCGATGTTCCTTATGTCGGGCTTGGCAAAGTCCCATGCGAAGAGATCCTTTGAGGTTCTCCTGAGTTCCTCTGGATCATAGTTCTCCAGCTTGGCCTGTGACACGAAAACGAACAAGGGGGAGATATCGACGCCAAAGGAATTCATGCCCCTCTCTCTTGCGCTCAGTAGCGTAGTGCCAACGCCGCAGAACGGATCGAGCACCCAGTCACCTTCCTTTAATCTGAACTCATCGAACATCAGCTTTACGAAATCACTTGAAAATCCCTCCTTGAAGTAGAACCAGTCGTGGATCGCCAAGCGCTTATTCGGAACGAACGTCACCAAACTCCCCAAGTCGTATCTCTCTTCGATGATCATGAAGGGCCCAACGCAAGGGACACAAATGCAATTCTCCTTAAATAGCTTTCAAGGAAAGCGATGCACGTTTCTGAGGAATAATGGCCTCCCTGCACTAATGGTTAGACGCAACTAAACCTACATGTCTCTGAGCGGACGGATACTCGGTTTCGTCATCATGTTGGGATGGCATTCAAGGGGTTATCTCTCCGAGACGATCAATGTTACGAGGGGCAAGGCTAGGTGTAGAATAACAGAATTAATGTCACTAAAGCGTATCATAGATAATGTCACTCTTCCGCCATGGTTTTAGCCTACTCGTTGAAGTACTCCTTGTCGTTATAGATCTCGGCAGGAACACTCCAGTCGAGGGCTCTTGCTTCCTCCAATAGTTGTATCTCCTGTCGAACTCCCTCAGCTTCCTTCTGAAGTGAGCTAAAGACGAGAACCTGATCTGCGTTATCAGCTCCCTCCACAGCACCTTGTAATACCTCTATCTTTTCCCTCTCCTTAGGATGATACGGCCTGTCGAAGATGAGCTCGATTCCACACTTACTTGCCTCTTCCCTTAACCCTTCAGCGATGAACTGCTTTACGTTGTCGAGGTAGATCTCCCTCGGCATCCTTCTCTTTCTGAGGGCATGCTGTAAAGCGTCAACAGTGTTTTTAGCCCCTTGTGGATGTATGCCCCAGATACTACCCTATAGCGCGAATGGTCATCGATGAACCCCGTCAAATACATCTCCCCACCCCCTTAATGCGGAATTGGAAGGTGTCGCCCTGCCACATGCTATCGATGTGCCTCCTCTGGAAGCGCCTGCATGGTTGGGGCTTCGGCTTGATCCTCACGAGCATGTGATGGCGCTTGATGGCCCTGTGGACGGTCATCCAGGGGCACGGTAAGTCGTAATGATACCTGATGTGCCTTGCCCCTCATGAGGGATGTTTCTGCTTGAGCCTTACGTTCCTATTCTTGATCCTCTTTGGGATGGAGTTCGTCCCGCTCTCAGGACCTGGCTTCCTCGGCCTTAGCCCCTGAGGGCCGACTGCCCTGTATGCCCTGATCCATCTCCGAAGTGTCCTTACCGATATGTCCGTTACGGTTGCGATCTCTCTTGCTTCCTTACCACTCTCGACATAGAGGAGAACCGCTATGCCCCTCTCTACAAGGCCTATTCTTCCCATGCCATCAAGGCGTCATGCAGCCTGTTAGAGGTGACAATATCTTTGTTATTCTACAACTAACAAAAGACATTGCACGAATTACATATTTCAGCTGTTACGACAAGTCTACGGCTCCATTTCAAATCAGTCTGAGCGGTAGAGCCCAAGTCTACCAAACTTTTAATAATAGTACATAGAATGAAGCGGCTGTCCACATAAGCTTGGTGTTATGCTGTGTTTAGTGTCCTCCTGCCGCAAGAGCAGATGGATCGATTGATAGAAGCGCTAAGCAGTTCACATAAGGTTTTCGGACCCGTACGAAAAGGCGTAGAATGCGCCTTTGGGCCCGTCACGACGGCCAAGGACCTTTGGCTCGACTATCCTACTACAATCCTACCTCCCAAGAAATTCTTTACTCCTCCCAGGGAGACGATCCTAACGTTTCAGGGGGAAAAGATCCTTGGTGTTGAAGACATGATCCCGGAGGAGAAACAGATCCTGCTTGGGATTCACGCATGCGACATTGGCTCTTTCACATTCCTGGATAGAGTCTTCCTGGGCTTTAGAAGCGACCCTAGATACCTAAGGCGCAGGAACAACTTCCTGGTATTTGCCCTCACATGCAAGGAGGTTTTAGACACGTGTTTCTGTCAATCGATGGGGACAGGTCCAGTCGCTCCACCAGGCTACGATGTTCTCATTACAGACATCGGTGGGAGGTACCTACTTGAAACGGCAACAAATGAGGGGGAGCAGCTGCTCAAGCCACTAGGTCTGCAGGAGGCTGGAGCTGAGGACTTCGAGGCGAAGCGAGGGTGCCTTGAAAGCCTGAAGGGCCAGTTTAAAAAGTCCGTGGATAGGTCCAGAATAGTTGACCTTGCTTTCAACAGCCAGGAACATCCAGTTTGGAAGAAATATAGCAGCATTTGCCTCGCTTGCGGACAGTGCGCGATGGTTTGTCCTACGTGCTTCTGCTTTGATGTCAGAGACAAGGTCGATCTCTCTCTGGAAAGCGGAGAAAGATACCGGGAGTGGGATGTCTGCCTTCTCAAAGAGTTCGCAGAAGTGGCTTTGGGCGGTAACTTTCGGAACACAAGAGACGCCAGGCTCAGGCAGTTCATGTGCCATAACCTGAGCTATGGCGTGATGCAGTATAACTTGATGAAGTGCGTTGGTTGTGGGCGATGCATAAGGGCTTGCCCCGTCCATATAGACATAACCGAGATTGCGAGGGAACTGAAGGAGGGATTGATTTGAAGGATCCGTACGCGAGGGATCTGGCAGAGATACTTAATGTCAGCGTTGAGACGGCGAACACGAAGACATTTAGGTTAAAGTTCTTTGACGAGGCAAGACAGAGGGACTTTAGCTTTACGCCAGGGCAGTTCATTGTGATTTCGATCCCAGGCGTTGGGGAAGCCATGTTCTCGATCTCCTCCAGCACATCGAATCGCCAAGACTTCTCAACCACGATACGCAGAGTCGGAAGGGTGACGGGCATGATCCACAAATACGGAGTCGGAGAAAAAATCCTTGTGGGAGGACCCTACGGTAGTGGCTGGCCCACGGGTCAGCTTGAAGGGAAGGACGTGTTAATAGTGACAGGTGGAATAGGGCTGCCTTCCCCACGGCCAGTCATAACGTATATCAACGAGCATCGGAATGACTTCGGTTTTCTCGAAATCTTGTACGGCACTAGAACGCCAGAGGAGAGCATCTTCGCATGGGAGTTCGAGGCTTGGCGGAATATGAGGAGCACACGACTCGCGCTGACTGTGGACTCAGTACCCGAAGGTGTTGAATGG
>Ga0315282_10010203_pt1 | contig 14781 bp, 17 predicted proteins | sample YL17G07_20_MG_FD_203693 | JGI IMG/M metagenome (GOLD analysis project Ga0315282, IMG submission 203693) | Sediment microbial communities from Yellowstone Lake, YNP, Wyoming, USA - YL17G07_20 | ecosystem: Environmental > Aquatic > Freshwater > Lake > Sediment | place: USA: Wyoming | collected...
AAAACCTACTGCGTTACGGGATGGAGGGTCGGGTGGGTCATCGCCGAAAAGAAACTCTCTGAAGCCGTTAGGAAGATCCACGATTATCTCACAATCTGCGCTCCGACCCCACTCCAAGAAGCACTCGTTACCGCACTGAAGTTGCCAGAAACGTACTACACTAGACTCGCCGAGATGTATGACAAGAAACGAAAACAAATGATTAAGGCCCTCGACGATGCTGGCCTTGAGTATCATAGACCCGAAGGGGCCTACTACATTCTCGTAAACGCGCCTCCTGAATTCAAAGACGGACAAGAGTTCACCGATCATCTTCTGAAGAAACTTGGCGTAGCGGTTCTCCCAGCGAACGCTCTTTACCATAACAAGGAGCTTGGAAAGCGAAAGATCAGGATAGCATACTGCAAGAAAGACACAACTCTCCACGAAACAGGCCGGCGACTGAAGAAACTTGTAATCAAACCCAAAGCAGCTCCAAGGACGAAATCGTAACCTGGGAGGGGTATGCAGGTTGGCATCAGCCGGTTTGCTCAGAACCCTAGAAACGCTTTCAAAGCAACCCAGCCCAGGACCAGCACCTGCGTTCTCTCACGTTCACATCTGCCGTGCATTACTCGCGATAGGAGACGAAGGCCCCATTGGGAGAATCGAACTCTCAAGGAAGTTGGCACTGGGAGAAGGAGCGATTCGCACCATCATAAGACACCTAACCCAGGCCAAGCTGATCCGCGTCGTCAGAGATGGTTGCGTGCTGACTAAGCGAGGCACTGACTTATACAACCCCTTGCGGGCGAAACTTTCGAGAATTGCCTTCATCGACGCTAAGCAGCTGTCGCTTGACAAGTTTAGTGCAGCGATCTTAGTTAGAGGGGCCTTGAGATTTGTGAGACGGGGGATCGAACAGAGGGATGCAGCTGTCCGCGCTGGTGGCACAGGAGCCTGCACTCTAATTGTTACTGGCAGTGCGTACGTAATGCCAATGGCCGAAACCGACAAGTGGAAACTTCAACTGCAAGACCCACTAGTTCGAAACCTGGAAAAGCTGCTCCATCCGAAAAATCGTGATGCTGTGATAGTTGTCAGTGCGTCTGACAATGCTCTGGCCGAGCATGGTGCGATTGCGGCCGCTCTGACACTGCTGGAATGAGCGAGGGCGACGCTGACCTGTCTATGCCTATTTGCCTTCGATGAACTCCTCGACCATTCTTCGTGCGACGTTGTCGGGGTATTGTTCAGGCGGAGACTTCATGAAGTAAGCCGACGGCGCTTTCAAAGCACCGCTCAATCCTCTGTCCAACGCCAACTTCGCGCATCTTATTGCGTCGATTACAACGCCGGCGCTATTCGGCGAATCCCAAACCTCAAGCTTCAATTCAAGATTCAAGGGAACATTGCCGAAAGTGGTCCCTTCCAGTCGTATGTACGCCCATTTTCTGTCCAACAGCCAAGGCACATAATCGCTCGGGCCAATGTGCACATTTTCAGGCGCCATTTTGTAATCGAGAATAGATGTCACTGCGTTGGTCTTCGAGATCTTCTTACTCTCAAGCCTCTCCCTCTCAAGCATGTTCAGAAAGTCCGTGTTTCCTCCGACATTGAGCTGCATAGTGCGTTCAAGCTTCACACCTCGCTCCCTGAAAAGCTGCGTGAGCACTCGGTGAACTATCGTCGCACCAACTTGCGACTTGATATCGTCACCGATGATGGGTAGACCACGTTTCTCGAAGACCTGCTGCCAACGCTTCTCCCGTGCAATGAAGACTGGAATACAGTTTACCACGGCGCATCCAGCGTCGAGAGCCTGCTCGACGTACCACTTCGTAGCAAACTCGCTTCCGACTGGGAGATAGTTGAGAAGTACGTCAGTTTTTGTCTCCTTCAATACATGGGCGACATCGACCGAATGCGACGGATGCTTCTCGACCACTTTGCTCAGATACTTACCAATGCCGTCATGGGTCATGCCTCTCTGAACTTCGACTCCCAGCTTGGGAACATCGCTAAACTTTATCGTGTTGTTCGGCTTCGCAAAGATTGATTCTGAGAGATCTTTCCCCACTTTGTTCTTGTCTACTTCGAAGGCGGCAGAGAAGACTATATCGCGAATGTGGTAGCCGCCAAGTTTCGCATGCATTAAGCCCGGTATGAATAGGCCTTCTTTCGCGGTCTTGTAGAACTCCACACCCTGAACCAGTGACGACGCACAGTTCCCTACTCCAACAATGGCTACACGTATCTTGGCCGTAGTGGTATCCTCCTGTCTAGACGGATAGCTCGGGAAGTTGCTGTACACCTATGTAAAAAGCTACTTTGGGTCTCGGAGACACCCTCAGTCTGATGTGAAAATTGTCGCAATAGGCGGTGTGAATAGACTATATCCATGTCCGCGAAGTATGACGAACGGCATATTGGTGAAGATGTGCTTGAAAAAAGGTCAGCGTGAATCGTTTCTGGGTGATGTCGATGAATTCTGCAAGGAACTCAGACCGATCGAGGAACTATGCTATGTCGAACACAACTTCAACGATCAACTGATTCCACTGTGCAAGAAATACGGTCTTCTGGGGATTAGCCATTGCCAAATCCAAGGACTATTCCAATGTGGAAGTTCCGATGCTTCCAGTTGTCGAAGGTATAGGTCGAGCCAGCTTCTACACTGCTCTATCAAACGCCCTTCTATTCCCCTTCACAATCGCGCTCTTTATTCTCACCGTAAATTGGAGCAATGCAATCGCATTAGTTGTGACCGGAGCCGTTCTCGTTGCACTCAATGTCCGATTCTTGGCTGCGAATATTCAATTGGCTCGGCTCCCGGATCAGTTCAAAGGTTGGAAGGTCTTCAAACTCTCAGCTCAATTCCTGTTCCTGACTCTTGTCTTGATTGTCATAGGCCATATTCTCTAGCTGCTTCCTGTTACACTTCCCATACTTCACCGTGAACGCATTAAGCTTAGAAATGACATGTTGATTCTGCCTCGGTATGCACTGGCTCTTCAAGCATTGAGATGATTTGTTATGGCCTACGAGTTTGTTGAAGCATTCTCATCGGTCGTCCCACGTGTACGTATCTCAAAGATACTGGCAGCGTTGAGTGTCTTCGTCGATTTAGTCTGGAGAATAGCAACGCGCAGTTTTCTTCAACCATCATTCATCGATATCCCAGCGGCTCTCTTGATTGGGTTCTACTTGGAAGGCGTCCTCCCGCTCCAAAGTCGGATCAGGCCAAGAAGTCAAAGTGGATCAGGCTTTCCTAGCTGCTATGGTGAGATCCCACTCATTACGTAGACTCCAACAATTACAGCCATAATAATGGCAACGAGAACGACAATCGCAACGCCGGTTCTTGTGCTCTCTTTCCTGAATTCCATGAACTTGATGTCAGGTAAGGCCTTCAGAATTATCTGCGCCAACGCGAGCGATATTACAGCTCCGGAGAGAACTTGAACAGAATTCACCGTCACAAGCTCAAGCAAAGCAGGTCCAAGACCGAATAACGGGGTTTCGACCGAAAAGTATCCTAGTAGCATTGCCGCCGCGCCGACCACCACTCCCGCAATTTTGAACGGCAGCTTTCGACCGTGCCCGAGGAGCCCGGTTAGAAAACCTTCTGTTCCCTTTATCAGAAGCGTTAATGGCGCAAAGTACGAGTAGCCAAGCAAAGCGTCGGCAATTGCTGACCCCAGCCCCCCAGCAATGCCACCAACCCTCGCACCGAAAAGAAGGCCGGCGAGCATTACCATCGCATCTCCGAGATTGAAGTATCCACGAGTCGGCGGAAACGGGATGCTTATGATCATAGTGAGGGCGGCCGTCGCCGCGGTCATGACAGCGGTCAGCGCGATCTCACGAGTGTTTAGATCCTTCTTACCTTTCATGGAGGTCACGAATCTGCCTTGTAGTCAGTAGTCTTATTATTTGAATAAAGAATCGACTTTTAAGGTTTCGAATCGAGCTTCAGCTCACTTCAATCCATTAAATTCCTGATCCAAGCACTGAGGTCGCGCAGAGTCTCCTCGCGAACCTCGTGTCCCATCAAATACTCACGGTAAAGGACGTCCGCGCCAGCCCTCTTCAAGAGCTGCGCAGACTCGCGACCAAATTCCACCGGGATGATATCGTCCCACGCTCCGTGCGATATGAAAACTGACAAACCATTCAGATCGTGAAGTTTGAGGGGCAGCTCCGATCTATGCCGCACATAACCACTAAGCGCAGCAATACCTCGAATCGCGCCAGGATCCAGCAAACCAGCAGCATAAGCCATTACCGTCCCCTGGCTGAAGCCGAGGAGTACAAGTCGTTCCCGATCGACAGGATATGTTGTTGTGATCTCTCCCAGAAAGCCGCGGAGAACATCGAGACTTGCTCGAAATGTAGCTGGATCAGGTATACCTTCCTCACCAAACTCGTACCAGGCAAAACCCCTCGTGAAGCCACCTAGGCTGAACAAGAGAGGTGCTCGAGGCGCAACCACGAGTGCATTAGGTAATTGCAAGGACTCGATTAGTGGCAGCAGGTCGTACTCGTCAGTTCCACGGCCATGGAGCGCCACAATTGTGGGATAGTTCGTTTTCGTTGCGGCGGGATAGAATACAAGATGCTTGAGTGAGGCCTTCGTGACCTTTCCTTGCTTCAATAACCCAATCCGCCGAGATGGATCTGGTTCAGCACATGAAGTGGGTTGAACCCATATCTATTTGGAATCTAGTTGGTCCGGTGGCTAGATGAGAGCGAGGACCGAGACAATCAGGACGAAACCTATGATGAATGTTGACCAGTAGCTCAGCTTGGGGTTCTTAGGCCATACATATTCGTCCAGCAGACCCCATAATCCGCGCCACATCATAACGACCGCGGTCACTGCTACGAGATACAGGATTAGAATCGTGAGAGCTGCCATTACTATCAACGGTGCACCTGTCGTCTGTCCAACGCATCTTAGTCTTTGGGTCAACTCACACTGCTGAGAATGATTGCTCGAGTGGTTCTCCGGCCACAATTCGGATCGTGTCAAAAGGTTGTTATTCTTTCATGAGGGCATTAGGTCGAGTGTGGAGAGTTGAAGTTACAGCCGTTTGAAATGGAACGCTGGCAGTCAATCCGGGAGAACCAAGTAGAATACAATCTATCAGAGAGCGGTGTTCACCCATTAAGACTCAGTGAACTCTTGGAGAGTGACGACGAAGAATTTCTGAGCCAGCCTCTTGGCTATATTCAAACAAACGGCACCAAAGAACTGAGACAGACAATATCTACATTGTATGCAGGTGCCCGCTCAGAAGATGTGTTAGTGACCAACGGGAGTTCTGAAGCAAATTTCGCGGCTTTATGGTACTTCTTGGAACGAGGGACCGAGATAGCAGTCATGCTTCCGAACTATATGCAGATCTGGGGGTTGGTGAAAACTTTCCGAGCCACGTTGCGCCCCTTCTGGCTTCGCGAATTTAAAGATCGGTGGGTACCGGATATCGCTAGACTGAAGAAGTCTGTAACCAAAAGGACGAAGTTGATCGCGGTTTGTAATCCCAACAACCCCACTGGAGCATCCCTCACTGACGAAGAAGTCGACGAGATTTGCGGAATTGCGAAGAAGATCGGTGCTTGGATTCTCTCAGATGAAGTGTACCATGGTGCAGAGTTGCAGGGACAACCAACCCCAACATTCTGGGACAGATATGACAAAGTCATCGTCACAAACGGTCTTTCAAAGGCCTACGGTCTTCCTGGACTGAGGATAGGATGGGCATTAGCCAAGAAAGACTTGGCAAGCAGCCTCTGGGCTTACCACGATTACACGACCATTTGCCCATCTACTCTGAGCGACTACCTCGCGAGAAGCGTTCTCCAACCCGACAGGCGCACAAAGATCCTCGAGCGGGCAAGGAAAATGCTCAGCACAAATCTCCCGATACTTGCTGGTTGGGTCGAGCTCCATCGTGATGTTTTTTCGTTCGTTCCGCCTAAGGCGGGGGCCATTGCTCTGTTGAAGTATGACTTCGGAATCAGGTCCAAGAAGTTCGCCGAGCATTTGGTCAGGGATCAGAGCACCCTAGTTGTGCCAGGTGACTACTTCGGTATGGGACGCTACATCCGTGTAGGATACGGATGCCCTCAGAATTATTTGACGGCTGGCTTGAACCGCATTAGTGAATGGCTTAGAGGCCATATCAAGTAGATACACAGCACTTCAACCGGTTGTTCCTCCTAAAGATTCGCCGGAGGGTCGATAAATGACCGAAAGGTTTCAATTACAGTAAAGAGCTCTGTCGGCTCAGTTGCGAAGTAGTAATGAGTCAAGAAACCACACACGTGAAACTCAGGTGCACTGAGTGTAAGGCTAAGTTCGACAGCAAGTATGACGCTTTCGACACATCAGTCATAACCAACGTGGGTCAAATTTTGCAGAACTTCATTTTCTGTCAGAGATGCGGAAAACGTGTTTCGGTGGTTGTCTTCGACATAAGATAGACAGGCCATCAGTAACTAGAGTTGGGTAAGCTTCTAAATACGAGACGCATTGGATTCTACTGTTGACCGATTGTCTAAGGAGCATAGCATAACCCTTGTTGACAAACAGCCGACTTTTGCAATGGGATTGACTAAGCTCTGGATACTCAACAATATCAAACATCCGGGCGGATTTACAGGCAACCGTACTACGTTGGGCACGCATGGTATCAATTTTCTGGAAGGCGCAGTGACCGCGATCAATGTGGGCGATCGTGAAGTGCGTGTGGGCAAACAGCCTGTTCGGTATGATTACCTGATAATTGCGCTAGGTGCAGACTACTCCCCCGCCGCGACGCCTGGTTTCGTGAAATACGCTAAGACTCTCTACAACGAAAGTGGCTGTGCTGAGATCAGAGATATCTTGCATTCCCTTCAAGCCGGAACCGTGAGCATTCTGGTATGTGGTCTGCCATTCAAATGCCCACCGGTCCCATACGAAGCTTCTATGATAATAGATGACGTTCTCAGGAAGAATGGAGTCAGGGACAAGGTCAAACTCAGCTTGATAACCCCGGAACCACAACCGCTCACAATACTTGGCCCGGATGCTGGTAACTTGGTGATCAAACTCCTCGGAGAGCGAGGAATCGAATACAGACCATCCCAAAAAACTGTAGAGATAAGACGCAACAGCGTCAAAACAGAGAGTGAAGAATTCGAACATGACTTGGTCCTAGCCATTCCAGTCCATGTGGCGCCGGCAATTTTGAAGGAAGCCGGTTTGCTGGATCAATCCGGCTAGATACCAGTGAATCCTGGAACGATGGTGACGAACATCGAGACCGTCTATGCGGTCGGAGACAATGCCGGCACCAAGATCCCAAAGGGGCTTCTGCTTCCACGAGCGAGCGTTCTAGCCGAAGCGCAAGGCAAAGTGGTCGCTGAAAATATCATCAAGGAAATTCAAGGCCAGGAGAAAACAGCAACCTTCAACGGCGAAGGCGTCTGCTACATGGAAGTCGGCGATGGAAAGGCGGCTCCAGTCCGCTCGAACTTCTATGCTCAACCCCAACCGAAATGGGAGTTCACTCCACCCTCACCTGAAGGATTCCAAGAGAAACATCGCTTCCTAGCAGAGCGAATGCATGCATGGTTTGGCTGAAAAAGGAGAGAATCTTCTCCAGAGTTCATACCCCACATGCCACACCCAGGCATGTTTCTACATCGTAACATGCGTCAGAAGCAATAAGAAGCGGCGTGACTTCTGACGCCACAACGCCTTCGATGAACTGCGAACGCAGCGTCAAAGCTCAGGTGTCAGAGTAATGCAGTCAAAAGCCCCCGGTCTTGTATTTGGAGTACTTTGTTTAATTTGGGGGTCAACTTGGCTAGGGATCAAGATTGGTCTCGAGTTCCTTCCACCTTTTCTCTTCGCGGGAATTCGGTTTGCAACCGCGACAACTAGTCTATTGCTTTTGACAAAGATACTTCATGCTCACATGCCCAGGGACCGCTCATCATGGATTGTTATGCTTTTTCTGGGCATCTTCCAGATCTCGATTCCTTACGGTTTGGTGTTCTGGGGTGAGCAGTACATTTCATCAGGACTGTCGGCCGTGCTCTTCGCCACTATGCCATTTTTCGTCGTGATTTTCGCACACATCATGGTTGATGAGAGATTAACAAGAGTTAAGGCGGTAGGGGTTGTCGCCTCATTTGTCGGTTTGGTCGCCATATTCTGGAGAGATATCGCGGTAACCCAAGGCGTCACAGCCAACAGTTCTCTGTTCGGAGGATTGGCAGTCGTCGGTAGTGCTGTTTCTGGTGGGTTGGCGAACGTTGTAGGCAAGCGGCACGCTCACGAAATTGATCCGGCCGCCAATGTTCTCATCCAATCTTTAACTGGAACCGTAACGTTATCATGTCTTGGACTTATTACGGAGCGGAGCTCCGTTCTGAATTTCACGCCCGTCGCCGTAGTGACAATTCTTTATTTAGGCATTGTAGGGTCGGCTCTTGCCTTCGTGGGCTTGTATTGGCTTCTGAAAAAAACCACTGCCACGAACTCTTCGCTGATCACATTCATCACCCCAATCGTGGCTTTGATATTGGGATGGGTCGTGTTAAGGGAAGTTCTGGATCCAAATGTCGGTTTGGGCGCAGCTTTGATTCTAGCGGGAGTGTACATGACGATAAAGCCGTCAGATCGATACTTCTAGTGCTGCCCGACACGATCCTTCGAATTCTACAGTGATCGGGTCACAAGCTCCACGGCGATGTCTATATTACGTTCGATGTCTTTCATCGGAGGTTCAATCGCTCGATAAGTCTCAACCGTTCCAAATCCAGTTCGCAGAAGGATCAGATAGGTCGGGTACGCAGCGAATTTCAAGATGCGACGAAAATCCTGCAGCTTGTCTCTGAACTGTTCCTGGTTGCTCATACTATGAAGTTGAAGGTGTCCTCCAAGGAAACGCCATGCGTCTGTACGAATCCCGCGTTTACCTCAAGCACGAACATCGCACTAGCGGTTGGCGTGTATACGGGACAATACTGGGGAGAGCAGGGAGGTAGGTTCTCCTCAATGAAAATGATTTTACGGTTTGAATCAAACCAGATTATGTCGAGCGAGAATCGCATGTCCTTCATCCAGAAGCCCCAAGGTGATTCGCGTTGGAAGACGAAGAGCATTCCGCGATTGAGAGACATCGAGTCTCGACCAGACAGTCCTCGCTCCTGGTCGGACGGTGTTTTGGCAAGCTCCACATGCAACACCACTCCACGAATCACTATCATCACTGTATTAGGCGGCCTCAGCAGGACCAAACCAATGGAAAATGTTGCGGCAATGAGCACGACCAGAGCTGCAACACCCAGCCTGTTCAGCCTTAAGCCTCCATCCAACTCTTCAACAGTTTTGAGAAGGAGCCTTCTGTACTAATCGAACTTAACCTTTCTTTGCGCCCAAGTAGAATCCAAGCCCGAAGCTTCCGCTTATCGGAAGAACCTGTGCAACTAACGCTAGCGAGCCCACTAGTGCGGATATCACTCCGGCGAAAGTATTCTCCATGTTAGCTGTAAAAGCGTTGAAGTTGACCGTTATTACGCCGATCGAAGCCAACCATGTCAAACCTAGCATGAACAATCCTGCCACAAGTGCTAGAATCTTCAGTACTATTGCAGCAACTTTCTTCAGACCATACCCTAGGAGGAAGCCGAGTGTTCCCCCAAGGCCGATTTGAGTGGCGATTAACGTCGCCCACCCATTGCTATCCAAGCGTGCACACGCAACGAGGATCGCTATTGTTGTGAGGCATTAAAGATTCGACACGACCACCAGCATAAAACGTGGGATAGCGTTTGGAAATTGAACACACACGTCGACAAATAGGAAAACCGCTTGGAGAAGCTTATCAGTGAATTGCACTAGCCATGTATCACGAGTCTACTTTAGCCCTGCAATACGATCGAAAGTGTGAACATCGAAATGGGCTCTGCATGAAGCGCACGAGGATCTTGAGAATTGTTGCCCGATTTCAGCATGTTGGCGGTGTTTCTTGTCGCCACAATCGCGCTGAACTTGTCGCCCGGTCCAGACATGTTGTATGTGATTTCACGCAGCTTAGGGCAAGGTCGGCGAGCGGGAATCGTATCCGCGCTCGGAATTGGAGCGGGAACTCTCGTGCACACCTTTGTAACTGCAATCGGACTCTCGGCTGTATTGCTTTCGGCCCCGATTGCCTTTGAAGTCATAAGATATGCCGGCGCGGCTTACTTGGCGTTCTTGGGTGTTCGCATGCTCCTTGGCAGTCGCTCTGGAGCAAGCAACCCCTCATCCGAGGCCATTGCTCCCTCTGGTCTAGGCGCCGTCTTCCGTCAAGGAGTTTTCACGAACGTGCTGAATCCGAAAGTGGCACTCTTCTTCCTCGCCTTTCTCCCGCAGTTTGTCGATCCCTCGAAAGGAACTGTTGCGCTCCAAATCATTCTCCTTGGGCTAGTCTTCGACGCCTCAGGGACCTCGTGGAACATTCTAATTGCCATGCTTGCAGGTCATGCTAGTGATCGCTTGAAGGGGCGTTCAGGTTTTTCCTTTGCTCAGAAAGTGTTGCCCGGGGTTATTCTTTTGGCGCTCGCGATCTTGGTCGTTGTAAGATGAAGCTCCGCAATTTCAAGGAAGAACATGGTTGTCGAGTTGAGGACTAAATGGCATTGAGTTCTGCTGGCAAAGAACGGAAGGTCTCGCCCGAAGAACTGACCGAAGGGTTCCGGGGGCTCGATCTTCGCGAAGGTGATTCCATAATGATGCATGCTTCTCTTCGAAGCTTCGGCACAGTGGATGGGGGTGCTGCTATGGTCTTGCACAGATTGCTCGGCGTTATCGGGAAGAAAGGAACGCTGATGATGCCCGCGTTCACATATGTTACGACACACGGCAATAGCCACGAGAACCATAGCAAGCCTGGTTGTTGGTGCGAAGGTAGAGAAGGTCGCCATATACCATTCATTCCAGAACTCCAGCCAGACAAAGAGATTGGCGAAATAGCGCACAGACTCTGCAGCTGGCCAGCTTCAAGACGCAGTCGACATCCCTCCTATTCGTTCGTCGCAGTGGGTCGCGATTGCGACGAGCTTGTACATGAGCATCCGTTGATGAATCCGCTCCAGCCCATCAAGAAGATGCTGAAGTACGATCCTTACGTTTTGATGATTGGCGTAGATTTCGACTCCGTGACGGCCATTCATCTGGCTGAGGAGCGGAAGACTCCTTCGAAATTTCTGAAGGAACGCGCCCTAACCGTTACGTCAAAAGGGCAAGTTTGGGTCGAGATGCTCGGAATGGGGTGCAGTAATGGCTTTGCGAAAATCAAACCTTATCTTTCGCAAACGGATCACAGAGAGACAACGATTGGGTTAGCGAATGTCGAGCTTCATCCCATGAAGTCGCTCATTCAGACCGCGGAAACCCTTCTTAGGGATTCTATGGGATCGGCATGCAACAACAGTTCATGTCTGAGTTGTGTACTCGCGTCGCGCTGATCCTAGTCATTGCCACATACGTGTTCTATGAACTACGAACTATTTCCACCATTCGAATTCCTTCGGAAGAGTGCCAGTCAGATTTTTACAATCACGGTCAGTTGATAGGATGTCGTCTTCGATTCTTACCCCCATCTTCCCAGGTAAGTATACTCCCGGTTCAATCGTGAAGACCATGCCTGCCTTGACGACTTCGTTTCCGCCGGGAACGATGTAGGGTGCTTCATGAACTTCAAGTCCCAATCCGTGGCCGGTTCTGTGAATGAAGTACTGGTCCAGACCTTTTTCTTTGAGATAGTTCCTGGCGGCGTTGTCGATGGCACCCACGGTTGTGCCTCCTTTTGAGAGTCTGATTGCGTCTTCTTGGGAGGCGAGCACTTTTTCGTAGATATTCTCGAACTTCCGATCTTTTCCGATTATGAAGGCGCGAGTGATATCCGCGTAATAACCCGAAAACGAACAGGCTGTATCGATCACTACACTCTCATTCCGTTTCAATTTCCTCGATGAGGGAAGGTGGTGGGGATCAGCAGCAAATTTCCCCGACTGAACGAGGATGTCCTCGACGAATTCTGCGCCGCAGGAATAGATGGTCTGGCTTATTCTTCTCGCGAGCTCCATCTCAGTCATGCCGCTCTTGAGAATGGCGGGTATCTTCGTGAAGGATTTGGCGAGTATTGATGCCGCATGTCGGAGTAGTCTGGTTTCCCCAGGTTCCTTAATCTCTCGAATCCCTTGCAGGACCGATTCTGCATCCTCCAACTGAGGATGAGCGTGCTTCATGATTTGGTTGATGAACCTGAAAGGAACTCGGCCCTCCAACCCCCATCTGCCGTTTAGAGTAAGTTGACTCACAATCTCCTCGAACGCATGGGAGGGGCCTTCTCCATCATCCCAGCTGTGAACTACGACTTCGAGCGAACTCCTAAGATATGGACCGGATTCGAGGGTCGGCGCTACAAGATGAACGCTGCCATCTTTTGGTATGAACATCAGAAATGGTCTTTCCAAGAGCAGGGAGGCAACGCCTGTGATGTACCGAAGGTTCGGGCCTGGAACCAGAATGACACCGTCCAAGCTGTTGGAAGCAATATGCGTCCTCACTTTCTTGAGGCGCTGTAGATGACTGCCCGTTTCATGTTTCAGCGGTCTTTCCATTCATATGTTCTCCATCATAATGCGATTTCTTTGTCGAATGGGTGAGTAGATGGACGCTTCGAGTGATTCCTGCTTTAGAACGTTTGCGGGATTTTCATGCATGCAAATTGCCATGCCAGTTTAGAGATTAGAATTCAGCTGATTGTAACTAACTGTATCCGCTTATATCAACTGGGGCATCTCGATTCTGTGCTTAAGCGGATGCGGAAATAGATGGTATGCATTGAGGAGCGGGCTCTGCGGCCAGGTTTAACCACTTTGCGAGGTAATGAGGGTCATTGCGTTGGAGTGCCCGCCCATACAGACGCTTTCAGTGCGCTCTTACTTGAATCCATAGACGAAGCATTGACAGATCTCTTGGGCAGAAGAGCCCGCGAAGCTGTCTACGACTACCTGGAACGGAACTGCCTAGTGGCCCGGAACGAACTTCCAAACCGCCTGGAAGCGCTCCTAACTCTGCTTGACGATACTTTCGGTAAGGGAAGCAAAACCATTGGGAGAGTAGTTGCAAGGAGACTTTATTCCAAGCTGGAATGGGAGTTCATTGAAGTGCCTGGGTATGAGCTGGTCGACTACATTGAGGCAGTAAAAGCAAGAATCGGCAGAGAACTCGTCAAGCAGACTAACCATGCCTGAGGCTGTGTTCCACACTTTTCCCGCAAAACGATCGCTCATCGAAGACGCTCTGGTTGATTTTTCCGAAACAACTCGGTAAGACTATTCGAGTCCCGTACCAGGGGGCTCAATTTAGAGTCGTTCACAGCGCAACGGGAGTTCGGCCTGTAACTCACGCGATTGTTACAGTGCCGTCACCTAGGTACCATACTGGTGGCACGTAACCGGCGTCGAGTGGGCTGTCGTGTCGTATTGTCAGGAAACGGGTGACTGTGTTGACAATCGCGTCGTTTACCGTGTAACCCTTTGCTAGATATTCCACGACGAGTCGTGTCACATAGTCGGTCATACTGAATGAATGGGAGAAGGATCCGAAATAGTCGATAGCTGACTTGACACCTGCGCGAACGAAGACTTCAGCAATTCCAGATGAAATGCTTGAAACGAGAATCGCCAATTTCACATTCGCGAGTGATCCCGCCGTGAAATGGGTACGCAGAAAATCGAGGCTGACGCTGAGAATCCCATACGTGTCGTCGATCCATCCGGCTCTGAAATCTGACTGGTAGTTCTGCAGCGTCGTCTGATTGCTCATCTCTCCAACGTACCAGTAGACAGTGTGGGCTCGTTGATAGTTGTCCGTGCGCCAAATCACCACATCATAATTGTTGAGTTGGGTGGTCAGCAAGTTGATTGTGACGGCAGTATCATTGAGAAACGTCACCTCATAGCCAGCATTTGCGAGGTAATCTGTGATCACATTCGCGTAGCCCATGGGAGAGCTACTTTGAATAGATGATAGTATCAGGGCCTTGCCTTGATCATGCCCACTTGAAGGCACGGGGAACACAGAGGGCAACAAGATTACAAAAGTGACAATTGCAACTAGGATTATCCTCTTCAACTCTTTCACATGCGGTGCTCTCAGCGTTCTAAGCGAAAATGATTCGTGACAAAGCCAAGTAAAACGGAGAAGAAGGGGATGCGGAAAGTAACTGTAAGAGTGGCACGTATGCTTAGGCGCCGTTTGTTCCGACCTAGTATGGACCTGCCGCCATTCAGCAACTTCTGAACGAGAAAACCTTCATTCGGGCAGCTCTTGTAGTTTAGTCAACACTTGGGTGCCGGGAAACAGGAGCATATTCGAACGACAACGCTGAAGCCAAGATATCTCCAGTCTCAACATCGACCGCACCGGCTTTCGCACTCGTAGTACTAATGTCGCATCCAACGACACATGACATTTCGTTGGCCTTCAGGCAGTTGAATGTTGCTGATTCAAGCTAAGGCTTGCGGCCGCTCAGTTCCTAACGTGCGGCGACATGATCTTGCAGCAAGTTGAACGCTCCTGTTTTCTGCGGAACATTGTAGCAGGGCCGTTTGGTTCACATTGTCGCTATGCGAGCACTTTATCGAGAGCCTCTATAGCGTTGACTAGGTCCCGATCTGTGTTGTATATGTGAAAGGAGAATCGAACTCCGTTGAACCGCTGGGACACTATGATGTTGTGTTCCACGAGTC
>Ga0315282_10010204_pt1 | contig 14779 bp, 16 predicted proteins | sample YL17G07_20_MG_FD_203693 | JGI IMG/M metagenome (GOLD analysis project Ga0315282, IMG submission 203693) | Sediment microbial communities from Yellowstone Lake, YNP, Wyoming, USA - YL17G07_20 | ecosystem: Environmental > Aquatic > Freshwater > Lake > Sediment | place: USA: Wyoming | collected...
GATATCGTTACTGGTGCAGCAACAGTTATAACTGCAATGGGAGCTGGAAGGCTTGCCGCTTCTTCAATCAACAGATATTTATCAGGAGAGTTAAAGTAGTGGAACAAGCTTTAATGTGGGAAAAACTCTTAGAAGCTCAATTCTTGGGCTGGAAATTTACTATTCTTAGGACGCTTCTTATTATACCTACTGCAATAGTAATGGGATTCTTAGGTGAAACAATCTTAGACAAGTGGGAGGGAGTTCCTGTAACTGTTACGGCAAATAAGATGGCAGAAGATGAAATCCTAATAGGAGAGGAAGTGATAAAGGAGTTGGACGGTGAGTTTAACCTTAGAAAAATAGAGGCTGATAAAATCATTTCTCAAGCACTACATTGTGTGGAGTTTACAATTATGGGTGATATTCTTGAGAAGAACATACCACTAAAACTTGCAGAGCTTTCTTCACAATATGGTTACAATATAGTCAAACTAAAGATTGACACTCCTTCTGTAAGATTGAGTACTGATAAAAAATGTCCGTCACGTGCAAAATTTATTCTTGCATCCAAAACATCTGAACATATTCCTACACACTTAAATAAAGTGCGAGATCTCTTGAAAGAAAACGACATCGTGGTCGTCGAAGAGAAAAAATTGTCAAGAATTCAATTGGTAAGAAAATCGTGATGATCTTCTCTTTTGTCTTTTTTGGGTGGAGTATTGAGGAGGGTCTTTTCGCCTCCCCAGGATAACTAAGAGGAGCTGCCCAATTATGGGAGTAGCACAAGTATGAACTTTAAAATCTTTTGGTTAATTTTGCTTGCTTATTCAATGGGGTCAATAAACCCAGCGACCCTTGTGACTTACATTGCTCTCAAAAAAGATATTAGAGATTTTGGAGATAGAAACCCTGGCTCGACTAATGTGTTTCTAAATGTGAATAAAGCAAGTGGAATGATCGTCTTCTTGTTGGATGCTGCCAAAGGTTTCTTACCAATTTGGCTTGCAGAGAGAGCCGGGTTCAGTGGAGAAAACTTGGCCATTATTGGTACCTTTGTAATTATTGGCCACGATTTTCCAGTTTTTCATAAGTTCAAAGGTGGAACGGGAGTTGCTTCAATTATTGGTGGGCTTTTTTTCCTTGCACCGTATAAAACAATCATCTTGCTTTCGTTTATATTTTCCTTAATCTTCGCCCTTTCTATTTTTAAAAGGAAATTTTCTTCAAACTTTTCCCCTCTTGAGGTTGGAGAAGCAATTGGCTTTATATTGATGCTGTACCTTGTTTTTGTTAACAAAGACTATGTTTTAAGATCCTATATGATGTTTTCAACGTCTGTTGTAGTTTTGAGAAGATTTGACAATGTATTAGACATTTTTAGGAACGTTTTCAGGAGAAGGCATTCTAACGCATAGTTTAATTATGACAAATGTTTTTCTTTTATGCATAACTAATAAATACCAGGCTTTTGACTTTTCTTGCATTAATCATATTTTTGTAAGCAGGTGAATAAGTTACGATACATATGAGACTACTATCTATACAACAATTTGATACCGATAAATAACTTACTTAATCCTTTGTATTCGCGCTCCTTATTAGCGAATTAAATATTATCCGGAGTATCAAATGTGTGTAACTCATATACCCTATTGATTTTTTTACAACATAAGCTATAATGCGCATATGAGCAGATATGAAACGTTATTAAAAGCTATCGCGGATGAAAAAAGGCTTAGATTAATTTCTCTTCTTCTAAAGGAAAAGGGTGAGTTTTATGTATGTGAAATCGCCGATGCCCTTGAGGAATCTCAATACAATGTTTCCAAATATCTCAAAGAACTTAAAATGGCAAATCTTGTTAAGGAAAGAAGGATAGGAAAAGGTATTCTTTATTCTACTATTGAGCCTGAAGAAGATTTTTCAAGATTGGTTTTTAATGCAATCCTGTCTATTCCCGATGATTATACGAAAAGAGGAAGACAACTTCTCAGGTTAAGAGCTAAAATGAGAGAAGGTGATAGATGTGTTGTTAAGATTCAAGATGAGCATTGGAAAGAGGCAATTGAAAAAAGTAAGGTTGATTAGATTACGTTGAAAAGTTTATTACATAGTTAGAAATTATTTGAATTAGGAGGAAAAGAATGTCTAGGACGTGGTACCCGATTATTAAGTATGAAAACTGCATTGGTTGTCTTTCGTGCGTGGAGTTCTGCCCGCATGAAGTTTTTGAAGAAAAGGATGGTAAACCTTCTGTTAAGAATCCTGAAAATTGTGTTGAATTCTGCAGAGGGTGCCAAAGAGGTGCTTGCTCAAATGGAGCAATAAGTTTTGCAGGTGATAGAAAAAGAACAAGAGAGGTGGTTTAAGATGAAAAAAGGGCTTTTATTGTGCGTGTGTCAGGGAACTTGCCCTTCTTTTCAGAAAATGAATATTTTTGAGGTTGGGAATGCCATAAGGAGAGAAGGGCTGGTCGACTTTATTGCTGTTCACCCGCAACTCTGTGCTGATGATGGTGATGTTTTTCTTTCAACGCTTACAGAGAATAACAGTGAAATTGAAAAGTTGTATGTTGCAGGTTGTGCTCCAATAATGCAACAAAAGATGTTTAGGGATGCATTTGAAAGAGCCAAATTTGATAAAACGAAACATTTTGGAGTTGATATAAGAAATATGTCGACAGAGGAAGCAGTCAATGCCATTAAGAAATTAATTGAAGAAAATTAACTCAGGAGGTTAATATGGAAGAGGAAAAAAAGAAGTTACAGGAGGTAAAAACTGGAATTTGTTGACTTCCTGTAGCAAAGAAGCAGGTAATCTTGATATTATTTTTGCATGTGACGGTGCCGCAAGTGTTGGGCAGGTTGGAAATCAGGTAGCAAGAGATCTTACGAACAGAGGCATAGGTGCTCGTATGTGCTGTACTGCAGCAGTAGGTGCTGGCTCAGAGCCTCATGTAAATATTGGTAAGAATGCAAAGCACGTGATAGTAATAAATGGGTGTGCAAATAAGTGTGCATCAAAGATTATGGAGCAGCGTGGTGTTAAGGTGGACTACGAGTACACGATAAGCGAGATGGAAGTTAAGAAAGTGCCCACGCTTGATTTTGATGAAGAAGATGTTAAAAGAATTGCCGAGAGGATTGCCGAAGAAACAGGATTAAATTTGAACAAAAAAAGCGTAAGTTAAGGATATTTATAAATATAAGGTGTTCCCTCACCTGCCTCAAACTTGGGACAGGTTTTTGATAGTATAGTTATCCAGGTGCTTACTTTGAAAAAATTTTTGTATTGAACCTCGGGAATCGATATAAATTTTTGAAAATATTTGTAAATTTTGCATTTCAATGAAGAATCATTAATATAATATGTGATATTTCTGGAGATTTTAAAACAAAATATAAGGAGGAGGAATATGAATAAAAGAAGATTATGGTCATTCAGCTTTACGACAGCCACTCTGGTGCTGATACCTGCGGCAATCGGTATTAACTATATTGGTAAATTGTTTGCAGGAGTTTTAAAGTTGCCTCTCTGGTTGGATTCGATAGGTACTGCACTTGCAAGTATGCTATCGGGGCCAGTCGTAGGGGCAATTTCGGGAGCAATAAATAACATTATTTATGGTCTTACAATGGATCCCATTTCTTTTGTCTATGCGCTTACAAGTATTGCAATAGGTATTACTGTGGGGATTATGGCATACAATGGCAGGATCAACACATTATGGAAGTCCATTATTGCTGGTGTTGTGGTCGCAATTGTGGCTGCAATTGTTTCTACCCCTCTTAATGTTATATTCTGGGGTGGGCAGACAGGTAATGTCTGGGGTGATGCTCTTTATGCTTATTTAATTGCTCACGCTGTCCCAGTATGGATTGCATCATTTTTAGATGAAATAGTTGTTGATTTCCCCGATAAAATAGCAACAATGATTATAGCATTCTTAATATTCAAAGGGTTACCCAGAAAGCTTATTCTGCTTTATCAGAGTGGTGAGACCATTGAGAAGCTTGACTGAGAATAAGTAAATTAAAAGTTTTGTTAAAAGATAATTGATGGCGAAAACTTTAAGTTTGTACGTTGAGAGAAATACCTTTATCCACAGGGTTGACTCTATAAATAAGATTTTATATGTTTTAGTCTCGGTTGCTATTCCACTAATCCTGCCTTATAAGTTTGTTGCAATTTTCCTTATTCTTATAAGTATTTCATTTTTGCTTTTAGCTAAGGTCATGAGGAGAGTGATTCCTTTAATAGAGTTTAGTGTTATTATTCTTTTGTCGATTGTAATTATTCAAGGATTGTTTCACGCAGGAAACAAGACAGTAGCATTCCATATTGCGAGAATTACTTTTTATAAAGAGGGGTTATCGTATGCTTTTACTTTAAGCACGAGAGTTATAAATATTCTTCTTGCCTTTGCAATTTTGGTTCTCACTACAAAACCATCCGAGCTTATAGAAGCACTTGTAAAAAAAGGTCTATCTCCAAGATTTGGGTACGTATTGAGCTCTGCATTGCAAATAATACCTCAAATGATGTCTGCTGTTGGTAGTATAATGGATGCGCAGCGCTCACGCGGGCTTGAGACGGAGGGAAACCTTGCAGTTCGTATTCGTGCATTTTTCCCCTTAATTGGACCTGTTGTTATGGGTTCACTTATTGAGACAAGGGAAAGGGCAATGGCGTTGGAAGTGAGGGCTTTCAATTCGAGGGAAAAGAAAACTTTTTTGAATGAAAGACAAAACCTTCGTTCAGATAATGTGATAAGATTGATTCTTTTTTCAATATTATCACTATCGATAGTCTTAAGGGTGCTTTTATGAAGAAAGTCGTTGTGGAGAACTTAAAATATCGTTATCCCTTGTCTGAAAACTTGGCTCTAAAGGGAATAAGTTTTGAAGTAGAGAAAGGCGAGTTTATTGGTATTATAGGTAGAAATCTTGCGGGAAAATCGACTCTTTGCCAGGCTCTTGTGGGCCTGGTGCCACATTTTTATAAAGGTGCCTACAGTGGAAGTGTGAAAATTAGCGGAATGAACGTTCTCGAGAACAATATAAGCGGGCTTTCTAAAAAGATTGGAATTGTTTTTCAGAACCCTTTTACGCAGATTACAGCAGCCAAACTTACTGTTTATGAAGAAATAGCTTTTGGCCTTGAGAATATGGGAATAGAAAAAAAAGAGATGATCAGGAGAATTGAATATGTTTTGTATCTGCTCGATTTAGAGAAATACAAAGATAGGAATCCTTTTGAACTATCTGGTGGTCAGATGCAGAGACTCGCCATTGCAAGTATTATTGCAATGAAACCAGAAATTATTGTTCTTGACGAGCCGACTTCTCAGCTTGATCCTCAGGGATCTGAGGAAGTCTTTAAAGCGATACAGAGTTTAAGCAGAGAAGGCATAACAATAATGATGGTAGAACAGAAAATAGAGAAAATAGCTCAATATACTGATAGGGTTATGTTAATGAGCGATGGGGAAGTGGTGGATTTCGATGTCCCGCAGAAAATTTTCTTGAAGGACAATCTATTGAATTACGGTGTGCAGGCACCGGTCTTTACAAGAGTGTGCAGGTCGTTAAATATTAAAAACAAAAATACAGGGCTATATCCTGTCACCCTGGATGAAGCTTATGAATTAATGGTGAGACATGAACAGAATAGAAGTTAAAAACCTGAAGTTTTCATATAGACGTGGAGAGGAGATTCTGAAGGGAATAGATTTAACTTTTAATAGTGAATCAACTGCGATAATTGGACAAAACGGTGCCGGTAAAACAACTTTTGTAAAATTACTTAAAGGGCTTTTAAAGCCGACAGAAGGAGATATTTTTATAAAAGGGAAAAATACAACGGAAGCCACTGTGGCAAAATTGGCAAAAGAGATAGGAATGGTTTTTCAAAACCCAAATGACCAGATTTTTAAAAGCAAGGTAATTGATGAGGTGATGTTCGGCCCTCTAAATATAAGGCAGGGAGTGGAAGAAGCAAAAGGAAATTCGTTAAAAGCCTTAGAAGTTATGGAACTTTCCGATAAGGTTGATGAAAACCCATACGATCTTAGTTTGTCAGAGAGAAAATTAATAACTATCGCTTCGATACTCGCGATGGATACAGATATAGTAATTTTTGATGAGCCAACAATTTCACAGGATTATTTTGGTAAAATTAAAATAAAGAACATAGTTAAAGAATTAGCTGCAAGAGGCAAGCTTGTGATTACCATTACACATGACATGGATTTTGTTGCTGAAATATCTGAGAGAGTTATAGTACTAAATAAAGGTGAAGTTATTTTAGATGGAAGTACAGATGAAGTTTTCTCAAGGGATGATATTTTGAAAAGTGCATACTTAGAACAGCCCAATATAACTCAACTTTGTAAAAAGTTAGGATATGACAGGACATTTCTCACTTTGGAAGAGTTTGTGGATTACAAGTTAGCTGAAAATTAAGCAAAACATAGAGCTTGAAAAAATTTTTAGAATGAATAAAATTAATCCATGAGGAGGCTTGTATGAAATATAATCCACTGAAAAAGAGTATGGATTACAAAGGAATAAGAGAGGACGAAAATCACAACCTTGTCCTTGTTGACGGTACGGTAATCCCTGCTGAGAAGAGGACAAGATGTGAAGTTTACAGCCGTATAGTTGGGTATTTGAGGCCTTTAAGCCAGTATAACAAAGGCAAGCAGGAAGAGTTTAAATCAAGGAAAACCTTTAATATAAAAAATGAGGAGGCTCCTGCAAGTAAATAAACCTCCTTATCGAGGGTGAACTAACTTCGAGAAGACTTTGCTTTTATAGTTTTTCCTGATATAGTTGTAAAAATATTTCCTTTCACGTGCAAAATTGGTTTAAATTCTTTTAAAAATCCTTCTTTTGCATAGGAGGCTTGAATGCTTCCAACAAAGAATGTGTGGTCGCCGTATTTTTTAAAATCTATTACTTTGCATTCGACAAATGCAATGCAACTCCCAATTATATTAGTTTTCAATGTTTTTGAAGGTAACTTCTTAAGTCCAAGTTTTTCGAACTTATCAACGTTTTTACCTGACAGAGTCCCGCATGCAAGAGTTTCATCTACCATTGAAATATCGGGAACATTTACTATAAACTCTTTGCTTGACGTGATTAATTTATGGGTGTATCTCTTTGGAGAGACAGCAACTCCCACTAATGGTGGGTTTCTTGATAGTACAGTAAGCCAGTCAATTGTAATAATGTTTGTTTTTTCATTTTTGTCGATTGAAGTTAAAAGATATGTGTGCATAGGATATACGGCATGAATAAAATCCTCGATTTCTATTGTCTTCATATTGCCTCCAAAAGATTAATGGATTTTACCGAATTGCACAAGTTTTTACATATTTTAAAAGAGCATCTTTAAATTCTTCAAGTTCTGTATTGCTGAAGGACTCCCTCTTAAACCCTTTTTCTACTGTTTTATAAAATTGTGGTCTCTGGATGAAGAATTTGCTTGCTCCGTTTACCGTTTTTCCTATTCTTTCTATTTCGTCTTTGTCGTGGAATCCTTTAATAACAGTTGTCCTGAATTCATAGTCTGGAGCATCCTTCATTATGATTTCTATGCTTCTTTTTATCTTTTCTTTATTGACACTCACCTTAACTATCTCTTCATATCTATCAAGAGATGACTTTATGTCCATTGCAATGTAATCTATTGTCCGTGCCTTTAGCCCTTCTTCAATTGTTTCTGGAATTGTACCGTTGGTATCGACCTTTATTTTAAACCCCATGTCTTTAATCTCTCTGGCAAACTCAATAAGGTCTGTTTGCATTGTTGGCTCTCCACCGGTAAATTCCACAGCGTCGAGTAGCCCCCCTCTTTTTTTAAGAAATTCAATTACTTCTCTGGCCGGCATTTTTTCGGTGAACATTTCGGGAAGTACAAGTTCGGGATTCTGGCAGTATGGACAGCGAAAGTTACATCCCTGTGTAAAAATTATAGCGCAGGTATAACCCGGATAATCAATTAGAGAAAACTTTGTTAAACCGCCAATTATCATTTCCACTCCATATTATGGAAAAAAGAGTCAATAAGTTTTGAGTACCCTTCTTTCAACTGCTCATTACTCATAGTAAATGCCAATTAGTTCTCTGAACATACCTATTGTATCGAGTTTTTTATGCGCCTTCTTTATTTCTTCAAGAGATATCGAGGCGAATGCATCAACTACATCAGTATCAAACTGTGTACCTTTAAATCTTTGAAGCTCTTCAAGGGCTTCCTCGTATGTTTTCGCTTTTCTATACGGTCGGTCGGTTATCATTGCATCAAACGCATCGGCAACTGTAATAATTCTTGAAAGGAGTGGAATTCCTCCATTATTTAAACCTAGAGGATAACCCTTGCCGTCAATTCTTTCGTGGTGGAACATCACAATTTCTGGAACCCCCCTCAAAAAACTTATTGATTTAATTATTTCTGCGCTCGTAACAGGGTGTTTTTTAATTACCTCGTATTCTTCTTTTGTGAGTGCTCCTTGCTTTTGAAGAATATGGTCAGGAATTGAAATTTTTCCAATATCATGGAGCATTGATGCAAGGAAAAGCGTTCGAAGTTCTTCCTTTGAAATGCCAAGCGCCCTTCCTGTAATGTATGAAAATGTTGCAACGCCTTCTGAATGTCTTTTTGTGTAAGGATCTTTCGAATCAATAGTTTTTGCAAGAGCAATGAGGATTTCTACATAGCTTATCTGCCTTTCTGTGAGAAGCTCAAAGTTTTCAATAACACCTGATAGCTTATATGTAACTTCTTTAAGTATGTCTTTTTCTTCGTTTTTAAGGCTTGTGCCGGAAAATCCGTAAAGGAAATATTTGTCTTTAATTATGGGAACAACATATGCAGCATTGATTATAGGATGTTTCTTAAAACAAGTTTTGATTAAATCATTTTCCTCTTTTTTCACAAGGGTAGGAACTATAATTTTTGTAAGCAATGGCGGGATTTCCTCTAACTCTTCAAAATTGCTGTAATCCTGTGCGCTCTCATAGCTTACATAAGTATTTTCTATCCTCATCATAACGCAAATTTCTTTAATTTCCCAGGGGAAAATCTTGAAAAGGGAATAATATGCCGATTCAATTGCATCTTTCCTTCCTTTTGCTTTTCCTATTGCATCAACCACTTCAACAACAATTTTATTTGCGAGATTAATTTTCTTCCTTTCTTTCAGGAGTTCTCTTGTCCTCGCATATAGCGAAGCAATGTTTGATATAGCTCTTGTGACATTTATGTCTCCCTCGTCAAAAATGTCCTCTGAGTCTAAATTATCAAGGAAAACACCTCCATAATAATCATTGCCAACAAAAATTGGCGCAGTTATCGTTGATTTGGTTCTGTTTAATCCTTCAATTTCTATTATTCTTTTTGAATCTTCTGAAAGCCCGTCATCTTTTGATGTTAAATGTTTTATTACAAGAGTCTTTCCTTTCTCAACGATTGCCTTTTCAACTTCAACTGGTATTGTCATTTTATTTAACATATGTATATTGTACCCTTCTGCTGCAATATACTTCATAGAACTATTCTCCTTAATAAGGATTGTTCCTTTTTGTGCGTGAGGCGTAATACTCAGTGAAAGGGTGAGGAGTTCCGAATAAAATCGTTCCTCACTTTCAAGGAAAGATATGCGAGCTTGAAAATCAAGCAAAGTTTTGAGCCTGTTAGTTGTTTCAAGGAGACTTTTTTGTTCAGTGATAATATCTTCAAGTAGCTTCTTTGTGGTTAAATAAAATGAGGCAATTTTAGAAATTCCCAGTATTATTTCTATGTCATCCTCGTTAAATGCATTTTTGGTTTGTGTGTTATCAATGTATATGCTTCCGTAATATTTATTTTCTACTTTTATTGCTCCGCACAAGGTTGCTTTGATGTCAGTTCCAGTAACTTCATTAATCTGGATGCCTTCTTGCGGATAATTCTGGTCTGCGATGTCTGTCTCTATATGTGCCTCTCCCCCTTTCCATTTATTTTGCCATCTGTCAATTAAAGCACTTTCAGATATTTTTAATAGTCTTAATTTATCTGAATCGTACCCTACCCCTGCAATCGGGACATGAAATTCACCCCTTTTAATCCAGGCACTTCCTTTTTCTGCGTGAGGGATAAGATCTATTGAGAGGTCAAGAAGTTTGTTAAAAAATTCTTCTTCACTCTCCCTGAAGGTGATAGTGTAAATAAATGCATTTAATTGAGAAAGTTTTAACTGCGCATCTTCTGTCTTTTTAAATTGTTCCCTTTCTCTTGAAAGCGCATTTTCAACTGCGTCTCCCAGTTCAAGGTCCTCTCTTCTAAGGGTAAGGGTAAAAAGATAAAGCACAAAAAGAAGAACAATAGTCATTGCTCCTACTTGAAGAGCTTGGCTTATGACAACATTTCTTAATTCATTGGACAGGAGAGATTTATTCTCGAATACATAAATTGCAAAATTTCTGTTGTAAAGAGAAAAAAAAGATTTATGGGAATAGTATTTGTTTTCAAAGTCACCTGAAATAATTGCACTTTCTTCTTTTAAAACGGGTGTTGTGGTGTTTGTCGAAAGAACAATTTCATCCTCGAATATAACAAAATCTTCTTTTGCTCTCTGAGGAGCTATAAAACTACTGATATTTCTTATATCAATAAGTCCTGCGATTGTTCCGATAAATTTTCCATTATCAAAAAGTGGGATGTGCGCTATAAAGGCAGGGAAGCCCTGCACTGCCATGAAAGGTTCTGATATTACAATTGTTTTTTCTTTTAACACTTCTTTAACATGAGGTTGGTTCGAAATATCATTTCCGATTAATGCAGTGAAAGGATAGGTGTATTCAATAATTCCTCTATTGTTTGTAAAGGTAACAGAGGCAAAAATATTTCTATGGGTTTCGTAGAAGTTCTTTATGAGTTGAATTCTTTTTTCTGCATCAAACATTTCGGGATCTTTTGAGATAAACATTAAATGGTCAATAAACTCGTGTTGTAACAAATTGTTGAGGTTGTCATGCAGGTTGTTTGAATAGTATTGAATACTGGTATCAATAACTTTTTCTTGAGTATCCTTATAGTTAACGCAATAAGCATATGCTCTTAAAATCATGCCTATGGTGACTGCTAAAACTAAAACAGTTAAAATCCCTGCTCTTCGCATCGTTTTCTTTCTTGCTTTCATCACTTCGGGCGAGATTTCTGATTGAGGAACATCTTTTTCTATGACATATGCAAATAAAACTAGCAAGAGAATTCCTGAAAGTCTTAATGAAAGTGAAATTTGAATTGTAGGGTACAGGGGAATAAGATTTATATAATAGAGAAATTTTAATAAGGTATCTGCTAAAAGAAGAGTAGCGGGAGCTATAGAAATTTTTTTGAGTTTCGTACTGGTTTTCGAAAGTTTTAATAAAACTAATGTTATCCTTACTGAGAAAATTGGAATTGAGCCGTATACAAGAAAATCAAGAAATTTGAATGGCTCTTTTATAAATATGGCACCTATAATTAAAAGGAAAAAAAGGAGAATTTCAAGTTTCGAAAGACGAAATAGAGTCTCTGTTTTAAATTCTTTTATGATAGCAAGGACGAAGATGCAGAGAACTAAAAAGAGAGCCACATTTCCTATTAAGAAGGAGACCTCGTTAACCCCGTTGTTTAAAATAATAATCAGTTTAACTGTTGTTATGATTGTGAGTATCGGCAAAAGGAAAAGTACATCATAAAATAGATTTAGAAATTTACCTTTTCTTGAATAAAATGTGTATAATACAAATAAAGACACTGTTAAGGGTACAGCATAAACTGCAAACTCAAGTACATATGTTGCAATGTCCATTTCTAAATTATACGATAAATTTGTAAAATATTGCAAGAGGTGATGAAATGAGCGATAAGGATTTTATTATGCCACCCGGACAAAAACCTTCTTCAAGGTTTTATCCTGTTTCGGTTTTTGGGAAACCGAAAAGTGTAGTTAATGAAAATTATAATATTAAAATGACAGGAGAAATCGAGGAAGAAAAGGTTTTTGCTTTAAAAGAGATTCTTGAGTTGCCACATGTAGAAAAGCAATTTGATATCCACTGTGTTGATGGTTGGAGCTATCTGGGGCCATTATTTGAGGGAGTTTTTCCTTACGAGTTAATAAAACAGGTAAGGGTGAAAAGCGATGTAAAATTCGTTCTTGTAAAATGCATTGAAGGTTATAGTACAGATTTACCTTTGAATTTTTTAATGAGCGAGGATGCAATACTTACTTTTAAAATGGATGGTAAGGATCTCTCGGTAGAAAATGGTTTTCCTCTTCGTCTCGTTGTGAACGGAAAGTATGCTTATAAAGATGCAAAATGGGTGGTTGAATTTGAGTTTATTAAGGAAGATAAAAGAGGATACTGGGAAGAAAGAGGATACAACCGTTCAGCAGATGTCTATAAAGAGGAAAGAAGAGAGTAAGAATTGAATCTTCTCAACCCAGTATGATAATGTCAGAAAAAGCGATTAGTATTTATCTTCAAAGGATAAATTTCACTGGAACATATTGACAAAAAATCAATTTTCCATATCATTTCCTTTGGGAAGAAGAATGGGGGCAAAGACGAGACTAATTCTTATTAAAGTGCTACTTGTGGGAGTGCTTGTGAGTATGTTGTTTACAGGCTGTGCAACAAAACAATCTGCGACAATCAAAGTTGGAGTAATTGTCCCCTTAACAGGTAGTGTCCCTGCATTTGGTGCATCAGCGCGAAATGGTTGTGAGATGGCAGTTAATGAGGTTAACGCAAAAGGTGGAGTTCTTGGAAAAACTGTTGAAATGATAGTTGCAGACGACAAGAACGATGTAACTGAAGGAGTAAATGCAGCTCAGAAACTCATCTATGAAGAAAATGTCATAGCAATTACAGGAGTGCCATTGAGCAGGGTTGCACTTCCAGTTGCAAAAATCTGCCAGGTTACAGGAACTCCAATGATTTCGTCAGTTGCAACGAACCCAATGGTAACAGAGGTTGGAGATTACATTTTTAGAGCTTGTTTTATTGACTCATTCCAGGGAACAATAGCTGCAGATTTTGCCTTCAACAGTCTCAAGACAAAAAAAGTAGGAGTTCTTTATGATTATGGAGATGCCTATGCAAAAGGTCTTGCAGAGTTCTTTCAGAAACAATTCTTGGCACTTGGAGGCACAATTACTGCATTTGAAGCATATCCAACAGGAGCAGTAAGTTTTACTTCGTACCTTAAACCAATCCTCGCCCAAAAACCTGAAGCGATCTTTTGCCCTAATCTCTATGCTGATGATGCCCTTATAGCAAAAGAGGCGCGAGGCCTTGGTTACACGGGTCCTTTTGTTGGAGGAGATGGATGGGATTCTCCAGATCTCTTTAAGATTGGGAAAGATGCAGTGAATAATACATACTTTGTTAACCACTTCTCTAAAGACGATGCTAGCCCAGATGTACAGACGTTTGTAAAGAACTACACAGCAAAGTATGGGGAAGCTCCAGATGTTGAGGCAGTACTTGACTATGATGCAATGAGGCTCCTACTCCAGGCAATTCAGAATGCAGGCTCAACAGATGGCGCAAATATTAGAGATTCAATGAAAAATATTGAGTACCATGGAATTACGGGCTTGATTAAGTTTGATAAAAATAGAAACCCCATTAAAAGTGCAGTAATCATAAAGATTGAAAATGGCAGGCAGGTGTACGTTACGACCATAAATCCACAGTAGTAAAGACAGGTTTAAAAACCCTCTCTCTATTTCTCTTTCTTATCTTCCAGTCTCTTTCTCTATATAAGTCATCTCCTGTGAATGCAGTCCTCCTCCATTCCCGTATACAGTTGCATGACGACATCTATCTATTATCGTGAGAGGGGACGGTTTTATCGCCAACATGGCGATCTTGCAGTCCAGGCTTTTTGTCAGCAGAAATGGCTAAACTAACTCAGGAAAGGAAAAAGACGAGATTGTTTCACTCAATTAATGGGCAGAAGCGGTAATCAAAAGGATTTTTATGGCAATTTTAACAGTAACATGGTTTAGGGCAGCTATTCTGGAAGCTTCCTCTTGACATATTTATAACATTATTTAATACTTGAGCAAAGTTGATTAAGCAAGGAAGTTGCCAAAAGTATGTTTAAGAGAGTAAAGATCTTCAAAGTGTTGATGGAATCGCTGAAAAAGAGTGCGATTCCAGAGGAGTAAGTGGCTACGTTTTCAGAATAATATCGAGTTTTCTTCTTGTCGAAGTGACAAAATTGAGTAAAATAACTTGTAATCCGCTGAAGAAGAGCGCGGATTACAGAGGAGTTAAGGAAGTAAAAATATTTCATAAGGAGGCAAAGTATGGCTATAAAGATTGGAGATATTGTCCCTGATTTTTCTTTGAAAGATCAGAATGAACAGGAATTTAAGTTATCCAGGTTTAAAGGAAAGAGAGTGCTTCTTTCGTTTCATCCACTTGCCTGGACTTCAGTGTGTGCCAAACAGATGCAGTCTCTTGAGGAAAATTTCAAAACACTTAAAGAACTGAATACTGTGCCTGTAGGTTTAAGTGTTGATTCTGTACCTTGTAAAAAGGCATGGGCGGATAGTCTCGGGCTTAAAAAACTACGAATCCTTTCTGATTTTTGGCCACATGGAAATGTTGCTTTTCTTCTGGGCTTATTTATCGAAAAATTTGGCTTTTCTGAAAGGGCAAATATCATTGTGGATGGGCGAGGTAAAGTAATCTTTGTGAAGGTGTATCCAATAAGAGAACTTCCAGATATTTCTGAGATTATT
>Ga0315282_10010205_pt1 | contig 14778 bp, 8 predicted proteins | sample YL17G07_20_MG_FD_203693 | JGI IMG/M metagenome (GOLD analysis project Ga0315282, IMG submission 203693) | Sediment microbial communities from Yellowstone Lake, YNP, Wyoming, USA - YL17G07_20 | ecosystem: Environmental > Aquatic > Freshwater > Lake > Sediment | place: USA: Wyoming | collected...
AGAAGACGACCGATCCGAAGCGCGGATTGTTTTTCAAGAACGGCTACGCCGATTTTTTCGTCGCCTGGAAGGACGGCAAGCCGGCCGGGACGATCTGCTGCGCGGAGGATACCGCCGAGACGCGCGACCGCGGTCACGGCGAGTGCATGTTCGGCTTTTTCGAGTGCGTCGACGACTACGCCGTGGCCGAGGCGTTGTTCCGCCAGGCGGAGGATTGGGCCCGCATGCGCAACCTTATGGCGATCTACGGACCGTACAACCTCGACCGCGAAGATTCACGGGGGATTTTGGTGGAAGGCCGCGACCGCCCGCCTCCGATCCTGTGCGGCCATAACCCTCCCTACTACGTGGATTTTTGCGAACGGTACGGATTGACCAAGCGCGAATCCGACAACTTGGCGTATGCGATCGACATTGATTTAAACACTCCGGCGGCCCAAAGGCTGGCGCGATTGGCCGAGCGCGTCCGCCGGCGGAAGAATATCGTCATTCGAAACGCCGACATGAAAAATATCGACGGGGAAATCGACCGCATCTGGGATTTGGAAAACCGCGCGCTCGCGCACCTGGCCAACTTCGTCCCGTATCCACGCGAATCCATCGAAAGCCTGGTCCTGCCGCTCAAGGATCTGGCGGATCCGGAACTGGTCCTGTTTGCCGAAATCGACGGAAAAACCGTCGGCTGGTTTCCGGGCATCCCGAATTTCAACGAGATCCTGATTCATCTCAATGGGCTGCGCTATCCGTGGGATTATCTGCGCGCGCTGTGGTACCGAAACAAGCGGCCGCAATGCGTCTCGATCAAAAGCGTCGTCGTTCCGCCCGAATATTGGGATACGGGCGTGGCGATCCTGCTCTTCGACGAGATGGCCCGGCGCATCGCGGCCAAGGGATACACCTGGGCCGATCTTTCCCTCACCGGCGAGGACAACCCCGACACCTGGGATCTGGCCCACCACATGGGAGCCAAAATCTATAAGCGATACCGTTTTTATCGCAAGCCGGTGGCGATCTAGCCTCTTCATCCCCCGTATAAAATCGATCCATATTTGAATCCGGAATCAGCAGCCGCGGATCAAGGTCGTCATGCCCGCGTAGGCGGGCATCCAGAAATAAACAACAGCAGGGTTCGAATTAGCGCGTTATGGATTCCAGCTTCCGCGGGAATGACACAGTCTGGTTGGGTGGGTTGTAGTTGGGAATAATGAAACATTCGATTAGGATGTGTTCGTCATGCCCGCGTAGGCGGGCATCCAGAAAAAAACAACAGCAGGGTTCGAATTAGCGTGTTATGGATTCCAGCTTCCGCGGGAATGACAACAGGTCAATTAGCAAATTAAACAAAGATGGTTGGGATGCGAGGATTCAGCCTACGGTGTTTCCGGGGTTTGTGCGGGCTTGGTAAGAATCCGTACGATGGATTTGCGAATTTGATGCAGGCAGTGCATGACGGTGACCGGGACGCTCAGTCCGGCGATGTGCATCCACGTGGCAAAATTTTTCCGTTCGGGGTAGTCCAAGCGCAGCCGGTACCCGTCGCGTTCGATCAGGTTCAGCACGCGTTCAAAGCGCGCGCAATACCAGACTCCTGCCAGTTTGCAGCGCAGGACGTCGAGCGAATCGATGTAGCGTTTGCCTTCCCGCAGGAGTCGCCGGGCCCGCCCGACTTCCTCGCGCACCCAGGAGCGGAAGAATTCGCTTTCAAGATCGTCCGCGCGGACGCCGGAGGATGGAAGAATTTCGCCGGGGATGTTGAGGTATCCGGCGGGAAGATCCTCGCGCATGTCCCGGAGCATGTGCGTGCAGTGGGCGCCGAGCACGGCCAGCGTCCGGTCCGGTGTTTTGGGATAAGCGCAGGAATTGCCGATGAAATATTGGAACCCGTCCATGACCGCCTTGGCCAGGTGGGCCGAATATGCGTCCAGCTCCTGCCCCGAGACGGTGCGGCCTTTGCGCAGGGCGTCGAATTCGAGAACCCAGAAGAAATTCCGGATGAAGGATTGCAGCCCGTCGGATTTGCCGCGGTCGTGCGCGATAAGGTCCGCGAGCATTTCCTCTTCGGGCGCCAAGGCTTTGGGGCGTTCACGCCGGTAGAACCGCTCGGCCAGCGCCTTTTGCCTCCGGATGAAATGGATGCAGTTTTCGCCGCTGCAATCCGCGAGGTCGATCTGGTCGTCCGCCCAGCGGAAGTAGGCGTAGGCGCGCAGGCAGTCTTCGACCAGGTCCCGGTCGGCCAGTAAAACGGCCGTCAGGTAGGATTGTTTGCTGCTTCTCCAGGTGATGGAACGGGCCAGCGCGGCGGTGTCGTTCATTTTCCTGCTGCTTTCCAAACTTTCTGAATTCCTCATCGAGCGGCGCGACGGGCGCGCTACGGGAGCGCCGGTCATGTTTTATTCTCCCGAAGGATCCGTTCCACGACAAATCGCGACGAATTCAACACCATGGGTACACTCGTGCCCGGATGGGTGCTGGCTCCGGTGAAGTATAGATTCCGGTATCGGTCGTGCCGGTTGTGCGGACGGAAGTACCCCATCTGAAGGAGTTTGTGACTCAATCCGTGGGAGGCTCCCCTTGTCAGATTGTACCGGGTTCGCCAGTCTTCGGGAAGAAAGCTCCTCTCGAGGGTGATATGGGATTCTACATCCTCCAAGCCGGCCCGCGCCAGCCGGCGCAGGACGAATTTTCTGGCGCGGGATTGGATGGCCGGCCAGTCCTGGGAAACTTCCTTGCGGATGTGCCCGACCGGGACCGCGACGGTCCAGGCGTCGTGGCCGGGCGGCGCCGTCGAAGGATCGAGCAGACTGGTCGTATGGATGTAGAAATTCGGCTCTTCCGCCAGGGCGCCTTCCTTTAATACGGCATCAAAATTCCGTTTGTAATCTCCGGAGAACAGCACGTTATGCGGCCCTAACTCCGGATACTGCCGGTCGATGCCCCAGTAGAATGCCGCCGTCGAGCAACCATATTCCATCCGGTCGATTCGTTTGGCTGTTCCATCGGCTGGCAACAGGTTGCGGTAGACGTATCCCAGATCCGCGTTCGCCACCACAAGGTCGGCGGGCAGCGTCTCGCCGCTCACGAGGGCGACGCCGGTGGCCCGCCGTCCCTCGACCAGGATCTTTTCAACCGGGGTGTTGAACCGGAAGGTTGCCCCGCTTTTTTTGGCGATCGAGACCATCGCTTCGACGACACCGTACATGCCACCCTGCGGGTACCACAGGCCGTCTGCCAGCTCGACGTATTGCAGGAGCGAGTAGGTGGCGGGGGAATCGTACGGGCTGAGCGCCATGTACAAATCCTGAAACGTGAAGGCTATTCGCAGCCGCGGATCGCGGAAAAAGGCGCAGGCATACCCCCAGTGGGGTATTAAGGTTCGGATTCGGAGGAACCGCAACAAGTTGGCGGGGGAGGCGAACTCGGCGAAATTCCGGAAATCCCGTTGGACGATGTGGTCGGTGGAAATCCGGTAATGGCGTTCAGCTTCCTCCAAATAGCGCAGCATCCGCCCGAAGCTGCCCGGCTCGATGGATTCCAGCTGCGAATGCATCCGCTGCAGATCGGACGTGAGATGCAGTTGTGAATTATCCTGGAAAAAAAGCGAGTAGGTGGGGTCGATCCGGCGCAGTTCCAGGTAATCTTCCATGCGCTCGCCGAGATCGGCAAACGCCCGCGCGTACAGCTCGGGCATCAGGAAGATGCTCGCCCCGGTGTCGAACGTATACCCGCCGGCGGTTAAGCGGCCGCAGCGGCCGCCGGGAAACTCGGTCTTCTCCAGGATCGTGACCGCATACCCCTCCCGGGCGAGACGGGCAGCGGCGGCAATGCCTCCGACACCGGCGCCGATGACGAGAACCTTGGGCTTGTCCATACTCTGATTCACGAAACCTGAGTTCGCTGAAAACTCCCGGCCCGCGAGGCAATTGCTTTCGGAGGGGGGATTGGTACAGCTGCTCCGGACTCGCACAGCATAGCCGAAGCGGGGCTGAGTCTGAAGGGCGGATTCTTCAGCGATATGAACCTTTCTTAGGCCGATAAGGGCCGGATTATAAACCACCTCCGTGAGCATCCGATCGAACCAGGCTCGCCGGGGAACACCTTACATCAAGGCCAAGCTCATCGCTTCCCCCTCACTGCGCTTGACCGAACCAAAAGCAGGTTTGAAAACTGGATAATGCCCAAAAACCCGCCGGTTTATGCCTCTTATTTCCGAGTTTTGTCGGGTATCCCAATCAATGGATATATACGAAAATTGGACTGGAAAGTGCCGCAGAAGTTTCGGATGCGTGTTTTTCCAAAAAAATCCGCTTTGGAACTTTCTGGTTGGGTGGGCGTCTTTGGGGATAAGAGCAATTGTGGAACGGGAGGCCCCATGCGACGTCTTAAAAAAGCCTTGTTTGCACCGCTGATCGTTGCGTTTGTCCTTTCAGCCTGCTCGTCTCTCCAACCGAAGCCGCAGGTTGCGAAATCGAACCTGCCGCGCAACCCTTCCCCGCAAACGCCGGCTTCCGATCTGACCGAACTGGTGATTGGCAACAATGATTTTGCCTTTGCCTTCTATCATCAGATTTCCTCGGGAGACGCGAACCTGTTTTACTCCCCGTACAGTATTTCCATCGCATTGGCCATGACCTATGCCGAAGCGGGCGGGGATACAGCCGGCCAAATGGCACAGGCGATGAATTTCACGCTTCCGGCGGAACGCTTGCATCCGGCGTTCGATGAATTGGCGCTGGCGCTGGAAAGCCGTTCTCATGCGGAGGGGGTAAACCCCGGGGTTTTCCAATTGAACGTTGCGAACTCCATCTGGGGCCAAAGCGGTTTTTCCTTTGAGCCGGGGTACCTGGATGCACTGGCCCAGAATTATGCCGCCGGTATGCGCCTGGTGGATTATCGGAAGGACCCCGAAGCCGCGCGCCGCGCGATCAACGATTGGGTCAGCCAGTCCACCAATCAGCGGATCAAGGACATCATCCCGCCGGGTGCGCTGGATGCGCTTACCCGGTTGGTGCTGGCCAACGCCGTGTATTTCAAGGCCGCCTGGCAGAATTCGTTCGATCCGAGCATTACGAAACCGGATGCCTTCCACCTTCCGGGGGGTGGCAGTGTGCAGATCGATATGATGCACGAATCGGCAAGACTGCCCGCCATGCAGGGAGACGGATACCTCGCGGCGGAACTGCCCTATGCCGGCGGGGAACTCTCGATGGTGGTGTTGCTTCCGGACGAAGGGCGGTTTTCCGATCTGGAGGCAAGGCTGAACGCGGGGCTGATCGCGGAAACGATGGCCGTACTGCGCACCCAAGAGGTCGTCGTGACCCTGCCGAAGTTCAAGCTGGAATGGTCGTCGGAATTGTCGAAGGGATTGAAAGCGCTGGGCCTGACGGACGCCTTTAATCCATCCCTCGCGGATTTTTCCGGGATGGACGGTGCGCGGGATCTGTATATCAGCCAGATTCTGCACAAGACTTTCGTGTCGGTGGACGAGCAGGGGACGGAAGCCGCGGCGGCCAGCGCCGTCATAGTGGAAGCGATGGCCATGCCCGGCAAGCCCGTCGAACCGTTCCAATTCAAAGTGGATCGTCCGTTCTTTTTCCTGATCCGTGACAACCCGACGGGCACGATCCTGTTCGTCGGACGTGTGACCAATCCGGCGGCATGATCGGTGGAATCATCGCAGGATCGTCCGCCGGATGATCGTCGAATCCCGTGGTACAGTTCAGAGGAAGGCATTATCAGAGGAGGGTTTATGAACAGACATCCTATGATCCCTTGCATCCTGCTGGGCGCGGTTTTGCTGATCCCGGCCTGCACCACGAGTCCGGCAAAGGCCCGGGAAATACATTCAAATGAGCCGCGCGATCTCTCTCCGCAGGTATCGGATTCCGATCTCAGAGAACTGGCAAGTGGGAATACCGATTTTGCTTTTGCGCTTTATCGCCAGATTTCCTCTGGAGACAAGAACCTGTTCTATTCGCCGTACAGCATTTCCATCGCGCTGGCCATGACCTACGCCGGTGCGCAGGGCCAGACGGCTGGTCAGATGGCGCAGGCGTTGCATTTCACCCTGTCGATGGATCGACTTCACCCCGCGTTCAATAGGTTGGCACTGGAATTGGACCGCCGGTCCAAGGTGGAAGGGCTGGATCCGGATCAGGCGTTTCAATTGAGTGTCGCGAATTCCCTCTGGGGCCAGAGTGGATTCCACTTTGAGAAAGCCTTTCTGGACGTGTTGGCTCAGAATTACGCCGCCGGCATGCGGTTGGTGGACTATAAGAAGGATGCCGAGGCGGCCCGTCTGGCAATCAATGATTGGGTCAGCCAATCTACCAACCAGAAGATAAAAGACATCATCCCAAAGGGGGAGCTCGATACGCTCACCCGCCTGGTGCTGGCCAACGCTGTGTACTTTAAGGCCGCCTGGGGGTATCCCTTCCAGCCGGGCGCCACGCAGCCCGGTGCCTTTCACCTCCTGGATGGAAGCAGCGTCAATGTGCCGATGATGCATGAGAAAAACGGCTTGCGCAGCATGCAGGGGGACGGCTACCGCGCCGTGGAATTGCCGTACGCCGGCGGACAGCTTTCCATGTTGATCCTGCTTCCCGACGATACCCGCTTCGGCGACGTAGAATCCCGGCTGGACGCCGGATTGCTGGATGCGACCGTTGCCGCGCTGCAGTGGGGTGAAGTTATTCTCACGATGCCCAAATTCAAATTCGAATGGTCCACGGGATTGGCGGATGGATTGAAGGCTCTGGGCATGGGGGATGCGTTTGACCGGGAACAGGCGGATTTTTCCGGAATGGATGGCGCACGGGACCTTTACATTTCTAATGTGCTGCATAAAGCCTATGTCTCCGTGGATGAGCAGGGGACCGAGGCGGCAGCGGCGACGGCCATCATTGTCGGTGCCGCGTCCTTGCCGACCAAAGTGGCGGAGTTTACAATCGACCGTCCGTTCATCTTCCTGATCCGCGACAACCCGACGGGAACGATCCTGTTCGTCGGACGGGTGATGAATCCGGCGGCATGATCGATGGAATAATCGCAGGATCGGCTGCAAGATGATGATCCAATCCGACGGCACAGGTCAGAGGGAGGTAACCCCCGGGGAGGACTTATGAAACGATGCCAGACAATCCCATGCTTCCTATTGGCTATCGTTCTGCTTATCCCGGCCTGCACCGTGACTCGCGCCAAGGCCCAAGAAATCCATTCGAAATTACCGCGCGATCTTTCCCCGCAGGTTGCAGATGCCGATCTTGCGGCACTGGTGAGCGGCAACAGCGATTTTGCCTTTGCGCTCTATCACCAAATCTCCTCGCAGGATGGGAACCTGTTCTATTCCCCTTATAGCATTTCCATCGCGCTGGCCATGACCTACGCCGGAGCGCAGAACCAGACGGCCGGTCAGATGGCGGAGGCGTTGCATTTCACCCTGCCGGAAGCGCGTCTGCATCCGGCTTTCAATAAATTGGCATTGGAATTGGAAAGCCGCTCCAAAGTGGAAGGTCTGGATCCCGGTCAGGCGTTTCAATTGAGTGTGGCCAATTCCCTCTGGGGCCAGAGTGCATACCACTTTGAGCAGGCCTTCCTGGATACCCTGGCGCAGAATTACGCCGCCGGCATGCGGCTGGTGGACTATAAGAAGGACGCCGAGGCGGCCCGGCTGGCGATCAATGACTGGGTCAGCCGGTCTACCAACCAGAAGATAAAAGACATTATCCCGAAGGGGGAGCTCGATACGCTCACCCGCCTGGTGCTGGCCAACGCCGTGTATTTCAAGGCCGCATGGCAGAATCCCTTCGAGCCGGACGCCACGCAGCCCGGTGCCTTTCACCGTATGGATGGGAGCAGCGTCGATGTGTCCATGATGCGGGCGACGAAAAATTTGAGCAGTATGCAAGGAGATGGCTTCCGCTCCGTGGAACTTCCGTATGTCGGATGGTCGCTTTCCATGTGGATCATCCTGCCCGATGCAGGCCGTTTTCGCGACGTGGAATCGCGGTTGAACGCAGGGATATTGGATTCGATAGAAGAGGCACGCACATCGAGAATAGTCCACCTTACCATGCCCAAGTTCAAATTCGAATGGTCGACGGGGTTGGTGGATGGATTAAAGGCTTTGGGCATGGGGGATGCGTTTGACCGGGAACGGGCGGACTTTTCCGGAATGACCGGCGGGAGGGATCTTTTTATTAAACAGGTGCTGCATAAAACCTTCATCTCTGTGGACGAAAAAGGTACCGAAGCGGCGGCGGCGACGGTCGTCATCGCGGCCCCTGCGGCTCCAGGACCGTCGAACGAGATGGAGTTCACTATGGACCGCCCGTTCATCTTCCTGATCCGCGACAACCCGACGGGAACGATCCTGTTCGTCGGACGGGTGATGAATCCGGCCGCCGGATAGAATCAATCTTTATTAATATATTTCCTGGCAGGCTGCGGAAAGAGTCGGGATTTGTCATTGCGAGCCCCGCCCCGGCCTCACTCCGCCGGGGCGGGCGAAGCAATCTCGGGTTTCCGACGAGAAAAACAGGATTGCTTTACTTTCTTCGGTCGCTAAGAATGACACCAAACTTGTTTTCCGCAGCCTGCTCATCGACAAATTGTGTTAATCGAATGGAAACCGCGGCTTGCCCGGCCGCGGTTTTGCATTCTTTTAATTGTGGCAATGCCCCTTTTGCCGCCGAGCTGGAAGATTCCAAAGAGATCGGATTATGCAAATCGAGGTATGATTGCGTCAGAGTTGCGCGGGCGCGCAGGCAATTCCAAATCATAAGCGGTTGTGGGCGGGGTGTTCGTTTTGGAGGGAGCGATGAAACCCATTATCGATGTGCACGAGCATATCTTCCGCGGCCGGGATATCCCGCTCAAGGGGTATCTGCTCTCGCGCGAATACGACGAATGGTACGTCCGCCTGGCCGCGCCGCTCCTCGCCGCCCTCATTGAGCAGGCGGTCCGCGGCGAAATCCGCGGGATTTTGGTGAAGTTGGCGATCGACGTGGTCGTAGCCCGCATGGGCTCCGGCTACCGCCGCTGGGCGGAGATCCTCACCATGCGCGACGTCGGCGGGATTACCGCCAAGATGGTCGAGACCTTTCAAAAAGATCGGATCGATTTATTCATCCCCTTGATGATCGACTTCGACTACTGGTTCAAGGATCCGCGCCCCGTATCGATTGCCGAACAGATTGAGACCGTCTACCGAAAGGTCGTGCTTCCCTACAAAGGCAGAATCCACCCCTTCGCGCCTTTCGACCCGGCCAGGGAACTGGCGTACCGGGCGGGGATGCCCGCCCCCAGCGATCCGGACGACGGCCTGCCGGAAAAATTCAGTTCCCTGGAGTTGGCCAAGCAAGCCGTCCGGAGGAAGGGATTCATCGGCGTGAAGGTCTACAACACGCTCGGGTACCGGCCGCTTGGAAACGCCGCCGTGGACGACAAGCGGCGGTGGATCTTTAAGCGCAACGGCCGCGGGCGCTATACCGACTTTACCGGCGAACAGTTCGATGAGGTCTTGTCGGAACTGTACGATTTTTGCGAGCGGGAAGAGGTCCCCATCACCGCGCATTGCGTGTCCAACGGCATCGAGGCGTATCCGGGCGCCAGTTTCGATTTCGGCGATCCAAAGTACTGGAGGCCGGTGTTGGAACGATACCCCCGGCTTCACCTGAACCTTGCGCATTTTGGATGGAGCAGCCCCGAAGGATATTCTCCCCGGGAGCGCTGGGCATTCATCCGGCGGCCCTTCCGCTGGATGCGCGAAAGGGCGGGCGGCCGGTCCGATCGCGATCGGAAAGAAATCAAGAACCCAAAAGATGCGGACACTTGGGTCGGCGAGATCTGCGCGATGATGGAAAAAAATGAATACCTGTATGCGGATGTGGCACACCACATGGTGATGGAGAACGCGGACATTCCAAAATTCCAGAGTTCCTATCGGGCCATGCTGGCGGACTTTCCGGAATTGGTTCCCCCCAGGCTGCTGTTCGGGATCGATTGGCACGTTATCACCAGGGTGGACCACTTTACCGAGTTTAAAGAACGCTACGAGCGGATTCTCTCGGGCGGGCAGATCTTCGACGGCAAGGAAATGGAAAATTTCTTCGGGGGGAACGCCCTGCATTTTCTGGGTTTGCTCCCGCCCGGGACGAGGTCCAAGGCCGGGTGGACCGGAAACCGCAAACGGTTGAGGGCGTTCTATAAAAGGAAGAACATCCGCCCGCCGAAATGGTTCCGCTCGACGGACAAACCCGGAGCCGCCGGGTGATTTTCGGAATCCCGCTTGACCGTTCGTTTCGAACATGGTAAATTTGTGCAGGATCACGGACGAAAGGCGCATCGCATGGATATCATCATGGTTGTTTCCCGGAAGGTCGCCAATCCCATTGGGGTTGGCATTACGCCTTCTCGAAATGCGCCTGTAGGCTGACAGCCGTTCTCGCTGACGTTTCAAACCACGGGCGCATTTCAAAGCCCGTGGTTTTTGTTTCCGGAAAGCCACGGAATGCAGGAAAAACCGTGGTTTTTCTTTTTTCCCGAGGACACTATGGCTCAACAACAACCCAAAGAAGGAACCTTCCGGCAGCGGTTCGCCATGCTTTGGAAATATTCCGAAGGCTACCGCGGCTCCTACCTGCTGGCCATGGGTTCGCAGGCGGGTTCCAGCGCGGCGAAAGCCGGAACCTTCTTCCTGCTGGGATTCCTGGTCGACCAGGCGGTCGGCCGCAATGCCTTTATGGATTTCCTGCCCATCCTCGCGGGCTCCATCATCGCGCTGGCGCTCCTGGACGGATTTTGTTCCTTCCTCAGCGGCCGGTTCGCGGCCAAGGCTTCGGAAAACGTCGCCCGGCGGCTGCGCAACACGATCTACGACCACATCCAGCACCTGTCGTTTTCCTATCACGACCGGATGCCGGCCGGCGAGCTGATCCAGCGCAGCACCTCGGATGTGGATGCGGTGCGCCGGTTTTTCGCCGACCAGGCCATCGGGGTGGTGCGCATCGCCCTGCTGTTTGTGGTCAACCTGATCGCGTTGATGCTGCTCAACGTGAAGCTGGCGCTGGCTTCGGTGGTCGTGGTGCCCGCCATCGTGGCGGTATCGGTCTACTTCTTCCGGAGGGTGTCCAAGGTGTACGACGAGTACCAGGATCAGGACGCCGTCCTCTCGACCATGCTGCAGGAGAATTTGGCGGGGGTGCGGGTGGTGCGGGCCTTTGCCCGGCAGGATTTCGAATCGGCCAAGTTCGAAAAGGAGAACACCGAAAAGTACCGGCGCGGCCGCGTATTGCTCCTGATGCATTCGCTTTTCTGGCCGTCCAGCGACATCCTCTGCGCATCGCAGGTCCTGGCCGGATTCACCCTCGGGGCGGTCATGGCGATTCACGGGGAAATCACGGTCGGCCAGTACATCTCCTACACCGGACTGGTGGTGTATCTGATCTGGCCGATGCGCGACCTCGGCCGGCTGATCGTGCACGCCTCCAACGGCATGGTTTCCGCCTTCCGCACGGGCGAGATTCTGCATGAAGAGGGAGAGGACCTGGACGCGGGATCATTCCACCCGACAAGGACGGCGCGCGGGGAGGTGGAATTTCGCAATGTCTCATTCGAGTACCGCGGCGAATTAAGTGTCCTGCGGGGTATCAGCTTCCGCTGCCTGCCGGGACAGTCCGTGGCGCTCCTGGGCCCGACCGGCTCGGGCAAGACCTCGCTGGTCAACCTGCTGCCGCGCTTCTACGAATACACCGCGGGCAGCATCCTGTTGGACGGGGTCGAGCTGCGCGATTATTCCAAGCGCTATCTGCGGTCGCAGATCGGCATTGTCGAGCAGGAGCCGTTTCTGTTCTCGCGCACCATCCGGGAGAACATCGTCTACGGAGTGGAACGCGAGGTGCCGGACGCGGAGGTGGAAGCGGCGGCGCGCGCCGCCGCGCTGCACGACGTGATCCTGAGCTTTCCGGAAGGCTATCGGACGATGGTGGGGGAAAAAGGGGTCACGTTGTCCGGAGGCCAGAAGCAGCGGGTGGCGATTGCCCGCGCGCTCCTGAAGGACCCGCGCCTGCTGATCCTCGACGATTCCACCTCGTCGGTGGATTCGGAAACGGAGGCCGAGATCCGGCGCGCGCTCGAACATTTGATGCAGGGGCGCACTACGTTCATCATCGCCCACCGCGTGCAAAGCGTCATGCGCGCCGACCAACTGCTGGTGCTCGACAAGGGACGGATCATTCAATCCGGCACCCATCAGGAGCTCATGCAGCAGGGCGGTTTCTACCGGAGCATCTTCCTCCTGCAATCCAAGATCGAGGAGGAAGTGGATGAGGAACTCAGGATTCAAGCGGGCGCCGGCGCGGATGTCGTCCTCTGATTCGCGCCGCGGTTTCGTAGTGGTGATCCAATAGAGCGTCATGCCCGCGTGCTCGTAGCGGGCATCCAGGGATAGTCTGGGAATTTCCTGGAACGCTCGGGTTGGATTCCCGCTTAAAACACGCGGGAATGACGAGACGATCCAAACCGGAACCAAATCCTTGCGCTTGGCTGAGAGAGGCAGAGGAACGGAGCTAAACATGGCGATGGATCAATGGGAAGAGGAAGAATTTGAGGAATCCTGGGACAGCCGGACCCTGGCGCGGATGCTGGGACTGGCGGCCCGGAAACGAACCTGGATGGCGGGGTTCCTGGCCACCGTGGCGCTGGTGGCGCTTTCGGATTCCGTCTTCACCTTCCTGAAGAAACTGATGATCGATAACGCGATCACGCCCGGCAAACCGGAGTCGCTCTGGTGGATCGGCGGACTGTTTGTCGCCCTTTCCATTTTTCAGGCGGGCGGAGTATTCACCTTCATTTACCTGGCCGGACTGCTGGGGGAACAGATCCAGTACGACCTGCGCCGGAGCATGTTCACCCACCTGCAATCCCTTTCCTTCAGCTACTTCGACCGAACGCCGGTGGGCTGGATCATGTCGCGGGTGACGTCGGACCCGGCCAAAGTGGCGGACCTGGTCACCTGGGGGCTGCTCGACACCACCTGGGCGACGATGAGCATCATATCCTCGCTCGTCTTCATGATCTACCTGCAGTGGACGCTCGGCATCCTCGTCTTCCTGACCATCCCGGTGCTGGTCTTTGCCGGCGCGCTGTTCAAGCAGCGGATCATCCGGCAGTACCGCTCGGTGCGCAAGATCAATTCCAAGATCACCGCCGCCTTCAACGAGACCATCACCGGCGTGCGCGTGATCAAGGCGCTGGGGCGCGAGGAGCGCAATTTGCGCGAGTTTCGCATCCTCACCGACGGGATGTATGCCGCCGGGTTCCGCGCGGCGTGGCTTTCGGCGCTCTTCCTGCCGGTGGTGCAGGGGATCGGAGCGGTGGCCCTCGCCACCGTGGCGTGGTTCGGCGGTGCGCGCGCGATGCAGGGGACGATTTCCATCGGAACCATCCAGGCCTTCATCGGCTACGTGACCTTTATGCTCTGGCCGGTGCAGGATCTGGCGCGCGTGTTTTCCGAGATGCAGCACGCCATCGCCTCGGCCGAGCGTTCCTTCTCGTTGGTGGATTCGCGCCCGGAAATCGTCGACCGGCCCGAATCGGTGGATCCCGGCACGCTCCGCGGCGAGGTGGAGTTCGACCGCGTCTCCTTCTGGTACCAGCAAGGCAAACCCGTCCTGGAAGATTTTTCGCTGCGGGTGCGCGAGAACGAGACGATCGCGCTGGTGGGCCCGACCGGAGGCGGGAAGACGACCATCGCGAGCCTGCTTTGCCGCTTCTACGAGCCGCGCCGGGGCGTGATCCGCATCGCCGGGCGCGACTACACCACCTTGACCCAGAGGGCGATCCAATCCCGAATCGGCGTGGTGCTGCAAACGCCGCATCTTTTCTCCGGCACGGTGCGGGAGAATATCCGCTACGGACGCCTGGACGCTTCGATGGATGAGGTGATGGACGCGGCGCGCGTCGCCGGAGCGGACGAGTTCATCGGCGCTCTGGGGAAGGGGTACGACACCGAGGTGGGCCAGGGCGGCAACCAACTGTCCACCGGCCAGAAGCAGTTGATCAGCTTGGCGCGGGCGGTGCTGGCCCAGCCGGACATCCTGGTGATGGACGAAGCCACCAGTTCGGTGGATACGGTGACCGAGGCGCTCATCCAGCGCGGGATGGAAGTGTTGATGAAGGGACGCATCGCCTTCGTCATCGCCCACCGGCTGTCGACCATCCGCCGCGCGCACCGGATCGTGGTCGTGGAAAACGGACGCATCGCCGAGATCGGAACGCACGCCGAACTCCTGCGCCTGCGCGATGCGTATTACCGGCTCTACACCCAGCAGTTCCGCTGGGAACGAATGCGCGAGACCGATATGGGAACGATCCATGGCCTGCTCGGCGCGCAGGAAAGCTAACGTTTAAGACCCTTGGCAGGCTGCGGAGAAATAAGTTCATGTCATTGCGAGCGACCGAAGGGAGCGAAGCAATCTCGCTTTTCTCGTCGGAAACCCGAGATTGCTTCGTCGCTTCGCTCCCCCGTCCTCGCCCGGCGAAGCCGGGGTGGGGCTCGCAATGACAAATCCTGACTTTTCCGCAGCCTGTTAGGTTTTTCAAAACCCTAAGAGTCTTCGATTCCTCTCTTCGGGTACAATATCTTCCATGCCTTTTCTTGTCTTTCTTTCCGGAGCCGTCGTCATTTCCCTTTCGGGAGTCCTTGCTCCCGGGCCGGTCACGGCCGTGACCATCGGCAAAGGAAACGACACGCCGCACTCCGGCGCCTGGATCGCGGTCGGC
>Ga0315282_10010207_pt1 | contig 14777 bp, 12 predicted proteins | sample YL17G07_20_MG_FD_203693 | JGI IMG/M metagenome (GOLD analysis project Ga0315282, IMG submission 203693) | Sediment microbial communities from Yellowstone Lake, YNP, Wyoming, USA - YL17G07_20 | ecosystem: Environmental > Aquatic > Freshwater > Lake > Sediment | place: USA: Wyoming | collected...
GCCACGGCGACACATGCCTTCTTCAACGTCATCCCCATAGCGCTCAACCTGGTCAGGCCGTCGTGAAGACTGCGGAAACAGCCCCAGTTGGCACAGGAAGTCATCAGAGCGAGCGGCTCGACACGCTCACCGCTCCTGGCTCAATCGCGAGGCCGAACCTCCTCCTGCTGGTCCTCTTGCTTGCCGCTGCGGGGCTGCGTGGCCTCTACCTGTGGGACAACCTGACCCACAACCCCTTCTCCCGCCTGTTGGTCCTGGACTCGGCGCACTACGACCTCTGGGCCGTGGACATTGCCAAGGGCCACTGGCTCGGTAAGGAAGTCTTCCTCCAGGCCCCGCTCTACCCCTACCTTCTGGGACTACTCTACTGGTCGGTCGGCCGGCACCTCTGGCTCGTTTACGTGCTTCAGCATCTCCTCGGGCTGCTCAACATCTACCTGGTCTGGCGGGTGGGCCGACGCTGGTTTACGGAGCGGGTGGCCCTTCTGGGCGCGGCGCTCTTTGCCTTCTACCCGTTCGCTGCCTTCGTCGAAGGCAAAGTGTTGGTGGAGACGCTCTACCTGACCCTGAGCCTCCTCGTTCTGGACCTCGCCGGCCGATTGGCGGAGCGTCCGAGCTGGTTGCTCGCCGGGGTGCTGGGCTCGGTCTCGGGGCTGGCGACGGTCACCCGCGCGAACGGGTCGGTGCTCGCGGTCATCGCTGCCGGGTGGGTGGCCTGGCAACTTCGTCGGCAGGGCGCTCGGACGGCCTTGAGTCGTGCCGGGCTCGTGCTCGGCCTTACCGCGCTGGTGGTCGCCCCCGTGACGGTGCGGAACTGGGTGGTGGGGGGCTGCTTTGTCCCCATCAGTGCGGGGGGAGGGGTGGCATTCGCCCGCTCCAACGTCCTGGGTGGGCGAGGCGGGTTCGAGCCGGCACCCGAACTGCCTGACTCGGTGGTGGAGGGCCTTCGGGAAATCTCTTCGCTGGCCGAGGCAGAACTGGGTCGCGCACCCACGGCCCGGGAAGTCTCCGCCTTCTGGGTGCGGCGGACGCTCGCCAAGCTCCGGGAGCGGCCGGCGGACTGGCTCCGCCTGGAGGCCTGGAAGCTCCTCCGCCTCACAGACACCTACGAGCATGGAACGGAGAACGCCCTTTCGGAAGAACGTCCGCTCACCCCCGTGCTCTCGTTCTTCTTCGTTCCCGGCGGCGTCATCCTGACCCTTGGGTTCGTGGGGATGGTGGGGGGATGGCGGCGGGCGGGCCCGCGTCTCCTCCTCTACCTCTCCGTCGCCCTCATCGTCTCGGGGATGCTGGTTTTTGCGGTGGTGGGTCGCTACCGGCTGCCCATGATGCCCGTGTTGGCGCTCTTTGCTGGTGAGGTTCTCACGTCACTCTGGAGTTTCGCTCGAGCGGGGAAGTGGGGGCGGACGTTCGCGCTCGGCGGGCCCGTGGCAGCGCTCCTGCTGGTCTCTTTCTTTCAGCCTGACGGGGTGTACCGTCGGCAAGCCATCCGCGTCTGGCTCAACCTGGCCACGGTCGAGCAACTCGCCAATCAGCACGAAGCCGCCATCGATACCGCCACCCGCATCCTGACTTCCGACCCCAAGGTGGGACGGGCCTACCTCGTGCGTGGACGGAGTTTCTACGTCCTGGAACACCGCCGAGAGGCGGAGGCCGACCTCCGCCGGGCGATGGACCTTCTGCCCAAGCTGCCTGATGCCCCCGCACTCCTGGCGATGCTCCTCGTCGAGAGCGGTCGGTCAGCGGAGGCCCTTCCCTACGCTGAGCAGGCCGTCCGGCTGGACCCGGAAAAGGCCTTTGGCTGGAACGCACTGGGGGGTGCGTACCTCGAACTCAAGCAGTTGGCCGAGGCCGAGGAGGGCTTTCGCCAGGCTCTGGGGTTGGACGGCAGCCTGGTTTCGGCCCGGCTGGGGCTGGCCCATACGCTCTTTTCTGCAGGCAGGTTTTCCGAGGCTTTGGCCGAATACCGTCGGGTGCCCTTGGCTTCGTTGACGGAGCGGGCCCATGCCCTCGTGGTCGAGCGGATCCGGGCCTGCGAGGGACACCTCTCCGACGGCTCGTGACCGATTTTCGTGGACGCCCGAGCGAAGGCCTTGGTACGGTAGACGGGCGCAGAACTGAGGTGGCAGCGTGGGTTTCGCCTCATGGTGGGAGCGGGTTCGATGAAGGTTCTGGTGGTCGGCAGTGGCGGACGGGAACATGCCCTGGTGTGGAAGATCGCCCAGTCGCCCCTGGTGGACGCCCTCTATGTGGCGCCGGGCAACGCCGGGATGGCTCAGCAGGCCAAGTGCGTGAACATCGGCGCCGAGGACATGGAGAAGTTGGTGGCCTTCGCCGCCCGGGAGGCCATCGACCTGACGGTGGTGGGCCCGGAGGTCCCGCTGGTCTTGGGCATTGTTGACCGGTTCCGGGAAGCGGGGCTCCGCGTCTTCGGCCCCACCCGCGAGGCCGCCCAACTGGAAGGAAGCAAGGTCTTTGCCAAGGGGCTCCTCCGCCAGGCCCGCATCCCCACCGCCGAGTTCCGTGTCTTCGCCGACCCGGCCGCCGCCCACGAGTACCTGGACAGCCAGGGGGCGCCCATCGTCGTCAAGGCCGATGGTTTGGCGGTCGGCAAGGGAGCCCTGGTCTGCAACAGCATCGACGAGGCGCACGAGGCCGTCGAGTCCCTCATGGTGCACAGGCAGTTTGGCGAGGCCGGTAGCCAGGTGGTCATCGAGGAGTGTCTGGTCGGCGAGGAAGTCTCCATCCTGGCTTTGACCGATGGCCGTTCACTCTACCTGATGCCTCCCAGTCAGGACCACAAGGCCATCCACGACGGCGACCGAGGCCCCAACACGGGCGGGATGGGAGCCTACTCGCCGGTGCCGGCCGTCAGCCGGGAGGTGGAGGACCGGGTGGTCCGAGAGATTCTTGTGCCGCTCCTGCATGCTTTGCGGGTGCGGGGCATCCACTACTCCGGCGTCCTCTACGCCGGGCTGATGCTCACTGCGGGCGGCCCCAAGGTGCTGGAGTTCAACTGCCGATTTGGGGACCCGGAAAACCAGGCTATCCTGGTTCGCCTGCGGAGCGACCTGGTAGAGGCGCTGGAGGCGGTGGTTGAGGGTCGCCTGGCCCGGGCTTCCCTCCAGTGGGACGAGCGCGCCTCTGTGTGCGTCGTCATGGCTTCCGGCGGCTACCCCGGAAGTTACGAGAAGGGCAAGCCCATCACCGGCCTCGAAGAAGCGGCCGGGATGAAGGACGTGGTGGTGTTCCACGCCGGGACCGCTGCCGTGGATGGCCGCATTGTGACCAATGGCGGCCGGGTCCTGGGCGTGACCGCGCTGGGGAGCACCGTGGCCGCGGCCAAAGCGAGAGCGTACGGGGCAGTGCGGGAGATTCAGTTCGAGGGGGCCTACTACCGGACTGACATCGCCGACCGGGCCATTCGCCGCGCGGCGAAGTAAAGGGACTCTTTCCTCCCGACGGTGAGGGGGTGTGCGGCCGTGCCTCCATCAGTGGTGGCTATAGTCCGCTCGGAGAGTTATGAGCGGGGGACGGTCGCGCGGGCCCTCACCGAGTGCCTCGAACTTCTCGGTGGGCTCACCCGATGGGTGAGGCCGGGTACGCGCGTCCTCATCAAGATAAACCACCTGGGCGACCACACCCCGGAAGAGGCCATCATCGTTCATCCAGTTGTCACCGAACTCCTGGCCAGCCTGTGTAAGGCCGTGGGCGCCGAGGTGGTCGTGGGCGATGGGCTGGGCCGCTCCGGGTTGGCGGGCTTCTGTCAGAGCGGCACCCTGGCGGCGACCCACGCCGCCGGAGTGACCCTGGTCAACTTCAAGGGTTCACCCTATCCCTCTGTCCCCGTCCAGGGCAGATTCCTCAGCCAGGTGCCTGTTGCCCAGGCCGTCCAGGATGCGGACGTGGTCATCAACCTGGCCAAGATGAAGACGCACGTCCTGACGCTTCTCACGGGGGCCGTCAAGAACACCTATGGCTACCCGCCCGTGGGGCTGTGTCAGAACCTGCATCGGCAGTACGCGACGCCCGCCGAGTTTGCCCAGGTGGTAGTGGATGTTTTCCAGGCCCGCCCGCCCGACCTCACCGTGGTGGACGCGGTGGTGGCGCTGGAAGGGTACGGTCCCTCCCGGGGCGGGCGGCCCAAGCCGGTGGGGCTTCTCCTGGCCTCCGCGGATGCGGTGGCCCTCGATGCGGTCCTGGGAGCGCTCATGGGGCTTGGCCCCGACGAGGTGGCGACGACGGTGAACGCTTCCCAGCGAGGCCTGGGCGAGGGCGACCTCGGCCGCATCGAAGTCCGGGGTCTCGCCCTGGCGGGGGCTCGCCCCCGGGCGTTTGCGCTTCCCGAGCGCGTGATCCGCGCCGCGAGGTTGCTGGCGGCGCTCCCGCGCCCGCTCCACCGGGCCCTCCGCCGAGTGAGCCGGGAGACGATGGCGGTGCCCGAGGTCGTGACCGCCCACTGCATCGCCTGTGGCTTGTGTGTGCGCCATTGCCCGACGGGCGCGGCGCAGCTGGTGGCTGGGGAGAAGGCCGCCCGCATCGACCGGAACCTGTGCATCAGTTGCTTCTGCTGTCAGGAGTTCTGCGAATCGGACGCCATCCGCTTGACCCACCGGCCCATCGGGGCTCTCATCCTTTTTGTGAGCGCCCTCTTTCCGCCCCTTCGCCGAGGCCTGCGCAGCGTGTGGCAGGGCTTGTGGGAAAGGCGGAGAGCGAAGAGGTAGGTGTCGCCCATGGCTGATGCCCGGAACCCTTTCCTTGACCCCCGTCGGCTGGCGATGCAGAGACTGCAGCGGGCCGCGGAGCGGGTCTGTGTGCTCATCCTCCTGAGCGACTACCCGGAAGTGGACATCGAGATTGCCAAGCAGGGCGTGCGCGACCTCGCCGAGGAACTCTTCCCCGACCGGATGGACCTCTACGAGATGATTTACGAAAGCCGCTTCCGCCGACTCTGGGAGCAGTGGCGCGCACCCCTGGAAGGGGAAGACGACCAGGTCTGAGCGGCCCAGACTCCTCCTTCCCCAGGTTTTCCCCCCCTGCTTCCCGGTATCAGATCAACGCGTTAGGTTGCGTCGTCGTCGATTTCGACGGGGGACACGTGCTCGGTCTCCGTGGCCGGGACGACGAACTTGGCGCTCACCTTGCCGCTCTTCTTGCGGGCGGTGACCAGCCGAAAACTCAACTGTTCCGGGAGCACGTTGATGGAGACCTCGAGCCCGGGCCCCTCCTCGACTTTTGTCTTGCGGTACTCCACCTCAATACCGTTTTCCCCCAGGCGGAGGACCGCGGGCGCCACTGGTTTGCCGCCGGAGGCGGCGCCGACGAGTATCCCGGAGAATGATTTTCCTCCGGCAAAGTCGATGGGGGCACCGTTGATGGCGATCTTGACCTCGTAGTCGTAGGCCATGCAATTAAGTACGGCTCTCACGGACTCGTCCCAGGTGGTGGCCGGCGCCTCGAAGGCCGTCGGCTCCGGTCGTTCGAGTTTGAGGCCTGGCTCCGTCTTGATGAACTCTCTCGCCTTGGCCGGGATGTCGTCACCGGGCTTCGGCTGGAAGGAATAACCCTGGCTGTCCAGTACCATCCGCCAGCGGTCGCCTACCCTCACGAACCGGGTCAGGAGGATGTTAGCGAAATTGGCATCCTGGAGAACATAGTAATAGCCGGCTAAATCATCCCCTTCCGTCTTGATCGTGACAAAAGTGGTCCCGGACAAGTCCGGGGTGAATTCCAGGATGCTTTCCGCCATTTCGCCGAATTGTTCCCGTACCCCCTCGCCAGCCTCTTCCGGACCGAATACCGAGGCCAGGAAGGTGTCGAAGTCCTTGTTCTGCAGCGCCTGGCGCACCGCCCGGTAAACCCGTTCCAGTTCGCTTCGCAATGCGTGTCCTTTTCTCTCCAGCATCGCGCACCTCTCCTTCGCATAATCCCAGGCGGAAAACCGGTCGGCCGGGTCGTCCGGCACGATGAAGGGGTCTTCCCCGAACATCACGTAACCCTCATACATTTCGTGTGCCGTCATCCACGGCTCATAGGACGGGTCCAGGAACTCGTCGACTATCTTCTTCGCAGCGGCGAGGGCCTCCTCCCGGGTATCAAACTCCCCCAGTTTGTACCGCTCCTCCTCATCCATGTAATGAAAGTTGTCATCCACAAAGACCGTGTACTTCATGCCTTTTTCCTTACTCACCCGTGTCCACCCGTCCGCCAAATTCATCCTGACAGTAAGGAAACACGGAAAACAACATTATATCTGCGCGTTCCTCGCGATAAGCCTCAACTCTCCTCAGGCCCCCTTCTCATATACGCACCTTCGCGCCTCGTCGGCGTAGGCGGCGATGAGCGTCGGTTCGGCATCAAAGAAGTGGTCGGAAGGGCTGATGATATATCCGCCTCCCACCCCGGCCGCCTCGAAGCACCTCCTGACCTCAGCGCGGGTCTCGTCAGGAGAGCAGCCCTGGAGGAAATGAAATTGGTCGAAGCCGCCGATCATGCAGGCCGCGTCGCCGATTCGGCGCTTGGCCTCAGCGAGGTTCACATCGCCCCCCATCCTCGCGGGGGTGAATGTCTCCATGGCGTCTGGGTTCATGGCGGCTATGCGCTCGAGCAGGGGCATCATCCCGCCACAGGTGTGGTAGGCGATGCGCTGGCCGACTTCATGAGCGAGGCTGATGAGTTCGGCGTCATAGGGGGCCACGTACTCGTCGAAGAGCCGGGGCGAGATGACAGTGGAGGAGGCGGTGCCCCCGCCGAGTTCCAGGAGGTCATAGGCAGCGCCGCGCGTGGACCGGAGAAAGACTTTCTTTCGCCGCTGGAGGATGCGGAGGAGTTCATGCACCCACTGGGGGTCGTCGAAGGCGGCGAGGATGAGTTTCTCGGTTCCCACGAGGCAGGCCGCGTCCTGCCAGGTGCCGGGCTGGCCGAAGACGTCGAAGCAGGTGACGTGGCCGCGGACGATGCCTCGCTCGCCGAACTCTCCCGCCACGCGGTTGACCGCCTCGACGTCGCACTTGGGCGCGGTGGCGTACGCGCCGATGAGGTCGATATCCGACTTCTTCTTGATGAGCGGCTCGACGACCCAGGTGGTCCATTCATCGCTCTGGAGCACCAGGGAGAGGTCCCCGCCGGGGGTGACGAAGCGGTAGCGGGTGGCGGACCGCTCCTGGCCCGGCAACCTCTCCGCGTACACACGCCAGTTGTCGGAACTGACCCGCCGGGATTCGAGCAGACCGGTGTCTCCCTGCTCAGGGTCTGGGTACTCACCGGCCGACTCATCGGGCCGGTGGGGGACGGCCCAGCGGATAGCATCCAGGCCGCAGTGGTCGAAGAACTCCCGCTCCGGCATCCCTCCCATGTACCGCTTCAGGAAGTAGGGCATCACGTGGTGGGTGGTCACGGGCAGCCGGTCGGGCTGGCCTCGGGCAAGGGCGGTGAGCATCCGTTCCTTTGATGTCATCGCACTCACTCCAGGAAGCAGCCAAGGAGAAGGCCCTGCTGTGCTCTCGCCTGATTGTAACCGGCCCTCCGTGCACAAGGGAACGGCCTATCTCCCTTCACCCCTGCTTGCCTTGCGTGCCCCCTCACCTTCACTTAGGGCCCAGAGGCCGTAGGGGAGGGTGGTCATGGCGAAGGAGGCAATGCTGGTCTTGGAAGTGTAGAGTTCCAGCCGCGGCCCCCGCCAGTCGCTGCGGTCCGGGTTGACCAGGTGTTTCTGGGTCGGCCAGGGACCCTCCGGGTCTCTTGGGACGCGGTGCGGCGGTTCCTGGTCGCTCGGCGGCTGGTCCTCCGCGGCAGGCGCCAGCAGGCCAAGAGGGACGGAGTCCCCCACGACCTCACGCAGGTAGCCCAGGTACTTCGGGTCTCCGCTGTAGCGGTAGGCAGTGGCGTAGGTCCGGAACATGCAGTAATCGTGCGACCAGGTGTGCTCGGCCTTGCTGGTCCGGTAGCAGGCGTCGGCCACCGCGACCAGCCCGCGCTTCACCGCCTCGTCCCCGGTGAGGTCGGCGTACTCCTCCATCGCCCACAGCAAGCCGAAGGCGTGCAGGAAGAAACTCTGGGGCTGGTCCGGTGCCACGGGTGCAGTGGCTTTCCCGGTGCTGAAGTCGAAGTGCCAGGTATGGACCCCCTTCCCCGTTTCCTCGAGGTGTTTCGCCAGGTATCGGCAGGCTTCCCCCAGGATGTGCTCATAGCGCGGGTCGCCCGTCCGTTCCCAGGCCACGAGGAGCGCATAGAGGTAGGTGCCACAGTCGGAGCCGCCGAGTTTCACGCGCGCCAGCGTGGCGCGGAGCGTTTCCTCCATGCAATCGGCGGTCCGGCCGTCGCCGGTCATGTAGTAGTAGATGCGCTGGGCCGTGGGGACCGCCACGCGGGTGCCCAGGTAGCCATCGCCCCAGTGCTGGACGTTGTGGCGCTTCCCTTCACCCTGGGCGTTCTTCACCACCTGCTCCCGGCCGAAGTGAGGGGGGAAGTTGGTGACATACTGCTCGGAGTGGCAGACGTCCACGTCGCGGACGTGCCAGGCCATGGCTTCGGCGAAGCGGAACCAGTCCGGCCTCCCGGTGCGCAGGGCGTGGAGCAGGAACCACCAGGTGATGTTGGCTTCGTCGTTGGACCAGCCCCAGCGGCCCCAGTCGTTCTCAAAGCGCTGGTTCCGGTTGTGGCTGAGGTAGCAGTGCTGGATGTCGCCGAAGTTGAGCATGCCGTACCAGGAGAAGTTCTCGGCGCTGGCCAGCATGAAGTCGGTGTAGTCGGTGACGTTCTTCTCCACCGCCGGGAAGCGGCCCGGGGCTGCGGGGGCGAAGGGGCCGATGACACGGGTCTGGGCCAGGTACTCCGAGGGAACCATGATGAAGGGGGGTTCCCGCAGGAAGTTGACCACGGCCGGCGCCTCGGATTCGTTCCGGCGGCCCTGGTGGAAGTAGAGGTAGCATTCGTGAGTCTTGGCGATGCCCTGTGGGCGACCGAGGCCGTGGGACTCGTCTTCGCCGGTGCCGAAGATGTCCGAGTAGCGGCGAAGGTCGAGTGGGGCCAGGTGCCGGGGGTAGAGGCCGATGAGGATGCGGCCAGTGTCGTTGGTGGCCTCCAGTTCTTTGGGGGCGAGCTGCCAGAAGTCGCGCACGCCGAAGGTCACACCCCAGCGGTCGTCGGAGAGGTCCATCCAGCCTGGCGCCCGGCTTCCCTCGATCATGGTCAAGGGGGCGTTATTCTCTCCGGTACCCTTCCACACCTTGTAGTAGCCCGGCTCGGTCTGGAGCACGCCACCGAGCCGCCAGAAGGGCCACTCCCGACCGGGGTTGGGGATGTTGGGCGGGTCCTGGGCGTGGTGGGGTTCCGCGTAGAGCCACTCCTCGACCTTCCAGTCGCAGCCGGCCGAGGTCGCCCGCAGCTTCTTGTCGGAGGAGAGTTCGAGCGGGAGGGACAGGGAGACCTCCCGGACGAAGTCGTGGTCTTCTTCCCCCTCATAGACGAAGGTGTGGAAGACGCGGATGAAGGTCTCGCCGCTGTAGGCGACAAGGCGCAGGGCATGCTCGGAGCCCCGGTTCTCCCAGCGGCCCGTGGGGAAGGTGGTGCCCATCAACGTGTGCCAGTAGCGGCCGCGGAGGCAGATGACGGCCCGCAGCGGCCCTGCTTCCTCGACCTCGATGCTGGCTATGTCCAGGCGGGACGGGTCCGGCGTGCCGCCACGAGGCCACCCCATGGCCGGGTAGTCATCGGGGCTCTGGAGGTGGAGGAGGTCGTAGACGTTTCGACGGTCCTTCCCCGGCCGCACCAGAACCTCACCGTTCAGCCGAACTTCGTCAAGGAAGCCGGAGCCGTCCTTCTGCACCGTGAAGCGGAGCGGGCCCGTGTCCACGGTGACGCCCGCTTCCGACTGCTGCACGGTGAGGGTGCCGGTGAGGGGCTTGCCGGGGGAATCCTTGAGCACATACTGTTCCCCCGGCGTAGCGAGGAACTGGCAGAAGACCCATTTCAGCGAGCCGTCCGGCCAGGTGGCCAGAGGGCGCACGTGGGCCGGGGTCTTCTCGCCCCGGCCGTTCCAGATGCTCACTGCGTTCGCCTGGCGGACGAGTCCACGGGCGAGGGGCACCCCGCCGGCCACCGGGAGCGGGCGCTGGGGGAGTTCGCTCGAGGGGAAGTGAATGGTGAGGGGGACAGTAAGTCTTGCGCCACCTTCAGCTGCTGAGCACATGTCGGCTTTTCCTATCCTGTCTTGTCCTGTCTCCTGGAGGCCGAAAGGAATCACCGTCAGGGTGATGGGACTCCCGCCTCCTTTACCAGCTCAGGCGTGACCCGCGCCAGCACAGTTTCCTGCATGTCAGAGAGGTTCCGGAAGACCACCTCGGTGGGCGGAACCTGGGGGCCGGTGGAGCGCACGTAGTAGAGCCCCTGGCCGTCGCTCGCGAAAATGGCCCCCGCCTCGGGCTCCGCCGTTTCCGTCAGGCGGGTGAGGCCTTCCCCACCCACCGGCTCGACTGAGCTCGTGGACGGCGGGGCAAGAGGAAGGAGGAAGAGGTCTCCACCTCGCTCAAAGACGAGTTCCAGGTGCCCGTCCCGTCGGCGGAGGCTCTGCGCGGAGGCAAAGGAGCCATCTCCCAGCGAGGTGAAGACAGGCGGGTCGCCCGGCCGAAAGAGAGCGAGTTCCTTGCGCGGTTGAGCCTGCGGGTCGGTGGCTCCAGGCGGGTAGTGGAGCAACTGAAGGAGGAACCACTCGCCCACAGGCACCGCGACCTGGCAGAGCGTCGCTTCCACGGCGCCGACCTCTTTCATCTCCGTTGCCGTCGTCCCCGCCTCCATAAAGTGGAGCCGGGGTTCGCGGCCGGGACTGAGGGGCGCACCCTCGCGGGCAAACAGGAGCGCGTCGCCCTGCGGGCCGAAAAGGAGAGGTGATACGGTGGCCGGCACACCCAGGCGGGCGAAGTGGCGCTCACCGGTCGGGAGGTCGATGAGGACGGGGTCGCGTCGGCGCTGGGTGAGGTCGGTGGCCAGGCAGGCGAGCTTGCTTCCGTCCGGAGACCAGCAGAGCTGACCGAGCCACAGGTTGCCAAAGTCGAGGCTCAGCCTGGGTTCTGCCGCTTTCGGGCTCCCGAGGCGCACCGCGCTGGTTTCTCCCACGCGGACGTAGGCTATCTCGTCGGTCGTCGGCGACCACACGGGAAAGGAGCTGGCCAGCAGGGCAGGTTCCAGCGGCTGCGGGGGCCCGCCTGTGGCGGGCAGGAGCCAACTCACCGACCAGGCCACTTCGGGTCCGCGGCGGAGCATGCTCTCAAAGGTCAGCCACTTTCCGGAAGGGCTCACGCCCAGGTGCCAGACCAGGGTGACGGTGAGTGGCTGAGGGGACGCGAGACCCTCGCTCGAAGTTCCGGGGCGGTCCCGGCTGCAACTCAGGGGAGTAAGCGCGCACAGCGCCAGGATGAGCGTCAGGGCTTTGGCGCCGCCCCACGGCACTGCTGAGCCGACAACTCTTCCTCGGCAGGCTGCCAAAGGTACTCTCCTTCAACCGCTGGGCCTTGTGGGGCCATCCCCTCCGGCCCTTCTGGCGCCAGAGTGAGCCTGAACGTGCCGCAGAGCCTGCGCCCCAGGAAGGTGATAAGGAAGCTCCTCTTGGGGTCGCCGGCGACCGAGCAGGTACCGGTGTCATACTGGCGGACGTGACCCTGGCCCTCGCGAAGCGGCCCTTCGTACGTCAGGAATCGGCCGGGGTGGTCGAAGATACGTCGGCAACGGACTGCCCGCTTCCCCGGCGGCGCAGCAAAGGACCACGTGAGGCAGGGCGCCTCCCCGGCCGACGCTTCCGCGTCCGACCCCTGGAGCACGAGGTCGTAGTGTGCTTCGCTTCCCGGCCGTTCGTGCAGGAGGATGGCAAAGGCCCGCGTCTTCCGGCTCGCAGCGCGTCGGACTCTCATCAGGGTCAATCCAACTTTTTCTCCACCTTCTTGAGCCGTTCGTCCAGCTTCTTCACGGTCCCCTCCAGGTCGTCGACCTTCTTCTCCAGCTTGGCCATGTCCCTCTTCACTTCCTGGGACTCTGCGGACGTGAGGCTGGACGGTGCCGAGCTGGAGGCGTGGGAGGGACCGGCTTCGCGGGCTGTGGGCCGGAACCCACTCGTATCCACGTCCACCCGCGGGGCCACGCAGCCTAAGGCCGCGGCCGCCGCCAACGCCAAGAGCGCCCTCATGGGTTCCCCTTCCTTGCCACGGAGATGGGGTCTCACCGCTTTCGAGCGGACGGGGATGAGTATAGGCAGAGTGAAGGTGCAGGTCAAGCGAGGAGTGTCACCGACTCCGAGAGGGGAGGTGAGGGGGCCTCTTCCCCGAGGGGGCGCAGCCCCCTCGGGACTGCTGGTGCCTGATGCAAGCGACCTCGCGAAAGCGTCCGGCGCCCTGGGTTCTTGGGGCCGCCCGCTGCGCTGAGAGGGCCTGACTGCTCGCGCCGCCTACTCGTAATAGTAGACGTGCTTCGGCCCGATGTCGTCGTTGAACTTGTTGACGTCCTGGGAGAGTGTGCCGGTGTAGTAGTAGTCTTCGGCTCCCAGGCGGTCGTTCTCCCGGGCGTACTCCACGTAGCCTTGGTCCTCGTACGGCCCCTGGCCTCCCAGGCGGTTGTTGTCCCGGACGTACTGGCGGTAGCCCTCGCAGCCAGCACAGGCAATGACGAGCCCCACGAGGGCCAGTAGACGCAACGCTCCTTTCATGGGCACCTCCACAGGAGCCGGGCAGGTGCTCTCACCTGCCGGGCCCGTGCGTTTCCGCCGGGTGTTCCGCCTGCTCGGGCTCGGATGGGCGCACCGGTTCCGCTGCGGGAGCCCTCCGCTCCGCCGGCCGACGAATGATGATGACCAGGCACCGGCCCGCACGCACAGGCGATACCTCGGCGGTTTTCCCCCCTCGCACCTTCTATTATCGGCTGCTGGGCGCCCTCGCTGTAGGGCAATCTCCAGCGGGGCGGGTTTGGCCTTTTCCCCTCGATTCCAGGCGGGAGGGCGGGTACAAAGGAGTGGTCGGTGAGCATTTCCGGGAAAGGGACCAGGTCGAGGTGAGGTCGAGTGAGATGAGCGTCAAGATTGCGGTCATCCCCGGTGACGGTATCGGCCCCGAAGTGGTTCGGGAGGGGCTGAAGGTTCTGCGGGCCGTAGCCGAGCTGGAGGGATTTGAGGTCGAGACCGTCGAATACGGCTTCGGGGGCGCGCACTACCTGCGGACGGGCGAGGTCCTGCCCGACAGCGCCCTGGCCGAGTTTCGCCAGTGCCATGCCATCTACCTGGGTGCAGTCGGCCATCCGGACGTGCCCCCGGGCATCCTGGAGCGCGGGCTGCTCCTTCGCCTGCGCTTTGAACTGGACCAGTACATCAACCTTCGGCCGGTGCGCCTCTACCCGGGGGTCGAGTGCCCCCTGAAAGGCAAGGGCCCGGAGGACATCGACTTCGTCGTCGTCCGGGAGAACACCGAGGGGCTCTACGTGGGCATCGGCGGCATCAAGTCCAAAGGCACCCCGGACGAGGTGGCCATCCAGGAGATGGTCAACACGCGAAAGGGCGTGGAGCGCTGCATCCGCTACGCCTTCGACTACACCCGCAAGCGGGCGAAGCGGAAGAAACTCACGCTCGTGGGCAAGACCAACGTCCTCACCTACGCCCAGGACCTCTGGTGGCGCTGCTTCAACGAGGTGGCAAAGGAGTACGCTGACGTTCAGACCGACTATGCCCACGTCGATGCCTGCTGCATGTGGATGGTGAAGAACCCCGAGTCCTTCGACGTCATCGTCACCGACAACATGTTCGGCGACATCATCACCGACTTAGGGGCGATGATTCAGGGTGGTTTGGGTGTGGCTGCCGGGGGGAACATCAATCCCCAGGGCGTCTCCATGTTCGAGCCTATCGGCGGCTCGGCGCCCAAGTACACGGGGAAGAACGTCATCAACCCCATCGCCGCCATTGCCGCCGTGGCCATGATGCTCGAGGTGCTCGGCCAGGAGCAGGCCGCCCGGCGGGTGGAGTCAGCCATCCAGGCCGTCACCGCCACCAAGATGAAGAGCATGTCCGCCGGCAAGATGGGCTACTCCACCACCGAAGTCGGGGACCTGGTGGTCCGTGCCTTGGGCCGGGCGTAAGCGCGCCGAGCAGAGCCGGGGGTACTGTTCGAGACCGATGAGGTCTGTTCCGCTCGACCAGACGTGCGAGGCGACAAAGGAACCTCGAACCACGTCCCTCCTGCAGGTGCAGGAGCTTCCGGCGGGCGATGGGAGCAAAGGGAGCCATCGCTCTGCCGGTCGTCGAGGCCGAAGTGCACAGGAAGGGGCGGAGGATGCGTGTGGCGACATCTATCTGGCGCACCTGCGGGAAAGCGATAGGCTGGCTCTCAAACCGGTCCTGGACGCTCCAGCTTCTCCTTGGGCTCCTTGTTGTCGGCATCATCGGCATCATCGACTACCTCACGGGTACAGAGCTGGGCCTCTCCATCTTCTACCTGGCCGCAATCATGCCTGTCGCATGGACCGGCGGCAGCTTTGCGGGAGCCTTCATGTCGATAGTCGCCGCTTTGGTGTGGCTCGCGGCCGACCTGGCCGCAGGCCACAGGTACACATACGCTGCCATTCCCTACTGGGAGATGCTCATCCGGCTGGGGTTCTTCCTTGTCGTGACCAGTCTCCTTTCCCGGTTGAGGAGCGCGCTGCTCCGCGAGCAAGAGCTGGCCCGCATTGACTCCCTTACCGGCGTATACAACGCGCACCACTTCGTGGAGGCTGCCGGCCGGGAGATCGAACGGTGCCGGCGGCAC
>Ga0315282_10010208_pt1 | contig 14776 bp, 13 predicted proteins | sample YL17G07_20_MG_FD_203693 | JGI IMG/M metagenome (GOLD analysis project Ga0315282, IMG submission 203693) | Sediment microbial communities from Yellowstone Lake, YNP, Wyoming, USA - YL17G07_20 | ecosystem: Environmental > Aquatic > Freshwater > Lake > Sediment | place: USA: Wyoming | collected...
AACGATTATTATCCCGCGCAAACACGTTGTTATGGTTGAGCACATCAGGTCAGACAGCCTTCAGGAAACTGGCTGAGCTATGCGAGGAACTGGCCGCGACCCCGGGCCGAAACGACAAGAAGCGGTTGGTCTCGACCTTCCTGAAGCGCCTCCGATCTGACGAGATATCGCCCGCTGCCCTGCTCATCGTCGGCACCATCTTCCCGGAACAGGAGTCAAAGCCGCTTGATGTAGGGTATCAGCTGATGTCGAAGTCCCGTCTTCGTTCTGGCCAGCTGAGGTTGCTCGACCGTCCGCTCACTGTGCTGGACGCCAGAGACGCCTTTGACGCGATAGCAGATTCCTCGGGTAAGAGGTCGAGACAGAAGAAGGAGGAGTTGTTCGCTTCGCTGATGAGTAGGGCAACCGAACTCGAGCGCAAGTGGATAGTGAAGAACGTGTTCGGGGAAATGCAGCACGGTGTGGGCGAGGGCTTGATGTTGGAGGCAATTGCCGAGGCGGCCGGTCTGGACACGGCAGCGGTCAGAAGGACTCACATGTTCCTCGGCGACCTCGGCGAGACCGCTCGCTTGGCGCTGACTCAAGAGAGTCGGGAGTTCCAGCGGGTGGGGCTATCATTGTTCAGGCCGGTGAAGCCAATGCTTGCCGAGGTGGCTTACAGCATCAAGGAGGTCTTCGAGGAGATCGCTCCCCCGATAGCGTTTGAGTTCAAGTTCGACGGGGCCAGGGTCCAGATCCACAAGTCTCAAGGCCAAGTGAGGGTGTTCAGCAGGAGGTTGAGCAATGTTACTGAGAGCATCCCGGAAGTAGTCGAACTCGTCAAGGAAAACGTCACATCGAGCACTGCGGTCTTTGACGGTGAGCTGATCGCCGTCAGCGCAGACGGAAAGCCTTTGCCCTTCCAGGATCTGATGAGGCGGTTCAGGAGGACAAGGGGTGTGGAGGAGGCTCAGGAGCAGGTGCCGGTCAAGCTCTACCTCTTTGACATGCTGTATGGCGAAGGCAAGCTCCTGATTGATCTTCCCTACTCAAAAAGATGGGAGGTCCTCCTTGCCAGCAGGGGCTCGATCGAAGTGGCATCGAGAGTAGTAACCTCTTCTGTAGAGGAGGCTGAGCGTTTCATGAAGCAGTCTCTGGATGCGGGCCACGAGGGACTCATGGCAAAGGACTTGAACAGTCCCTACGAACCGGGCTCCCGCGGGAAGAAGTGGTTCAAGATCAAGTCAGCGGAGACGCTCGACATGGTGATAGTTGCCGCGGATTGGGGGTACGGCAGAAGAACCGGCTGGCTCAGCGACTACTATCTTGCCGCATTGGATGAGTCGTCAGGGCGGTTCGAGGTCGTAGGCAAGACGTTCAAGGGGCTGACCGACTCGGAGTTCGAATGGATGACGAAGAGGCTGCAGGAGCTGAAGGTTTCTGAGGACGAGCATACAGTTCACGTGAGGCCTGCAGTCGTGGTAGAGGTAGCCTTTGGAGAGGTCCAGAAGAGTCCAAGGTATCGGTCGGGCGTCGCTCTCAGGTTCGCTAGGATAAAAAGGATCAGGGAGGATAAGTCCCCGGGCGAAGCGGACACTCTCTCTAGAGTGAAGCTCACATACGAGAAACAGTTCAGGTCCAAAGGGCGACTGGACCAAGAGTTCAAGTAGAGAGTTGATCTTGCGCTCGCACCTTCTGCGTCCGGCACCCGAAACGTTCATCTCCTCGACGTGAGCAGGGCAGGAGCCACAATGTGCAGGATGTTCGCGGTCCTATCGCCAGAGCCTGTCCCTGCTTACTGGTATCTCAAGGAGACCGAGTTCTCTCTGTACCGGCTGGCCGAGAAGGGCAATCAAGGAGATGGGTGGGGGATCGGCTACTATTCAGATGGCAATCTGACGATTCACAAGAGTGAAAAGGCAGCATATGAAGACCGAGATTTTGACCGTGTCACCATGCCGATCAGATCGAACCTCTTCATCGCCCACGTCAGAAAGGCCAGCAATCCAAAACACCTCCCAAGACAGGCGTTGATATCCGAGGAGAACTCGCAGCCCTTCTGTTCCTCTAATCTGCTTTTCGTACACAACGGGACCTTGTTCATACCGGATCAAGTACTTGGCTCACTGGGAGAGCGGAGGCAACTCGTGAAGGGCGTGAACGACAGCGAGGTTCTCTTCGCCTATCTGCTTCAGAACATCGACACTCATGGCAGTGTCGAGGAGGCCTTCAGGAAGATCGAACCTGGACTGTGGGACATCCAGAAAAGAGGCAATGACCCCGGGAAAGCGCCGTACAAAGGCCTCAACATCATGTTCAGTGATGGCAAGAGGCTCTACGCCTATGAGAAGTATCTGGAGGACGCAGGGAGCGCCATCTGCAGCGAGACTCCGGTCTTCCAGCTGCAGTACCGCCTTACAGATGAGGAATTAGTCGTGGCGTCTGAGAGATTGACGGCGGACCGCTGGGAGCCCTTGCCGAACGGCTGCCTGCTGAAAGCAGAGATCGGAGATCACAAGCCAGTCGTAGAAGTCGAGGAGATAACGTGAGCGCGCCCTCATCCAGACCTTCTACGCGTTCTGACCGACGGCGCTAGACGCCTCGAAGCTGCTCTTGGAGCCTCGTTGTCATCTTGGACGACAAGCCTGCTAGCAGTCAGTCTGCGAGCAGAACCCACTCACCGCGCCAGTTGCTCTACCTTGATGCGCCTTCCGCTCGTCATGCTCTTGTTGATGGCGTTGATCACAGCCACCGGTTCGAACATGTCCTTGCCAGTCAGAGGCCACTTCTTGCTGTCGAGCATTTCCTTGATCTTTATCATGCCGTCTCTGTAACATGTCGCAGTGTCCACCTTCTTCGTGAGGACGGACTTCTTGGTGACCGCCTCAATCGAGAAGACGTAGGGAATTTCGGGGGAAACGCGGATGTTGCCTACGAGCTTGGCGTGAAGCAGGGTTGCGCTGACGTTCCTGTCTTTCCTTGCTGCTATCACTTCTTTCACGCCCAGACCGGCGATCTCACTGAAGATCTCGGCCGGGTGTATGCCATAGAATATCAACCCGCCGTATTCACTCTTCAAGTCTCCGGGACTCACTATGGACAGATACACAGGCTGTTCGGTTGCCAGTAGGTTCTTGAACTCCTGCACTGCTGCAGCGAACCTCAGGGTCGAGAAACTCGCGAAGGGGATATGCTTCTTCCTAGCGAGCTGAAGGAGCTTGCGTGCGTCCCCTGTACTTGCTGCCAAGGGCTTATCCACGAAGACAGGAATTCCCTTCTCTATGAAGGGCTTGGCATACTTGAGGTGCAATCCGCCATGTCTGAACTCAACGAAAGCCACGTCGATCTCGCCCAGCATTTCAGAGGGCTTCGAGACGATGTTCGGTATCCTGCCCTTTTCCGCTACCTCTTGGTTCCTCTTGGAGTCCAGCCCGAAGAGATGAGTTACCTCGAACCCGGGAACATGGTTGGCTTGATCTACCCCATTGGCTATCTGTGAGAAGGTTATTGCGTGGGAATTGTCAGTCCCAACGATCCCCATCCTGTAGGGCATGCTCCCCATCCGGGATGCGAGCTGATATGTTTTTTCCCGGCGACATCGACGGGCAGCCGGTGTGTTTTCGCGTTGCCTAGGAGTACTCTGCTGCGTAGTTCTTCTTTGAGTAGTCCTTGACGAGAACAGAGTCTATGGGATACCTGCCGTACTTCCTAGCTGCCTTTACCATTGCGAGGTAGTTCTCTGGTTTGACCCCCGGGTGAATGCTGTTGCTCGACGCCAAGATGTGCCCCCCTCCCGGAGAGCCCTTGGCTATGGTTTCCTTCACAGCCTCAACAACTTCATCCGGGGTCCCGAACGATAGCAGGTGAGAGCAGTCCACGTTCCCGACAACACATATCCTGTGTCCATACTGGTCCTTCACCTTTCCAATGTCCATGCCCGCAACGGGTTCCAGCGGATCAAGCCCGTCAATGCCCGAGTAGACTATTGTGTCCATTATCTTCCACAAGTTCCCATCCGTGTGCTTGATGAAGGGTAGACCAAGCCTATGAGATGTCTGAACGGCCTTGGTGAGACCCGGCACAACGAATTCCTCGAACTGACTCGGAGACATCAGTGGGCCGTTCTTGTTGGCGTAGTCATCCCCCGTGAGAAGGACATCCGCCCCGACCTCAGCTGCTCTCTCCATGACTCTGAGCTTGTAGTTGGATACAATGTCAGCGAGACGCTTGACGAACCCCGGGCTCTTGACGTACAGGGTAAACAGCTTTGACATCCCTCCTACGAGGTAGTGCGAAAACTCGAACGAATCGTGCCCGAGGAAAACTACCGCTTTCCTTCCCTTGAATTGTCTGACGAACTCTTGGAGCGTCTCCAACCTCCATGGCGCTTCCGGGTCGGGCGGTTCGTATGCATCGAGGTCGTCTTCCGATCGTATTGGTCCACTGAACGGATACGTTACGCCTGCTCCACCGAGTTTCCAGACAATTCCCCACTCGTCTCTAAGCAAGCCTTCACCCACGCCCTCGAACTTCTGCGTTTCTCCCGCAGTGATGCCATCCAAGTCCAGCCGTTCAACAACTTCCGCATAGGTCGCTCCCGGTCTGAGCTTCTCGACCGACGGCGCGTTCATGAGCAGTTCCCAGATAGGTAGCTTATCAGGTTCTTCTCGCCTCAGCGCGGCCATGAACCTCTGATATCCGTTCACGGGGTATTTCACCTCCGACGGGATAAAACGCTATCTTCCCATGCCCGGAGCGTCTAGGCGGATTGGCTTTCGCTGGAATCGGGCTGGACGTGTCTGCTGAGCAACTAGAGGAAAGGAGAGTCAGGTGGGAGGCACGAGGCAGGTTTGAAGAACCAGACAGGGTTCCCGTCCTGCTGGGAATAGCCACACGCTATTGGCTGCCTAAACTCGGCCTGTCTTTCGAGGAGTACTTCTCGTCGCCCGAGACAATGCTCAACGCTCAAGCGAAGGCGCTCGAATGGGCATTCACGAACATCAGAGACGATAGGTTCGCGGTAGCGGCGGGCCCAGACTTTCAGAATGTCAGGGAGGCAAGCGGCCTGGGTTGCACGATCAAGTTCGTCGAGGGTTTCCCGTGGGTCGAGAAACCGGTCGTTGCGGACGACGGGGATCTGGCCGCTCTTGAGGTCCGGGACATGTACAACGAGGGGTTCACTGGCAAGATCCCGAAGTACTACAGGGAAATGGTCAGGCTCACCATAGGCTCCAAGGTGTCGCTGAAGGGAGGAGGATCGACTCCTCTAACAGTCAGCAACGGGATGGGCACAGATGGTCCATTCACGAACTGCGCTTGGCTGAGGGGGTCCACGCGACTCTTGGCTGATGTGACGCTCAGGCCCGAGCTCGTGCATGATATGATGGACATCGTGACGAGCAAGATCATAGAGTTCAACCAGAGGCTCCGGGAGGACGCGGGAATCCCTGAAGACTGCGGTATGGGAGTCGCTGATGACTTCGCTGCCTTCCTCTCACCTGACCAGTACAGGGAGTTCGCATTGCCCTATCATGAGAGGATATACGACGCCTTCAAGACGAAGCTGCGCGATATCCACCTTTGCGGGAAGATAGACCACTTGTTGGCGCTGCTGGTGAATGAACAGAGGATACACAGTCTGAGCGGCTTCGGCTGGGTGACAGACGCTCACAAGCTGGCAGAGGTAATGGGAGGGAAGGTACTGCTCCATGGGGGGCCCAACCCCTCGCTGATCTTGAGTGGCCCGAGGTCAGAGATTATCAAGGCCGCGAAGTCCTACCTTCAACTCTTAGGACCCTGTCGGGGATATGCGCTTGGCGATGGCTACAACATCGCTCCGGGCACGCCGACAGATCACATGAACGCGCTCACGGACGCGGCATTGCTCTACGGCATATATCCGATGGACAAGCATGAGTCGCCGACATAGCCTGTCGAGGAAGGACAACGACTTTAATCGCCCATTGCCCACGCCTAACCCGATGCTGGACGCCGTTGTGATGGGGTCGGCCTTCGTGGAATTCGTACCGACTAAGATGAGAGTCGATGTGTCAAGGGTCGGACTGTTCAGGCTCAGCATAGGAGGGTCCGCCACAAACATCTCTGTAGCCCTCTCCAGGCTGGGCGCCAAGGTCGGGCTCATCACCGCCGTCGGGGGCGATGACATGGGTTCATATGTGCTGGATGTCCTGAAGTCCAACCAAGTCGACATCTCGAGGGCCAAGAAGGTGCGGGGAAGCAAAACCGGATTGTCATTCTACACCGTGGATACCAGGGGTAAGAAGACATACCGCTTCTACAGATTTCCCGGCTTTTCGACTCCAGAGGCAACTCTTTCACCTAGTGATCTGGATCGCAACTACCTTTCTGGAGCGAGAGGTCTAGCTCTAGGAGAGGCCTTTGTCAGACGACGGCCGAGCAGAGATCTCGCCCTCGCGGCCATCAAAGTCGCCAAGAACAGAGGGATTCCAGTCTTGTATGATCCGAACTTCAGGTTGTCGCTGTGGAACAGCAGAGATGAGGCGGCGAAGGTCACGGAGCGATTCGTGAGTCTCGCGAGCATAGTCACCCCCAACCAGAAGGAGGCACTGTTGATCACTGGACGCAAGAACGTGGCATCCGCAATTGAGGACCTGACGCAGCTGTGCAACGGGATCGTCGCTGTCAAGCTGGCTGAAAGGGGCTGCACGATAGCCACGCCACAGGAGATAACGCACGTGCCCGCGTTCAAGGTCCGAGCCATTGATGACACGGGAGCAGGCGATGCCTTCGCCGCTGGTCTGCTGACTGGAATCCTGAACGGACTCAAGGCCCGGGACGCAGCAGTATTGGCCAACGCAGTCGCAGCCCTCAAGGTCAGCACGCTGGGTACTGTGGAGGCCATGCCAACGCTACGAGAAGTGAAGCGCTTCCTTCGATCAAGGAAGACAGCGGTTCCTGGATTATGACAGTATGGACTTCAACCTGTCAAGGTAGTAGATGTAGTCCTCATACGGAACGTCAGGTGGCACTGCGTGATCAACACTCGGGATGAGTTTGTTAGCCTTGACAAGTCCCTCAATCCTCGCGAGCTCGCCATCTATGGCCTTCCTACCCTGTGCAAGCTTCCTCTTATCCACGTTCCCGATTAGTATCAGTTTCTTCCCGAATCCATCGCTGATCTCGTCTGCATAGACGTCAGAGGCCACCTCCAATGGGTACATGCCGTTCACACCTCCTCTGACGAAAAGTGGCAGCAGCAAGCTCACATCGCCGTCGCAGTCAACGAATATGTTCCTGACTCCTTTCGACCGAAGGAAGCCGGTCACCCTCTCATAGGCAGGAAGCATCAACTTCTCGAAGGATCTCGGCGAAATGAGTGGTCCATTCTTATAGGCCATGTCCTCCCATATCGTCACGTAGTCCGGCGTTATCTCGTCCAAGACTTTTCCGGTCGCCTTGATGACGAAATCAGACCAGAAGTCAAGCATCTCCCTCACGAAACTCTCCTTGGTCACGAAGAAGATGAGGGTACTCTTCAGCCCAAGCCAGGTTCTGGGCTGACCGAAGAAGCCGGGGATATTCATCTGCAGGAGAAAGTCCCTGTTCCTGTAGTACTCAGAGAACTCTTCATCCCCCCATTCCTTCGGCAAACGAGACGAGTCGGTCGGATCGTATCTACTCTTGATCCTCTCGAAGTCCTCCTCGCTCTTGACCGGATGCTCTACGAACTCGGGCATGCTCTCGCCGGTCTTCAGCATGCGGGAGATGATCCCGTTTCCGTCCCTCCAAAGTTTGTACCTGTCGTCCTCTGATATCGTTCTGGTGACAAACCTGGGGATGGGCCCGAGGTCTATAGGCAGGGTCTCCTTCTTGTCAAATCCGAAGAAATCGTCAATCCCTGCCCTGAACGCTCTTTCGGGCATTCCCTGTCTAGTCCACTGCCTTAGGGTCTCTGCCCAGAAGCCTAGGAACTCGCTGAACGGGAGCCGATCTGCCCTCTCGAAACAGAAAGCTTTCTCGAACCTCGTTCTAGAGTTCATCGCCGCCTCGCCCTGAAGGACCCTTTGAGGATATTAACTCTGAGTCTACTTGACCAACAGCAACCCGTAATATCTCGGTGTCTCGTCTCTTTTCCTAACGACCTGAAGGGACATCCCAGCCTTGTGAGCCGTCGCATACACATCTATGCCGCACGATTCCATCGAAGGTCTCGCTTCCCTAGGATGTGCACAGTTGCTGAGGTTACACTCGGCACACATCTCACACGGTCCCGCTGCTAGGGCAAATGCAGAGTAGTGCCCCGAGAGGAAGACCTCCCTTTCGAGCTTCACCATGATTTTGTGGGAGTCCATCTCGGGCGGAGCGAACCTGACCAAAACCGCTTGAGAGTAGCCGTTCAACACTTCCCTCATTTGGTCAGGCGTTGGCGTGTATGGGGGACAAGTGAGTGACTTGCCGTACCCGCCACAGCCGTACTGGCACTTCAGCCTGACCCAGTTTCTGACCACCACGTTCCTCGGGCTTATGACCTTGGCATCAGCTGCTCCCATCTCAACAGCCAGCCTGCAAAGCTCCCGTAAGGTCATCCCCCTCTGGGGGGTCTTCACGTGCCTTGCCATCCCCTGACAGTAGCTTTAGTGGATATTAAGGAATTCATCCTTCCTTGGACTGATGCTTTTCAACCAAGACCATCTCGGGCAAATCCACAGCTACCACCAACGATTTCATTGGACGTATAGAGTTAAAGTCCTACGCTAGAGATCCCGCATGATCCCCGTATCCAGGCCAAAAATCTGGGCATTCTTCTTGGCGCCCAAGAAGTCTTTCGAAGTCGGTCTTGTTGGTCGATCTTGGATAAACTTTGAAGAATTGAGGCAGATGTCGGCTAGTGCGGCCGCCGAAACTTATTACTCTCGCATGTCATAGGCGGGAGGAGAGATGAAGGTAAGCGTCTTGACTGACGAGATAAGCCAGGATCCAGATACCGCCATTGAGCTTGCAGCTGAATGGGGCATCAAGCATGTGGAGATCAGAAGCCTCTTTGGCAAACGAGTGCCTGATGATGACCTCGCGGGCAGGAAGCCCCTCATTGAGACCTTGGAAAGCCATAGCATGGATGTCGCCGCGATCACGCCGGGCCTGTTCAAGGTACCACTATCGGACAGCAGGGCCATGGAGCAACACCTGAACGACAGGCTACCCAAGTCGATCGAGTTCGCGAAAGCAATGCAGACGAATGTCGTCATCGCATTCACGCCGATTATGAAGGAGCAACCAGATCCAAGTCAAGTCGAGCACTACGGGAAAGTCTTGGCAAGAGCCATCGATGCTGTTGAACGAGAGGGCTTGACATTGGCCATCGAGAATGAGCCCATCTGTTTAGTTGCTACATGATACCAGGCATCAAGGTTCGTCAGAGAATTCGGATCAAGGTCGTTGCGCGTGAATTGGGATCCAGGCAACGCCTACTTCGCGGGGGAGAAGGCTCTGGAGGGCTACAGTCAAGTGAGGGACCTCGTGGTTCACGTTCACCTGAAGGACTGCGTCACGGACAGCTTGACTGGGGCCAAGAGGTACGTCCCGATAGGTCGAGGCGAGGTAGGACTTGAGGAACAGATCAGGCTGCTGAAGGAGGACCAATACGGAGGATATCTCACGATAGAGACGCACTTCGCGCCAAAGGTCAAGGGAACTAGGGAATGCTTAGAGGGACTGAAGGCTATCCTTTCCCGTGCCGGAGAAGGCCTGGAATGACCTGCTCTGCCCTCTTGCCTTTCTGACTGGACGTTCGTCTTCTCAGCAGTGTTCATCAGAGCATCGCCATCCCGCGGTGTTCTGGCCGCAATTCTTGTCTCGTAGTCCTTGAGGAACTTCTCCTTTTCCCCTTCTGCCTATTGATGTTCTCTTTGCTCACCTTCTAAGCCTTGGGGTTTGAACTACTCCTTGAACCTGTCCTGGAACCAGGTCTCCCAGGGCTCTTAGCGCGCGCCCTCGTATTCCACAATGACATGCCCGACCTGCCTTTCAACTATGTCGCCCTTACCCTCGCCAGAAAGTGTGGAGAGGACGGCCGCGATCAGGTTGGGCCGTGGCAATGTGAAGCCTCTTATGCATATCTGCAAAAAGGTCCAGAACCCACCGGGTCAGAAATCCGAGAAAGAAGTCGCAGCCGTCAGTGATGTGAAGTTCTCACCAAGACTCTTCCATTGTTCTACTTTCCTTTTGAGCGGCTCGACACTACATCTAAGGCCTAGCAGACTCCCGGCGCGAAGGCTTATAGTTCCTGTCGTTCCTGTCAATGCTCAGAGAACACAAGAGTTGACCTGGAGGACCATCATTGTGATTCTCTTGGTTGCGGTCTTAATGTTCGGTTCGGGATATCTCGCGTTCATGAAGCTCACGACCACGGAGCCTGAACCCCCGAAACCTGAGGTACGAGGGATATTCTTCTACATGTACGAATTTCCAGAGAGGAATACCCCCAAGAACCTAACTGCCTTCGTAGAGAAGGCTTACAATGCTGGTTTCAACGTAATCCTGCCGTTCGTGATCCACGCAGGAGGGCTTGCTGACTATAGGAGCAAGGTGGTTCCGAACGACGAGGCCTACCTCGGTCATTTCCCCCTAGACGTTGACCCTCTCAAGGTAGTTGTGCAGGAAGCCCACCGAAGAGGCATCAAGGTCTGGGCCTGGGCGGTCGGATTCAGAACGTCGAGGAACGTAATAGAGGAGCATCCGGACTGGGGCATAGTGAACGACCAAGGAATTGACCAATCGAGGGGATCATTGTCCGCGTCCGGATATTACTATCTTTCCCCAGCAAGCCCCGGAGCTAGGGAGTACATCAAATCGTACATCGTGGAGCTAGTCACTGAGTATGAAGTCGACGGAATAAACCTCGAGGACGACTTCGGTTTTCCGCAGGGAGTGGAGGCCGACTACGGCCCGAGCGCTAGGACCTCATTCGAGGGCTACCTGGGTAGGAAGGTCGACAGGTGGCCTGATGATGTGGTTGATGGAGGACCGCTCAGAACCAAGTTTCAAGCTTGGAGATCTTACGTGGTCACGGAGTTCTTGGAGGAGATAAAGACCTCCGTTAAGGCAGTCAACCCAAGCATCGTCCTCTCGGCCGACGTCCCAAGGAACGGGCAGTGGGCGATGAGCGCGATGGGCGTGGACTGGTTCGAGTGGGTGAAGAGAGACCTCGTCGATGTCGCCTGCCCGATGCTCTACCATAGGGATGGTGCGCTTCAATTCCCCATAGTTTGGGTGAAGGACCAGACGATTGAAATGGCCTCGGTCGTGAGGGAGAGGAGCCCAAGAGTGAAGCTCATGCCCTGCGTCGGAGGAGCAATACTGTACACGAAGGACATGCCTGGCTGGGAATGGGTCGAAGCTGTCAAGAACGCAATGCGAGGAGGAGCGAAGGGGGTGTTAGTTTTCGCCGACGTCTGTGTCGACGCTGCAAGAGCGTGGGGCGACCTAGAGGGATACTTAACCAAGGAGTAAGGGGCGTAGGCGGCTAGCCGATCGGACTATGTGGACCCGCGCACTCGCCGGGGGGGGGCGTATAGCTTGTCGTTCCGCCTATTCCTGTGAGCAACTCCACGTAGTATACTCTTTCTCGCTGTGTGCTTTACTCTCACTTGATGAGCTCAAGGATCGCTCTTTCAAACTCCTCGATGTCCTTGAGGTTCTCCTTGACTACCTGCAAGACCCTCGTGTTGTCGACCTCTCCGTACCTGTGGACTAGCAGGTTCCTGAATCTTGCCATGTCTCCTAGACTTGTAGCGAGTTTTTTTCCTATGACTCCCGCCTCTCCGAGAACCTTGAACATTTCGCTGTACTCCTCGGCCCTCCTGAAGCCCTTCACGGAGATGATATAGTTAGCTATGTCGATGCAGGCTTCCATGATCTCAAGGAGCGAGTGCTTCGTCGCTTGAATGTCTCTGTAACTGCCTAGGAATTGGTCCAAGCTGAGGGCCTTGATTTCTTCCAAAAACCTGAGGTTTCGGTCGATGATGTCTAACTTCGCCTCGATAATCTCCCTCTCTAGGGGCATTTCAACATCCTCTCTCTCCTCGTTCTGTCGTATTGTTCATAGAAGGGCTTGAAGTCAATGTACCTGTCTGTGACTGATGTCTCGAACTCTATCTTTTCCCCTTCATCTCTGCACATTATGACGACCCCCTCTTTGATCACTTGGTGGAGGAAGCGATAGGACCCCTCGTTCAGTATTCTCACATCTATCTCTTGATCAAAGCCGCACCTCTCCTTTATCTCTCCGGCTATCCGAGACTGGTACAGGGCCCCAGCCTCAAAGTCCCTTCTCAAGAGCAGCCCCACGTCCACATCGCTTCTCTTTCCCTCGTAACCTTTTGCGGCCGAGCCGTATAGATATGACACCACTATCTCCTTGTGTGGCCTCAGTACCCCTGCGATTCTCTCAGCTAGTCTCTTCTTTTCGCGCTGATGTGAGGGGCCGCTCATTCAGACGAACTAGGTCCGTCCGCACTTAAATATTCGTCCGGCAAATCCATTAGGACAGCAGAAGCAAGCCCGCTCGACGTAGAGTCCTTGAACACGTAAGTGGAGACGCCGGTTGAAACACATGGCCCTGGGACTATGTATGCTGTCTCAACTCTTATTACGACAAGCGGTCGCTATTGACCGAGGAAGGTTGAAGGAAGTCAAGGTGGCTTTCATAGGAAGCGGTGGCATCGCATCAGCTCACGCGCAGAGGCTGTCCAAGCTCGAGAGCGTCAAGATTGCGGCCTGCGTCGATGTGGACGAGAAGAAGGCTGCAGTGCTCTCAGCCTCGTACGGGGCAACCGGCTACATGGACCTCGACAAGATGCTGAAAGCCGAGAAGCTCGACGCAGTCTACGTGTGCACGCCTCCCTTCGCTAGGGGGACCGAGGTACGGGCCATAGAGATGGGAATCCCTGTGTTTTTCGAGAAGCCAGTGGCGCTGACCATGGAGCGGGCGACCGAGATAGCATCGGCCCTGAGGAAGCACGGTGTCATTCACAGCGTCGGCTACATGTGGCGGTACTTGGACGTGACCGATAGGGCGCTCGAGGAGCTTCGTCAGTCAGGTCCGGTCGGTATGGCGATGGGCCAGTACATTGACCCCTTTTGGTTTCCCAGGGACCACTGGTGGCTTTACAAGGACAAGGGGGGTGGCCAGGTCATAGAGCAGTCCACACACGTTTTCGACCTGATGCGCTTCCTCGTCGGCGACGTGACCGGGGTGGCTGCAGAGATAGACAACCTCATAATCGGCAAGGAAGTGGAGCATATGACCGGCGAAGACTTCTCCATCGTCATGATGAGGTTCAAGTCCGGAGCCATGGGGGTCGTCTGCAGCAGCTGCGCCAGCCAGAACACGTTCTTGGGCACTGCCGTCAGGATCATAGCGAAGAAAGTGGCTCTGGAGCACATTGGCCACGCCAGGACGCTCAGGATCTTCAAGAGGGACCACATCGAGGAGGTAAGATCTCAAATGGACCCGTTGCTCGAGGAGGACAAGCTGTTCATCGAAGCAGTGCGGACAGGCGACACGAGCAGGATAAGGTCGTCCTTCGAGGACGCCATGAAGACTTTGGAGGTGACGATAGCTGCGAACAGGGCGGCGAGCGAGAAGATGGTCGTCGACCTCTGAAAGTGATGGATCATGAAGTTCTCGGTTCAAGATGACAAGGTGCCCGGAAAGGACTTTCGACAGAAGCTCTCCAACTTGGAAAGCTACGGGTACGAGGGGGTGGAGCTATGGGGGCGTCCCTCGGTGGGAGAGCAACTGGGGGAGCTGAGGGAAGCCCTCTCGTCGAGCAAGGTCAAGCCGAGCGCGATATGCTCAGGTTACCCTGGGGACCTCTTGGCGGTGGAGAGGGAGAATAGGGACCGGGCGGTCGAGGGCATCACCCAGAGGCTGACGTGGGCGAGTGAGCTGGGCGCGGTTGGAGTCATAGTCGTTCCCACATTCGGCCCTCCCAAACTTCCCGATTTGTCCCCTTTATACAGGGACGAGCGAGAACTGGAAGAGAAGATGCTGACCGACGAGCTGAAGGTCATCGCCAAGACTGCGGAGGATGTGGGGGCTAAGGTGTTGTTGGAGCCGCTGAACAGGTACGAGACTCACTTCATGAACAGGTTGGAGCAGGCTGCCAGTCTCTGCGATATTGTTGGGTCGGAAGGGGTTAAGACAATGGCGGACTACTTCCACATGAACATCGAGGAGAGGGACATCGCAGAATCGCTGAGGCGGTTCGCGGGATACGTGTTCCACGTTCACTTGGCCGACAGCAACAGGCTGACGCCGGGTAGTGGCCACACAGACTTCTCTTCCCTCGGAGTCCTGAAGAACGCGGGCTACAGGGGTTACCTTTCACTCGAATGCGGCGTGCCCGGCGACCCTGCTGTTGAGCTTCCCAAAACTATCAGCCACCTGAAAAAGTACGTCTAGTTGGCTCACAGTTCGAAAGTCAAGCTACTGGAGTGCTAGACTCTTTTGGTGATTCTCAGCGAGATACCGCCCACCGTTGCCCTCAGATCGACCAATGCAGCCAGGTTCGCTGTGTCGTAGTTCGCCGTCGTGTAGTCGAAAGAGTAATTGGTCTTTGAGCCTGTCGCTCCCTCTGGTACGGTGACCGAGACTGAGCCTAGAGTGGTGTCTCCGACCGCATGGGCTCCCTGCATGCCATAGAGAGTCAAGTCACAGTCCGCCGAGCCCGCGGTCGTTGCCACATTGAGCGCTTTCAGAGACTCAGTCTCCATAGCTATTCGAACGTTGCCCGCAGTGGTCCTGGCGTCGACG
>Ga0315282_10010209_pt1 | contig 14775 bp, 10 predicted proteins | sample YL17G07_20_MG_FD_203693 | JGI IMG/M metagenome (GOLD analysis project Ga0315282, IMG submission 203693) | Sediment microbial communities from Yellowstone Lake, YNP, Wyoming, USA - YL17G07_20 | ecosystem: Environmental > Aquatic > Freshwater > Lake > Sediment | place: USA: Wyoming | collected...
AAAGCCATAGGCATTGCGAATCCACCGGGGGTCGGCGCCCCGCACGATGGCCCGCGCCATTAAGGAATAGATATAGCGATCGGTCAGCACCACGAAACCCGCCCGCAGCGCCGGAACGATTTCGTGTTCGAGGCGGTCGGCGAAATCCGTGGCATAGAACAAGCTCAGGGTAATGCGCCCCAGGGTGTGGCCTTCTTGCGCTTGCTGAATGCCCTTGCCGGCGAGCTCCGAGCGCTTGATGGCGGTGTCGAGAACCGCCCGGCCCTGCTGCTCGAGCCACGGACGCAGCAGCCGGATTTGTGTTGACCGGCCCACGCCGTCCGTCCCCTCAATCACAATCAGTTTGCCGGTCATTTCCGCCAGGTTCATGCCCGGCAGAGGGGCGGCATAAGTTTCTCTCACGGGGCTACCCTCAATCTCTTCGCTTGGGCCAGTTTGGCCTTCACAATCTGCCGCATAGAGGTCTGCTGCTCTTCGATGGGAAGGGTAGCATCCACGGTGGTCAGGTCGAACTCCGGAACCATTTTCTCGTACTCATCCAGGATCCGGCCCTGAAAGATGCCGAAACTCTCCTCCGCGTCCTCGCTCAAGCCCAGATCCATCCCCGCTTCGTAATACTTCACCCCGTTGCGCCCGTCCAAAATACGCTTCATGGCAACGTCCAGCGGGACGCGGAAATAGAAGGCGCCGGTGGGCTTCACGGCGAAACTGTAAAGCTCGCGCACCCACTGCGGGTCCATCCCCCGCACCACGTCTCGTGCGAACGCCGTGTAAATGTAACGGTCGCACAACACCACGGCTCCGGCCTTGAGCAAGGGTAGAATGTTGTGCTCCATGCGGTCGGCAAAGTCCGTGGCATGAATCAGGGAGAAGCTCGCGGGGGTGAGCATGTGCTTCTTTTTGCCTCGCTTGGTGGTTTCGCGGACGAGCGGCGAAGAGTTCCACTCGCTGAAGACCACTCCGTAGCCTTCCGCTTGGAGCCATTGATGCAGAAGCATGAGCTGGGTGGATTTTCCTGAGCCATCGATTCCCTCCACCACGAAAAGCTTGCCGGGAAAACGATGCTCGCCGTACCGTTTCATGAACGCGCTCCGCTGAATGAACCTTCGTTTTAGATGGAAGAATAGTCTAACACATACCCCTAGGGTGCGGAAAGGAAGCCCCCCCGCAATTTCCCCCTTGCAATCAGGTCCGGCCCCGACCAAAATGAAGCCCTCTTGACGATTCTGGGAATGTCCCACAACCTCACCCCAACAGGTGTCTCATGGGTTTTCGATCTCGCCTCGTTCTAGTTTCTCTAACGCTTCTGGCCAGTGTGGGGACGCTCGCCGCGCAGACCACCCCGCCCCGGCTGATCGATGCGCACGTCCACCATAATGGTGATCCGGCCTTCCTGGAGAAGCTGGTCGCCAGGCTCGATTCGGTGGATGGACTCGCCCTCCTCCTCACCGCCCCGAAGGATCTCGACAGTGTGAAAGGATTCATCGCCAAGCATCCCAACCGCCTCATGGGCCTGGGAGAGATCCAGCTTGATGATCCCCTAGCCCTCGAGCTCGTGGACCGGTTCCACGCTGCGGGTTTCCGCGGGCTGGGGGAAATACTCGGCCCCCTCAAGAATTACGACGACCGGAGCTACTGGCCCATCTACGAACGCGCGGAAAAGTACGGGATGATCCTTCTTTTCCACACCGGCATCCTCATGCGAGCCACCCCGGAGATTCCCACAGACGTCAGCGTGGACCGGATGCGGCCCACGACTCTCGATGCCATCGCCCGGCGCTTCCCCAAGCTCACCGTCATCGGCGCTCACCTGGGGAATCCTGACTATGCCTGGGCGGCGGAAATCGCGCGTTGGAATGCCAACCTTTACTTCGACCTCTCGGGCTCCTCGCTCATCAAAAAGCAGGATGACCCCACGTTTTGGAAATCCATCTTCTGGTGGTCGGGCATCGTAAGCCCTCACACTCCCGCCAACGCGCCCAATGCCTTTGAACGCCTGGTTTTCGGCTCGGATGTTTTTAATGGAGAGCTCGAAGAGTTTGACCGGGAACTCGAACGCTACCACAAAATGCTCGATGCTTGCGGCGTCCCTAAGGCCTCGCAGGACATGATCTTTGCCGGCACGATGTGGAAAATTCTGAACGCGCAGAAATAAGGGGTGAATCTCTGCCGCCCCTCCGGGGCTGGGGAATCCCGTCCTGCTTCTCATCCCCACGGCTTGCGCCGTGGGCTATTTTATGTCGCCCTTACGAGGCTGGGCATTAACGACACCTATTCTCGCGCCTGCATTTTTCCACCGTCCCTCGAAAGCTTCCAGGCGTGGCCGGGAATCCAAACTGAAGACTGGTTAGCGGGCCTGGCTGAGCCGATCGATGTCCGGCTGAACGCTTGTCAAGGTCGGATCCAGCCAAAGAGCGTGGCGATAGGCCGCCAGCGCCTCGCTGTTCCTTCCCATTTGGTCCAGGATGCGAGCGCGCAGGACCTCCTGATGCGAATCAGTGTAGGTCCGCTCCGCCCGCGCGATTTCCTCGAGGGCTTCCGAGGAGCGGTCACGGGAATAGTGCACTCGGCTCAAGCCAAAGTGCGCCCGCCCATTCAAATCATTCAGGTCGACACTGCGCCGAAAGGCGCCTTCCGCGCCCGTCAGGTCATTGTGGTCCTCGAGGTCCGACGCGGTTTGGTACAAGCGCTCTGATGCCAGCACTCGCGTCTGCTGCCACAACAGCCCACCCGCGGCGGCGAGGATCGCCATGCTGCCCGCCACTTTCAGAGCGAGCCGCCCGGGGCGGCGGCGTGCAGGCAGCGCTTGTGAAGGCTGGCCTCCAGTTTCCTTTTCGACCTCCGCGTCAGGCCACAAGCTCGGAATTGCGAGGAGCGTGAAAAGCAAGATATAAGTCGGCGGCACCGCAAACTGATAGTTGAAAAGTGAGTCCGTGACGATGGCCGTTACGCCCCCCACGCTTGCGGCATTCGCGTAACGAGTCCATGCGCCGGCGGCTTGGCAGCTCACTCCCAGCGCCTCTCGCCCGTATTTCCACAGAACCCAGGCAAACGCCGCGAACCCGAGTAATCCTGTCTCCAGAAGCAATTGCAGCGGATCGTTATGCAGAAGGCGATTGTTGGTCCAGTAGCCAACATACTCGGGATGAGCAGAGAGGAATTTCCCCTGAAGCTCCAGATAAAAAAGTTGATAAGCGCCCCAACCTGAACCCACGATGGGGTGCTGCCAAACCATCGGCCAACTGAAACGCCACAAATAAAGCCTGCCGTAGAGCTGCGCAAATACGCGCTCCGCCAGAGAGAGTGCCAGCATCGCCATCAGCCCGCACGCGGCGGGAGCGACGAACATCTTGATGCTTCCGAAAGAAGCCCCTTGCCGACCCTCCTGGGGGCGGGAAGCGTTCTTGGGCAGGGCGATCATCGCGGCGGCCGCCAGCCCCACGGCCAATCCCAGCCACGCCCCGCGCGAGCCTGTCGCAACAATGGCGGCCAACATGATCAAGGCGAAACCCAACCAGAGCACTTTGGCCCAGCGCGCTTTCGATGCCGCCGCCAGTGCCAGTGCGGCGAAGATCGTTCCAATCAGGTAACCGCCCACAAAGTTAGGATTGCCGAAGGTTGAGTACAGGCGCATGCGCGCAACCATCGATCCCCAGTCCACCTGATAGCCCCCCAGGAGCACAGGGTCAAACCCGAACCGCTGGAGCAGGGTGATCCCCGCTACCAACCCCCCGGCCAGTCCCGTCAACACCGCAATCCTCCGAACGGCTGACGCCCCCTGGCTCCAGGAAGCGAGCAACAGAACCCAGGCAGGCCCGCAAAGCGCGAACTCAACTTCCATCAGGCTGAAACGAGGAACCGGGCTCGCCAAGCAGGAAATCAGCGCCGTCATACTGAACGCGAGCAGCGGCAAGCCAAGGGGGAAGCGTACTCGCCGGAGCGCCGGTGTCCAAACCCAGCCCAGCGCCCAGATCGCGAGCCCGGTGATGATGAGGCATTTCGTTAGGAAATACTTCGGTGTGGAAAACTGCTCGGCAAAACCCCGATAAAAAGCCAGAGGCAGGACCAAAAGCAGCCCTGCCTCCCAAACGACATTCCGGATGCGGCCCCCCAGCGCTTGCGGAAACTTCATGCGGGGATTCTACAACGAAACTCTGCGCGCTTACTTGCCCAGCTTCTTCTTGAGATACGCGGAAGCCGCGTTCCCGTTGGAGCCGCTTCCCATTCCACCAAAATTGTAAATCTTCCCGTCGTTGAAGACGATTCGAAAAATCCCCACCGGCTGGCCGCCCTGTTTCATTTCACCCACACTTTTCACGGCAGAGGTGGGTTTCGTGAAGCTGGTCACACTGCCCTTAACGTATTTAATCGAGCCTCCATCAAGCTCGATCCGCCCTGCTTCACCTTGGTTACCAAATCCGGCCATCATGACCTTTTGCATGCTCATCATCATGTCCATAAACTGCATGTCGCCTTCACCGAGCAAGGCCACGGGAATCGCCACCGGCATGTTGGCGGAATAGGAGATTCGGAAGGGTTCTTTGCCGGGTTCGCTGCTCATCGATGTACCACAGGGGCCTTCCTGCGCCGTGAGCGGAACCGTGATTTGGGCCACAATGCGCGTCGGGCTTTCGACCTTGAAGCTATCTGGCGAGAATTGGGCCCCTTGGCAATTGAAATGAAGTTGCATGCCGTCCTTGAAGTTCTGCCCGGTCAAGACGACCTGTCCATGCCCGCCCGGAGGAGCCGAATCAGGACTCATCGAGCTGACCACCTCGACCGTTGCGCCGCGGCTGGGCTTGACCTCGGAAGTCGCGGGCTTGCTGGTTTTGGTATCCTTCTTTGGGACGCTCGGAATTTTCGGCAGGTGAAACTGCGCGGTGCCAATTGACGCTGCGGCTGCCCACACGAAAATCGCGGCCCCCATTGTGCAAACATATCGAGTAAACAAACGACGATATATCCTCGGCATACGATCCCTCCCAGGGTTTCTACGCATATTGAGTTGCTCAAAATGTAAGGACTACCACGCTCGGCAATGCCGACTCGGACATAATATCACTTCGCGGCGTTTTGGGGTAACGCCTTGCGAAGCGAATCCACAATATTCCGGGAGTCGGAGGGACGTAAAGACCCCGGGGCAAAATGAAAGGTCTTGCCGGAAGTCAGGGTGATGTGGAACGTGGCGGTAGCATAAGAAGGGATCTTAATCTCTTTGATTTCGCTCAACGATATATTGATGAGGGTTTTCCCACCCTCTTGATATTTGATTGTTCCGGACGATACCACCAGCGATCCCTTCACCTTGCCGCGAGCCTGAATGATCTCGGCAGGGTTTCCCAAATGGAAAACATCATAACGTTGCGTGTCGGTAGAACCCGGGGTGGCAGGCGATGCCGGTGAGGGCGGGGTCGAAGGTTTGGCGACGGCCTTCCCCGTCACCTCAAAGGGGGCTTCCACCTCGCGATCGTCCGGGTTAACCACAAACATACTTGCAACGCCCGGGGCGGCGTCTTGCGCAACCTTGACGTGCACGGTGAGCTCTGTGCTCGAAGAGGAAATGACACCCATCACCCGGATTCCCGGATTGGCGAAGCTCACCTTGGTGCCTTGGACAAAATTCTTGCCGGTGATTTTCAAATCTACGTCGAAGCCCGGGCCCAGGCGAGGGGGCTCGACGGTCGTCACTTCCGGTCCAGGAGGTGCGGCGGGCGCGACGTGAACAGGGGGCGTGGCCGGGGCAGATGGTTTGATCTGCGCCGCGGGCGGCTCCGGGGCGGCAAGGGCCGTAGGGGCGGCCGGGACGGATGGCTCGGCAGGGGCCGCAGGAGCACCAGGTTTGGGCGGCTCAGCGCTTTCAGTTGCCGGGGCAGCCGTAGCCTGTCCGGCCACGATCTTGAACCCCGTTTCCGCGGCGCGGCTGGCCGGGTTGCTGACCAACAGGCTCACCGTGCTGGGTTGCGCAGACGCGCTGACGCTCAGTTGCGCCTCCAGTTGCGTCGCACTGACCCGCTTGGAGGACTCGACGTGAACGGCGGCGGAAACCGATGAGACATAGGCGCCGGCAGAAAAGTTGCTCCCTTGGATGACCACCGTCACGTGGGCGCCGGGCACGGCCTGACTGGGATTAATCTGCTGAATCTGCGGTGTAGCGTCCGGCGGGATATCGGAGTCCGCTTGCGGCGCGGCCAGCGCGGAGAGGGATGCCGCCACGCACATAAACAACGCGCCAAGCACCAGCCGGCTCGCCGGCCAATTCTTCGCAACGGATAAATCGCCACGTTTCATGCCAGACCGTCCTGTAAATAGCGGGAATGGAGACTCAATCGGACGAATCTTAAGCTTCGGGGCCGCCGGAAGTCAAGGCAAGCGCCTGGCGCGCCGTTTGCAGGGTGAGTTTCGGCGCGCGCGATTCCCGCGAAATAGAGTATGCTTGCTCGCTCGCGGTGCCGCTGGGCGCACTCATTTTGGATTTTAGATTTTGGATTTTGGATTAAAGTTACGAACCGCAGAGTTTAAAAGGCGCAAACTTGCGAAAACTCTATGTTACGCAATCCAAAATCCAAAATCGCTAGGAGTGTGAGTGGCTTTTAGCTGGATCGATCTCGCCGTCGTCATCGCCTACGTTGTCGCCATCACGGCCTTTGGGGCGCACTTCCGCAAGGGCCAACGGACCTTGCACGATTACTTTCTGGGGGGGCGCCGCCTGCCGTGGTGGGCGATCACGCTCTCGATTGTCTGTGCGGAAACCAGCATCCTGACCATCATCAGCACCCCTGGCATCTCCTATCACTCGAATCTCGGCTTCCTGCAACTCATCTTTGGGTATTTGGTAGCGCGCGTGGTAGTGAGCTTCCTTCTCATCCCGCGTTATTTTGCCGGGGAACTCTACACGGCCTACCAGCTCATCGAGCGCCGCTTTGGGCACGGGCTGAGACTCTTCACCGCCGGCTTGTTCCTCCTCACGCGCGCGCTTGCTGAGGGAGTGCGGGTATTCGCGATTTCTATTGTCATCGCGATCATCTTCAAAACCGGCGTCGCGGCCTCGCTGGTGATTATCTTCGTGTTGACCCTGCTTTACACCTTGGAAGGCGGGCTCACGGCGGTCATCTGGACGGACGTCATTCAACTCACCATTTACATCACGGGGACAGTCGCGGCGCTCTTCATTGCCTTGCACACTCTTCCCGGTGGCTGGGGTGAGGTGGTACGCGTGGCGCACGCGGCGGGTGGCAAATTCACGGTGTTCAATTTCCACTTTGACTGGAGCCAGCCTTACCTGTTCTGGACGGGATTGGTGGGGGGCATGTTTCTGAACACTGCAAGCCACGGCACGGACCAGATGATTGTGCAGCAATTGCTCGCCGCGCGCAGCCGCCGCCAGAGCCAAGGCGCGCTGCTGGCGACCGGAATCGTCGTACTACTCCAATTCACCCTTTTCCTGGTGGTGGGAGTAGTGCTCTATGCTTTCTATCAGCGTTTTCCTCCCACTGCTCCCTTTAGCCGGCCTGACCAAATTTATCCCACCTTTGTCATCACCCGGCTCCCGGTGGGACTCTGCGGCCTGCTGACCGCCGCCATACTCGCGGCTGGTATGGCCAATTTGAGCGCCGCGCTCAACTCCCTGGCGTCGAGTTCGGTGATGGACTTCTACAAGCCCTTCGCGCGCCCCAGCGCCGATGACCGGCATTACCTGCGCGTATCGCGGCTCGCGACGCTGGTTTGGGGGGTGGTGATCATCACCATCGCGCTTGCCGCGCAGTACCTCCAGCGCAGCGCGCTGGAGTTGGCGCTCACCGTGGCCAGCGTTCCCTACGGCAGCATGTTGGGAATCTTCCTGCTGGGAGTCCTGACCCGGCGGGCCACCAGCCGCGGCGCCCTGGTGGGCGCGCTGTGTGCCCTCGCCACGCTGGCGTATGTGATGCACAACACCACCATCGCCTGGACATGGTACGTCGCCATTGGCACTGTAGTCACCTTTGCGGTGGGATTCTTCGTGAGCCTTGTGGCGCCTGATAAGACAGATGGTATGTTATAGCGCTGAGCTCTGTAACGCTGACCTTTAGCCCGGACTTCTCACCATGTTTGGACGCGACCGGAAGGGCGGGGCTTCACAGGCTGCTGTAAAACTCGCCGGGATTGCCCGTCCTTGATCCCCGCAGGGGATCCATAAAGTAGCCGGGGGCAACGCCCCCGGAAAGCGTGCCCCCAACAAACTCCGACCCTGAAAGGGTCGAATCCCTGTGACGTCCCGCCGGCCGTCCGTCTCCCGGCCGGGGTGGTGCGACCCCTTCAGGGTCGGGGAACGAGGGCCGGGTGTTCCGGGGGGTTGCCCCCGGCTATTATCTTGTGCCCTTTCAGGGCATGGAAAACCTATGCGTTTTTCCGCAGCCTGTAAAGCCCCGCCCTCCCAAATCCGTGCCGAGAAATGCTGGCTAGCCCAGATATCTAACCACATCAGGCCTTTTCCGCCGCCGGCCACCTGCCCTGGGGGGCTCTTGCAGCGGTCCTTTTCATCTTGCTCCGGTGCGGGGCGACGAGGCGCAGGATCGAGCCAGGAGTTCCGCGGGCGTCCTGCCCGTGCCGGTCACGGCCAGAGCCTGCCCGGAGTGAAACGAAGGCAAGGCCGTGCTCCGTGCGTCACCCTGACTCTTTCCGCGCCGGGCGTCCTGACCTGCCGGCCCACGGCAGGGCGGGCCCGGCGTCGATCCTCACCTAGCAACTATAGCCTATCTGCCTGTGGTTGTCAAGAAAAATTAAAGTGGGGCGCCCCTTCGTTCGTCATTTACTATTTACCGTTCATAATTCAGAATGAAGAATTACTGGCCGCCATGCGTAATCGAGCTCAAAACGAGTTGGTAAAAGGCCTGGGAGTGTTCGGGGCCACCTCGGTGGTGGCCGGCACCATGATCGGGACCGCGATTTTCGTGGTGCCGGGCATCATGTTGCAGCAGGTGGGCACACCCTCGATGGTCCTCATGGTGTGGGTGGCCGCCGGGGTTCTCACCCTTTTCGGAGCACTTGCTTATGCGGAGCTGGGCGCGGCGCTGCCGGAGGCGGGCGGCGAATTCGTTTACATGCACCGCGCTTACGGCCCCCTCTTTGGATTCCTCTACGGCTGGACGCAATTCATCATCGCCAAGACCGCCTCAATTGCCGCAATCGCCACGGGTTTCGTCATCTACCTCGCCTACTTTTTCCCCCGCTTGCACGCAACGGTGTGGGAAGTTCCTCTCCGTTTTGGCGGCCACGGGTTGGAACTGCGCCTGACGGGCCTCCAGCTTGGCGCAACGCTGATAGTGCTGCTGCTTTCCGGGCTGAACATTCTGGGCGTGCGCCGCAGCGGCGCCGTACAAACTCTCTTCACCGCTTCCAAGCTGCTGGTGCTAGCCGTCCTCATCGTGCTGGGCCTCACCTACGGTCACGGCTCGTGGCAAGGGTTCCGTCCGTTCTTCGCGGCGGGTGGGCACGGCGGCCTGCTGACAGCTTTTGGTGTGGCCACGGTTTCAGCGCTTTGGGCTTACGATGGATGGAACAACCTCAGCATGGTGGCGGGCGAAGTCGAAAATCCCCAACGCAACGTACCCCTGGCGCTAATTGCGGGGGCGCTACTGGTTCTCATCGTTTATGTCCTGGTGAACCTCGCTTACTTCTACGTGCTGCCCGCTTCCCAGGTTCTGGGCACGACCACCGTGGCGTCGGACGCCGCGCGCCGCTTCCTGGGCAATGCCGGGGGAGCATTCATTGCCGTGGGCGTCATGATTTCCACTTTCGCCACGCTCAACGGCTCGATCCTGGCGGGCTCGCGCATTCCTTACGCCACCGCGCGCGAGGGACTTTTCCCGGCCGCGCTGGCCGCTGTGCATCCCCGCTTCCGCACACCCGCCGTGTCGTTGGTAGGGCAGGCCATCATCGCGGGATTGTTCGCTCTGACGGGACAGTATCAGTCGCTTTACACGAAAGTGATTTTTTCCGAATTTCTCTTTTACGCCCTCTGCACCGCCGGAGTTTTTGTGCTGCGCCGGCGGGAGCCTCGCCTGCCGCGTCCCTACCGGACCTGGGGATATCCCCTGGTTCCCGCGCTTTTTGTTATTCTCGCTGTCGGCTTGCTGGTGAATACGTTTTGGCAGCAACGCGCCGACTCCCTATGGGGAGTCGTGTTGGTGGGCAGCGGCATTCCCGCCTACTGGATCTGGAAGGCATGGGTTCGGCACACTTCGTGAATCGAAAATCGAAGCTCGAAACTCGAAACTCGCCCGCTGGCCAGCGAATTTCCACTTTCGAATTTCGAGTTTCGAGACCGGTGGCGTTGAACACTCCCTACTGCGTACTAATTCTTCTGCTCATGGGGATCACGGCGTCGGCGGCGCCGAAGACCCGGCGCAACGCGCCGCCTGCCTCCGTGAAGGCCGCAGCGGAGGCCGACCTGGCGAGAGCGCGTGCGCGCGTGCTGAACGCGAGTCCTCTGGCAATGTTCTATTACTCCGACGACTCGTTGGGGCTGGCATCGCTCCAAGCGCACGCCGACGCCATGACCTTGCTCGCCCCGCAATGCTATGGGCTCGACCGCGCGGGAGCGCTGCACGGGCAACTTCCCGCGGGGGTACTGGACGCCGCGCGCCGCGCCGGCCTGCACCTTATGCCGCTGGTGACGAACCCCGGCTTCGACCGCTCGACGGCGCACGGCCTGCTGCACAACGCCAAAGCGCAGGACCGTGCCGCCAAGTCCCTGGCGCAGCTTGCGGAACAGAATCAATACGTAGGTTGGCAACTCGATTTTGAAGGCATCGGCCCCGCGGACAAGCTTGCGTACACACGGTTCGTGGCGCGCGTGGCGGCACGGTTGCACCACGACCATCGCCTGCTGAGCGTCGCGGTGGTACCACGCTTTTCCGACACCTATCCCGACAACTCCGCACCAGGGTTCCACACGGGTGAGTGGGGCGCGGCGTTCGATTTTCGCAGGCTCGGGCGCGTTGCCGATTTCCTGGTGCTCATGGCCTATGATCAACACACTCCCTCGACCCCGCCCGGCCCGGTGGCGGGGAGCGATTGGGTGAGGGCAGCCCTCGACTACGCCGTCCGCCGTGTGCCCCCTGCGAAGCTTCTGCTGGGTATCCCTCTTTATGGCCGCGAGTGGGCTGAAACTTCCAGTGGTATTGCGTCGCACAGCCTTGCCTACAAGGACCTGAAGCCTTTCCTTGAAGATCCCGGCAGCGAACGGCATTGGGACGATCTCGCGCGGACCACTTGGTTTCAACTGCGTGAGGGCGAAACCCTGCGCACCGCGTGGTTTGACGACGCCCCTAGCCTGCGCGAGAAACTGAAGCTGGTCCAACTCTATCACCTGCGTGGATACGCGGCTTGGCGGCTGGGCGTGGAAGACCCGGAGTTTTGGGAGGAAGTGACGAGTGACAAGTGACGAGTGTCGAGCAAGACCCCCTTCAGCGACCGGTCATTGCCGCCGGGAGAAAGATGCATTGATAACTGCGCGGCCTGCGGCGTTGCAGGAAATCTGACGACTCGGGTATACTCAGCGTATGAATGCTATTCGCCTCACACCCCACAGCGAGGAGTTATTGCAGAAGCAGCTCGCGCGAGGTCCTTATCGCACTCCCGAAGAGGTCATCGAGCGGGCTCTGGAAACCCTCGCACAAAAAGAGTCCAATCTCTCCCCTCATGGCCCCTCGACTAAGTCTCCCGCCGAGGCCGTCGCCGACATTCTGGAAATCCAGAAGCGGAACCGTCTGGGCGGACTCAAGATCAAAGATTTGATTCACGAAGGGCACAAATACTGATGGCGGCGTTCGTGATCGATGCCTCGGCTACCCTGCCCTGGTGTTTTGCCGATGAAGCCACTGATGCAACCAATGCAGTGCTGACCCGCCTACGGACGGGTGACGAAGCAATTGTTCCGGCACATTGGCCCCTTGAAGTAGCAAATGCATTGCTCATTGCTGTACGTCGCAAGCGCATTCCTCCCGAGGATGCCGACCAGTTTCTCCGGGACTTGGAATTCCTTCCCATTAATATTGACACCACTTCAAAGAATCTAATCCGCGCGCGGGTCTTTCCGCTGGCGGAGCAATATAGCCTCATCCTGTACGATGCCGCTTATCTTGAACTGGCGATTCGACTGGGCGTGCCCTTAGCTACGCTCGACAATGACTTGCGCAAGGCCGCACGCGCCTCGGGAGTTCCCTTCGTGGAACCCTAATCCGAGGCAGTACGATGGAGATAAATGAACGTTTCTTGCGGGGCAGACCGGCGTCCAGGGAAAGAACCTCTAATCAATATGGGCTGCATGCCAGCTTTTGAAGTATACCTCCACGCGGTGAAGTTAGGTAAGATCACTTCTGACATGAAGAACCTTACCATTACCGGTCTATTGGTTTTGATGTTCACCGCCATGGCGGCCGCCGCTCGTGGCGCGGAACACACCTGGGTTGTCTACTCAGCCAGGGACCTCGACGAGCGCATCGAGCGCCAACTTGACGTGCTGGCCGCACAGGATCAGGCGCTGATCCGCATCATTAAAGGTACGGCGGGACGGTCGCGAGTGGTTCCTGCGGCCGGTGGCCTGACGATCGAACTGCGGCAGGAAAAAAGTGTGGAAGCTTTTCTCGATGCTCTCCAGCGCGAGGCGGGTACAACCACCATCGCACCCAGGGCGGAGCTTGCCCAGGAAGGTTACATTATCGAGGCCAACTACCCCCGCGCGGCGGTTCCCAACCGGTTGCGCATCACGGCCGCCACCTGGTGGGGATTTCACCATGCTTTGCTGAGGGTTCCCGATTTGTTGGCGATCTGGCCGTCGAATCTTTCGAGCGAGCTCATTCCCCATCCCCAGGCCGTGCGCATCGAAAGAAATGGCCTGTCTGCCGCCATCGTGGATTTCCCCTCCTTTCCGGAGCGTGGCGTGGTGGAAGGTTTTTACGGCCCTCCCTGGACGCATCAGGACCGCGTCGACATTCTGCGCTTTGAGGGGGCGCATGGCATGAACGTGTACTACTATGCCCCCAAAGACGACCCCTACCATCGCAAGCTCTGGCGCGACGCTTACCCGCCGGCAGCGCGCCAACGGTTGGGTGAACTCGTCGAGGCCGCGCAGCACAACTTTGTGGACTTCTGTTTTGCCATCAGTCCCGGCCTCACCATGGCCTATTCCAGCGAGCGGGATTTCCAGGTATTGACCAACAAACTCGCCAGCGTCGGCAAGCTGGGCGTTTCCTGCTTTGCCCTTTTTCTCGACGACGTGCCGCAGGATTTGCAAGACCCCCAGGACCGGCGGCAATTCAAAACCCTCGCGCAGGCGCATGTTTTCCTCGCCAACAAACTCTACAAGCACCTCAAGGAGCAGTCTGCCGCGAACCGCCTGGTGCTGACGCCGACGACCTACACCAACGAATGGGGCAATCGCGACTACCTCCAGGAACTGGGCGCGGGCGTTGATCCCGGGGTGTCCATCGTCTGGACCGGGCCGAAAGTTTTCTCTCCCGCCATCACCGTGGAGCAAGCGCGCGAATGGGGTGGGTTCATCCATCGCCCCCCGCTGATTTGGGATAACTTCCCTGTAAACGATGGCACGCGATGGTGCCGCTATCTGGGGCCGCTCATCGGGCGCGATGCGCATTTGCCCAACGTGGTGCGCGGACTGTTTTCCAATCCCATGAACGAAGCGCACGCCTCGATGATTCCGCTCCAAACCATCGCCGATTACCTGTGGAATGCCGCCGCGTACGACCCGGCGCAATCGGAAACCCACGCGGTGGTGAGCCAATACGGCCAGGATGCGCCGCGCCAGCTCGCGGCCTTCCTGAAGGTTTACGGAACATATTATTGGGATGACGCAAATTTCACGGCGCTGTTCAAAGAGCGCCGCCAGCCCATTGACGTGGCGAAAATGCAATCGCAACTGGCGGAAATGAATTCGGCGTTTGAGCGTCTGCGCTACCAGCGGCGGCTGGAGCCGTTGCTCAAAGAAATTTCCCCGGCGGTCAAGCGCGCCGGTGAGCGCCTGGCCGAGGTCAAGGCTGATCCCGCGTTCCAGCATCTGCCGGACGGTACACTCCAATGGGATGAGAATTATGAGGCGCTCTCCGCTTATCGCCTGGCCCGGTCCCCCAACCTGGACGGTGATTTTTCCAAGTGGGAAAGCAGTCCGATGTACCGGCTTGATGAGCGCGGGCAGGTGGTGGCAGGCGCCAAACTGTGGAGAAGCCCGCACGACTTGTCAGCGCGCGTGGCGCTGGCGTGGGACGCCAACTTTCTTTATGTGGGCGTCGACGTCATAAACCCGGATCTCTATCAACCCTTCTTCGCGCGCGGCATTCAGAATGGCGACACCTTTGTGCTTACGCTGGAAGCCGGCTTTCGCAAGAACTTCCTCGCCAAGGAACCCACCGGCGATGAGTACACACTCTACTTCAGCCCCGGGAATTTCGCCGGCGTCAAGCCCAGCATCTTCTCCGATGAAGATTACCTGCCGCCGCGCACGCAGCCTCACAATTACATGCAGGAGATTTGCACCGCCTGGAAGAAAACGGGCAACGGATACTCAGGAGACATCGCGGTCCCGGTGACCTTCTTCGAAGGCAGCAAGTTCGCTCAAGGCTACGAGTTGGGATTGGGGTTTAGCGTGACGAAAGTGATCCGTCCCACCAGGCCCACCGATGTGGAAGACCTGGAACGGATCGTATTACAGTCCAAGCAAGATCACCTGTTCCGCGTGAGCGCCGAGAACCCATCCTCGTTCCCACGCTTGGTGCTGACAGA
>Ga0315282_10010210_pt1 | contig 14775 bp, 11 predicted proteins | sample YL17G07_20_MG_FD_203693 | JGI IMG/M metagenome (GOLD analysis project Ga0315282, IMG submission 203693) | Sediment microbial communities from Yellowstone Lake, YNP, Wyoming, USA - YL17G07_20 | ecosystem: Environmental > Aquatic > Freshwater > Lake > Sediment | place: USA: Wyoming | collected...
CCATTGCAACCTTGCCAACGTTAAAGTGCGACAGGTACGAAAGCACTTTCTCATTATTCATTTTCATCTGGTTAACTATCTTTCCTTCAGGACTCAAAATAGTCGCATAAGTCGAATCCTTATGCACGTCCAAACCACAAACAAAGGCGCTCATAACATGGCGTGAGCGCCTCTTGCGTAAAACACTTCCCATACCATCATTTTAGGCCAATTTCGGAACAAGCATGCGCGCTAAGGATGGCTCCGACGCCACAACTGTCTGCAGCTACGCGTTATTAAGTCGTCACCGGCGAAGGCGACGTTAGCGACTTCACGATGCAGGACGCGCGCTGAGATGGTTCAGAGTCAGTCAGACGAACTGATTAGAGTTGCTGCCTTCACTGTGTCTGAATTTCAAACCAGCGCCTAATATATTGTAGGAGAATATTATTCCTCAAATTAGACTGAACAAAGAGAACTGGGCAGATTGAGATTGTGACTGATGAACTTGACAAAGTCGTCGAAGATTCGGTCCGTGGCGGCTTCTTTCTTATGTCAGGATCCATTCTTTCGACTGCTATTATGGCTGTTGCAGCGATATTGATCGGAAGATTCCTTGGTCCTGGACTGTACGGAGAATACACTCTAACGCTGCTTGTTCCAAACCTTCTCTTGCTGTTCGCAGACTTGGGCATAAATGCAGGTATAGCCAAATTTGCTGCAAGCCTGCGCACCAAGGGAGAAAATAACCGGATACGAAGAATAGTCCTCTACGGGTTGCTGTTTCAAGCAGTCGTAGGATTAGCCGTCTTTATGCTGAACTTCGCGCTTGCCGACGCGTTCGCAGTTTTAATAAATAGACCTACGATTGGTTTTTTCATGCGGATAGTGTCAATTTCAATATTCTTTCAGGTCGTAGCAACGACTGCAGCATCCGCGTTCGTAGGCTTGGACAAGACGGAGTACAGCGCTTTGATAGCAAATGTCAACGCTACGGCAAAAACAGTGTCGGCGATTGCTCTCGTCTTGCTGGGTTTCGGCGTCGCTGGTGCCGCAACAGGCTTTACAGCAGGCTACATAACAGCAAGTATTGTGGCAGGAGTCCTGCTTTTCTTCAAGATATTCAAACCCAAGAAGAACAGCGACAAAGCCAGTTTTAAGGACACTCTCAAATTGCTAGGTAGCTATGGAATGCCGCTGTACATTTCAGTGCTTCTGGTAGGCTTCACACCTTTGTATCAGCAGGTCATCCTTGCCTTTTTTGCCTCCAACTTTAATGTAGGGAACTTCATGGTGGCCAGTAACTTCTTGGTGTTACTGACCGTTATTCCATCATCAATTACCGCTGCATTGCTTCCAGCGTTCTCAAAACTCGACTCTTCAAGTGCTGAGACCGTAAAGGTCTTTTTCCGTCGCGCAAAAAAGTACACTTGTTTGCTGATTGTTCCATTAACGTCTCTTTTCATTATCTTCTCTAAACAAGTAGTTCAGATAGTATACGGCACAGCCTTTCAGTCTGCCTCGTTTTTCCTCTCAATAGGTTCCCTCCCATATTTCCTCGTTGGAATAGGCTACTTGACCCTAGTCAGCCTGTTCAACGGTCTAGGAGAAACTCGAACAACCCTCAAAATAACCATCGTTAACTTCTTGACCGCCAGCGCGTTGGCTCCGATCTTAGCTAGGACCTACGGAGTTCCTGGCGTAGTCATCACATCTTTGTTCTCAAACAGTGTTGCCATGCTGTACGGCGCATACGTTGCAAGGACCAGATTCAAAATCCAATTTGAGTCCCGCACGACCGCAAAAATATACTTGGTCTCGGCCGTATCCGCCATTCCGCCACTGTTACTAATTAGATTCATTCACATGTCCGATTTTATGGCACTCGTAACCGGGGGGGCTCTATACATCCTCATCTACATAACACTGATACCAGTGGCGAAAATCATGGGCTATTATGAACTTAGAACGGCAGCAAAAGTCGTCCAGAAGATTCAATTGCTGGCTCCAATCGCGAAGCCAGTTCTGAGGTACCAGGAACGAATACTGCAAGTGAGGAGGAAGCACGCTCTATAGCGGCAATCAAAGGGACATCGCGCGGACATGGTCAAGAATAGGTTTCGCCGAAGTGTCGGGCGACTATTACTACGTCAAATATGTTGACGACTCCATCATTGTTGACATCTGCTCTCGGATTCCATTTTAAAGATTCCAAAGTCGTATTGTACAGTGCCCCGAGGATCGATAAGTCGCGGATGTCGACTCTTCCGTTTTCGTCTATGTCCCAAGGCGGCGAAGATGTCAATTGAGTCACGGGTATCGTGGATATTGTGGCGTAACCCGAGTATATTTCTGTTAACGTGCAATTGTAGACTTCTGCTAGTCCATAGCGTACTATGTCAGGGCTGCCGAAGTAATCTGTGTTCTTGTTCGAGATAGAGGCAACGAGTTTGGCGTTTACGTATAATTCGCCGTATCCGCTTGTGCTGTTTTGAACCCAGTGGAGTTGGATTCCGTACCACTGATTCGGTAATGGCGTCACATCAGAATAAGCTAAGGCCCAACCTGTTCCGTCTCTAATTATCAGGCTCCATTTGACGACGCCGCCAACTTGCCGCCAGCCAGCAAACGCCAAACCACTCCCGCCACGTGTTAACATTATGAAGTAGAAACGATCCCCCTCATTGGTGATCCCTGAATTGGCGACGTAGAAATACCCTCCGACATAGAGTCCACTTTGAGAAGAAACATTCTCATACGTGTAGGCGTGCTCAAATCCGCCGTTGCCACTCGTCGCGAACATAGCCCTGTAGTTACTTGGAGGGGACGAAATGCTCAGAATAGTTGCGTTGTCACCCAGAGTCGTACGCGTTCCAGCCCAAGCACTGAAATCGCCAGACTCGAAATCATCGGCGAAAAGCGCTCGCGAGGAAGATGGCCGTGGCGGAGGCGTGTAGCTGTTGTTGTATACCGTGCTGATCGGAGCTGAGATATACGCGAGGGTGCCTGCATACACGCGGTTATATCTGATTGTCCATGCATTCGCTGTGTTGTCTGTTCTTATGCCGTAGCTTGAAATGAAGGGCGTATGCCTGTCCCAGATTGTGTTGTTTTCAACGAGAACAGGCCCATCTCTCACCGCGTCGTCGTAAACCCATATGTCGCCGAAATCAAGCAAAGTGTTATTTCTTATTGTTATACTGCTTGCACGGCCTGTTCCCCAACTTGCAAAATCTATTCCATAATTCGCTGAGCCGACCACGCTATTATTCTCAATCACCCCAGTCCCCCAAATTCCGGCGGAGACCCCAACCTGAATTGTTCCTGATGGAGGAAGCATGGTTATCTGGTTGTTTATTGCACTAGAGTCTTGAACTCCATAGAACCCGATTCCCACCTCGTTAGACGTGCTAATTCTATTTCCTCTCACAGTTATGTCGATGGATCTTCCTTGCCCACTGTCTACTGAAATGTAACCGTTGTCTATTATGTTGTCCGTCACGTTAATGTCTTGAGAACAGGCCACCCTGATGTACGCGTTCTCCAGTGTGTTTCTCTGCACCGAGATTCGTTGGTGTGGAGGCGTTCCGCTTAAGCTTGTTATGTCTATACCTACGTCCTCAGCGTTTTCAACATAGTTGCTATCAATTGTCATGTCAGTTACGCTCATGTTGGCTGATGTTGAAGCTTGGGGAAAGATTCCGTCTCCGCTAGCGTTGACGATTCTGTTACCTCGCACGATGCCGTCTGATCCGCCTTGAAGAGATATGCCCGTCCAAATTCGTTGTACGGTGCAGTTTTCGATCACGACGCTAGTGAACTGTGGGATGCTGATTCCGGCTCCAGTAACGTCCGTGACTTTAACGTTCTTGATAGTAATATTCACGTTCTTGCCGCCGCGCAGATCTATTCCACCCCAGCCCAAATTATCTGGCGTACCGTTCTGAATTACAGTCAAATTTTCAAAACCCAGATTTTGAATGTCGCTTGTGCTGAGAATTGTTGATAATCTTAGGTTACTTCCGTATTGTTGTTTTGCAGGCAAACCTCTGATTACCGTTTGATCGATTCCCGCCCCTCTGATCAGAAGATTGCTTTTCACAATAATGGACTTGAGAGGATATGTCATCGTTGGATTAAGATTATAAAGCCCGCTTCTTATGTCTATTATTCCCCGAGACCCAGAAGGGACGGCGTTAATGGCGCTTTGGATGTCAGTAAAATCTCCAGAACCGTCCAAGGCAACAACAAAGTGAGTTACAGAAGTTGCCTGCCCATAAGCAAAGATATTTGCCGAAACAAGAACTACCGAGCCTACAAGTGCAAATATGAGTATGAAAATGCTCAACGCTCTTTTCGCAGATATCCCTTCTCTGTGTGCAAGGATACATAAATCTCGGGCTATCGCACCTAATAAATGTTGACGCGAGCTAGTGTTTCCAACATCCTTCAGCAATGCCCTGCTGAAACCTTCGACGGGTATGACCGCTCTGCGAATGTTTTGTGGAGCGCGCTCATGCGTCAAGAAGAAGAACAAAGATTAAATTCAGCGCCACTTAAGGTAGCGGACGGGCGAATAATGTTCAGGCTTACCTCGCAAACAGGAGGATAAACAAAATGAACGTATCGAGAAAGTTGATTCGTCAAGCATTAATCATAATCCTTGTCGGTTCTCTTTTGTGCAACATTCTCTTCTTAAGTGGAATTCGAACCTTTGCCTTGTCGCAGCCGAATTCTATCACGCTTAAGTGGCGTCGTGACTTGGGTATAGACACTCATCTCGCCCCGTTAGCGGCGGATCTCAATGGAGATGGCAAATTAGACATAGTTATCACAGGTCAATGGCATAACGTTACCGACAATGTGACTCTGGGCGCGGTTCTGGCGTTGGACGGCGCTACTGGCAGTGTTCTGTGGAGGTATGATGATGCGCACATTGGTTCTCACAGTCCGTTTGACATCGTTGACCTGAATAGGGACGACATGCCCGAGATAGTGATTTCTGCTTGGTATACTCTGGTCTTGCACGGTAACAACGGAACATTGTACTGGACGAACCAGAAGGCCATAGCTTTCCAGAATTACAACGCGATTGCCGACGTCGACGGGGACGGATACCCGGAGATCTTCGTTTCCGCCGGGGGCGGGCCAACTGCGGGAGCTGCTTACATAACTGAACTGAGCTATGACGGAAGAATCCTGCGTCAAGCTTTCAGTTGGCACCCCTGCTTCGGAGGTCTGACGATCGGCGACACAAATCATGATGGCCTGTTTGAACTCTACCAAGGCGACCGAGGCATATACTCAAATGAGGAAGACGCGTTTGTTGGCGGCGGGATGGGGGTTCGCGCTCTCGACCCACTGACGTTGCAGCCGCTTTGGAACGATCCAACGGTCGCGCTTTCGAGCAGTGCCCCAATACTTGCGGATGTCGACAAGGACGGGATCCTAGATGTGATAGTGGCTGATCAAGCGAATAATGGTACCGCAGTTTATAATAGCAGAGATGGAAGTGTTCTAACCACAGGGGGAAAGTACAGGAAAGGCTGGACAGATATGCCCGCCCATTCCCAGCCAACAGTCGCCGATATTGACAATGACGGAAACTTGGAATTAATTGACACTCGTGAAAGAAAAGGTGTAATGTTCCCAGTGAAAATATGGGATCTTTACGACTGGAAATTGGACGCAGTGCTCCCTGTTAATACGACTGAACCTCCGAAAGTTGCAGATGTGACTGGAGATGGTAAAATGGACATCATCGCCGTAAGAGACAACCCAAACAACAGCGAGATATTTGTTTACAGCTACAACAATTTGACTGGGAACTATGATCAGGTTGACTATGCCCCTGGGATGAAGTGGGGAGCAAATGACTTCACGCTGGTGCAAGACGTCGACGGCGACGGCTACAATGAACTGGTCGTAACAAGTATGAGTGGTGACGTCTACTGCTACGACACCCCGGCTCCAACACCCTATCCAAGAATGAGGTCTGAACTGCAGTTCTACAGCGAATATAGGGCTGGAGTTGCGGAGTACGTACCGCCCCCCACGCCAGTACGGCCGGTTGTCGTACAAGAACAGCCTCAAGACGGCTCGCTGAATCAGCCGTTCAACCAGGCCCTTTTGGCAGATTGCATAAGCTATCAACAACATAAGATGAATGTCACGTTCGGAACTAACGCGTCTGGAGTCTGGGAGAGCCTTGGCAGCTACTCTGACGTTTCTAACGGGCAACACAACGTGACCTCCACAGGGTTTGACAGACCTGGAACAACGTATTACTGGAGCGTCAATGCTACTGACGTTGAAACCAAACAAAGCTCCTACCAGATTTTCAGCTTTACCACGCGCTCTACTCTTCCAACAAATGGCAACCCTAACTTGGTTTCAAACGGTGATGGAAACGGCAGTTTGACGTGCTACAATCAAAGCACAACAGACATTGATGCAGACAAGGTCACCAACATTTACAACTGGTACGTGAACGGTACTTCTTTAACAAATCTGAATCTGCCTTTTGACACTCGCACGGCGGGCAATCCGCGTCTGTTGGATTCGCTGCTCAAAGACGGGTTTGAAGATGGCTTGGCCAACTGGGTTTCAGAAGGATGGGAAATAGACTCGACCGAAAGTCATTCAGGCACGCATTCAGTTCGGGCAACAAACGCGGGCACCGCAAACTCCCTATCATCACAATCCTTGGACACTTCGAGTGCCGAAGGCTTTACTGTCTCCTTCTGGTACAGATACCACGGAGTTTTCGATGACGAGAGTGTCTGCCTCCAGTTCTGGAATGGGTCAGCCTTTCGCAACATCTTCATACTCGAAAACACTACAGAGGCAGACACATGGCACTCGTACAGCTTCCAAACTTACGACCCTCGATACCGCATTCAAGACTTCAAGCTTAGATTCTTTGCTAGTGGACTTCGATCTGGCGAAACTATCTGGATCGATGATTTTTCGCTTTCTGTCCCCGAAAGTGCAAAAGACTATTCTGGCTACGATAACCATGCAACAATACATGGTGCCACTTGGACAAGCAAAGGAGTCGTCGGCGGGGCCTACACTTTTGACGGGGTCAATGATTTCCTGAGGATTCCAGACGATCCCAGCTTGGGCGGAGACGGCACTCGGTCCAAGATTTCCTTAGAGTTCTGGGTGAAACCCGCAAGCCTGCTCAGAGGAGCGACTATATTCGCAAAAAAAGTCGCGAACCAGACCATAGGAAGCTACATTGTAGGATTCTCTTCAAACAACAGTCTACCCGCTAACACGCTCTACTGGGACATCTATAATGGAACAGATTGGCTGGAACTGTCGGATGGCACAACCACCGTCCTAGATTCTGGCAGTTGGCACCACGTCGTCCTCACATACGAATCAGGATTGGGTCTGGCCATATACATCAATGGCACTCTGAGAGCGAGCAGACCCGCGTCTGGAAACATAGCTCGTAGCCCAGGAGCGTCCATCTACGGCGCACCATTGTTCATCGGCTACGGCATGGAAAGAGACAGAGATAGTTGGCTGAACGGTTCTCTCGACGAAGTCAGAATATATCCCAGAGCATTAACCCCACCCCAGGTTCTCCAAAGATTCCTCGAAACCAAAGATGGGCTAAGCAAAAGTTCCACCATCGTGGGACAAGAGACGAACAAAGGCGATGACTGGAAGTGCAAAGTCGTCCCGAATGACAGTTTCAGCGACGGAGAACCCGTCATGGCCACCGTGACCAAGCCAAACTATTGGTTGTACGCAATTGGTTTGATAGGGTTCATGGGGTTTGTGAGCGGCGTTCTGGGAGTACGACGCATCCGCAAAAAACAGTAGCTCGCCAATGGCTTTGCGACGCGAGCACGCGCTCTGTCTTGTCTATAACTATATTCTATAACAATACAGAATATAGTTTATATATCTATCCTCCGAAATATTATAATTGTCGGATAACAATGAGCAAGAGGAGAAAGATCCTAGCTTTTCTGATAGTGCTTCTGGCAGCATTTGTGCTCCTTGTCGTCGTCTATGATCCGTTTCCACATAACCCGAACAAGAACGGAGTTCCACTAGCAAATAGTAGCTCCGACAATTCGAAGGCCCCCAAGTTCGTGGTACCCGAGAGCCCGTTGGGTACGTTGGGATTACTTGCTGCCTTTGCAGCAGCCCTAGGTGCTTTTGGTCTTCTTAAGAAAAGAGAGTACCCAATAAAATAAAACAGGCTTGCGCGCGTGTACTCGACGCTGCTAGAACTCATCCCGAGAGTGGTCGATTCAATAAACAACGTCCGTGGGAATAATTCTTAATAGCAGGGAAATACACGAGAAACTTGCAACCAAACGAAAGAGTAAATGCAATGACCACCCGTGTGAATGCCCGTACGCTTTACTCAGTGGCACATGAAATCGTCTAGGCGCCTTTGAAGGGAGTGTTTGATGCTGAGAATCAAATTTCCAACGATGCAACAGTTTGCAGCGTTTCTGAACACGAGCAACTTGGCACTAGGCTTGAAATTTTCAACATTGTTCGCCGCAGTTCTTGCGTTCTATTTCCAAGACCTTAGTCTCATTTTCACAGACGCAGTGAACAACGAAGCAACCAGCTACCTACTAGTCATCCCATTCTTATTGTTATACTTGGTTTATCGCAAGAGAAAGATGTTAAGAGCCTCCATCTCGGGCGCACAAGGCCAAGGCAGCACATCACGTCTTGGAATTATGGGAGGTATACTACTATGCACCATCGCCGTGCTCCTATACTGGTACAGCTCATCCACATTCACGCCACTCGACTATCACATACTCACCCTGCCAGTCTTCGTCTCAGGACTAATCCTAATCCTCTTCAACCCACAAACACTCCGCCAAACAGCTTTCCCAGTGCTCTTCCTGTTCCTTCTGGTCCCAGCGCCTTCCGAAATTCTCTACGGCTTCGGCTCAGCATTGACGGTTGTGAGCACGGAAGTTTCAAACGCCATCGTCCACTCCGTCGGGATACCATCAGCGATATCGAGTGACTATGGGTCACCAACAATAACAATCACTCGTCCGGACGGCACCACCATCCCCTTCACAGTCAACGTGGCCTGCTCGGGCATATACAGCCTCATGGGCTTCTTCGTATTCGCCGCCTTCATAGCCTTCATCGTCAGAGACAAAGCATGGAAAAAACTAACCATCTTCGCAACAGGCTTGCCCCTCGTTTACTCACTCAATATCATCCGAATAACGAGCATACTGCTCATAGGCTACCAATGGGGTGAACAACTCGCCCTCGACATCTTCCACCTCCTCGGCGGATGGATACTCATCTTCATAGGCACGTTCATCCTCCTCATGATATCCGAAAAAGCCTTCAAAACCCAGATATTCACACACAAAGAAACCAGCATCACCTGCTCAACCTGCAACCCCGATCCACCGGCCGAACAGGAAACATACTGCAACGATTGTGGACGGCTTCTAAAATACCCCAAAATAAAACTGAACAAACTGGACATAGCAAAAGTAGTGGCAGTTGTCCTCGCAGTAATGTTGCTAGTTACAATTCAAGCTCCCGTATTCGCCCTAACAAAGGGCCCAGCACAGATTCTCATCCAAACTCCCCAAGGCGAACAGGGCAACACGCAGATGTTCCCGCAACTCCCAAGCTACGACCTGCAGTTCGTGCACCGCGACACAGAGATTGAACAGAGATTAGGACTAGACCTCGCATTATGGTACGAGTACATTCCACAGGACCAGAGCCGAGAACTCGTCTATCTAGGGCTCGAAATCGCAGGCACCCCAACTCCATTACATCGCTGGGAAGATTGCCTCAACTCCCCTTGGCGCGATGTGACGCAACTCGACCTCCGAGACGTCAACATCCTGCAGAACCCGCCTGTAACCGCTAGGTATTTTGCTTGGCTCAACAACACAAACGGAGAGACTCAGCTAGATCTCTACTGGCGCGAAACCACGGTCTTCACAATAAACAACGCGTCCCAGCAAAAACAGGGGCAAATCAGCCTCGTAATTCAATACCCCGAAAACGTCTCCGCCAGTGAAGCATCTCTCCTGCCTATGGCAGAAGCAATAGCCCAATACTGGGAACCTATCAGGACCTGGAACACATTGGCCCTGTTCCTGTCACACGACGCTCTAATACTTGCTGCAACGATGGCTGTCCTCCTTGCGGCGATTCCGATCTTCAGCATATTCAAGAATCAAAAACAGAAAAAACTGAACCTGTTAGCGTTCCAGAAGCTCTCAAAACCCGGTCAACAGTTGGTAGAGATAATCAAAAAAACCGAAAAATCTTCAGTCGCAAACCTTAACAAGCTAAGAGAGATCTACCATCAAACCACAGGTCAGAACGTTCGAAACGAGAAACTCCAGCAAGAACTTGCTGGGCTAGAGGAGACTGGCTTGATAAAGCGTCGCGTCATCAGCGACCAAGATTCACCAGTTCAAGGATGGCGAACCTAGTAAGCCCGCTCGCACTTCAGAACCTATAAAACGCCAGCAACAATATTAACAACAATACTAAATGAAAGGGTCAGAGATGCCCAAAAAAACCTCCAAGATCAGACTTAACGTCAAAAGCCTGTCAAGACTTTCAGGAATGATACTTCTCACCCTAGGAGTTCTAGCGCTGATAATTTCAATAATCTACACTTTTTCAACACTGGCTTTCGTCGGGTTGGGAATAGTCTTTTGGGGCGTCATCCTCAGCTACATTCGCTCCGACGAATACATACGGGGAAGCCTGCTGAGCGCTACGGCCACTCCAGCCCTGTTGACTCTGAACCAGACGTTGGGGGAACTCAGCTATAACGGCAAACCAGTATACCTCCCCCCCAAGTATCTCAATAACCCAGACGAAAGCAAAGTCTACATTCCAAAATTGAAAAGCTCAAAACTGCCAACCCCCGAACAGATCCAAGAACTGGAAAGCCAAAACCCAAGCAGAAACTCCCAAGGCATCATCTTAACGCCTCCCGGCTCCCAACTCACAAAACTATTCGAGAAAACGCTGGGAACAACCTTCACACGAACCGACTTGGACCACTTGATGCAGAACATGCCCAAACTAATCATTGAAGACTTAGAGATAGCCACAAACTTCGAAATCACCGCCGGAACAAGCAACCCAAAAGAGCCGACAGAAAGCACCGCCTCCCAGGCAGGACCCGCCAGAATCCACGTTACGATAACAGACTCAATCTACAAGGAAATGTACAAAGAAATCGAGCAAATGACAAACATTCACGGTAACCTAGGCTGTCCACTCACAAGTGCCATAGCCTGCGCCCTCGCAAAAGCAACAGGCAAGCCCACAATCATAGAAAACGAAAAGACAAGCGAAGACTGCCAAACAAAAGAGGCTGATTACTACACATACGAAGAGGCGTAGCTAACAAATGACATTCCCTCTTGGCTTCTGGGACATAAGCCTGCTTCTGGCGGTAACCGCGATAGTCCTTCTAATCACTTCAGAACTGCTCTCTCCATACTACGGAAGAGCAAACCTGAAGATCAGCAGAAAAAAACTGAAAAACACGGCCATAGCCACATCCATACTCTTCCTCGCAACCGTAGGAATAAGAGTCATCACCATAATTCTCAACATATAAACACGCGTCACTTAGCAAGCTTAACGGAACACGTAGAGAAAAGAACTAGAACTAAAATCCACACCTATTAATAAACAACCTTGCAGCTAATGAGCACTGGAGAATGGAGAACATGAACAAAATAGTCCTACTCTCGTTGGTAGTCTTGATAATGGCTTTAGTCAGCCCTGTTCTTGCAACTGGAGGCACAGGCCAAATAAGAATACAGCCCGCATTGCCCATCATGCTCTCGAGTCCAGCGACATTCAATGTAAGCGTAACAACAGGATCCTCCTACTATCCCCAGATACTGCTCGTCATGACAAACGCATCTTACAACGGCCTGACAGGCAACGTAGTCGTGAAATGGGCTACCGGAACAGTCAGCTTTGCTCCGGCAGACTTCACGGGTGACAACACGAACGGCGACAAAGTGCCCCCAACCGGTGCGACAAATGGTGCCAACTACCCGGTCGGAAGCCTAAAGAGCCACCTTGGAACAACGGACATGATATGGTGGGCGTACAAACCATTCCTATCCGGTCCGTTAACGACAACTCCAACACAATTCAACATCACGCTTCCGTCGGCACACCCGAGGATGCTGGTCTACGTACTCGGCAAGAGCACGAACAGTGCGACCGCACTCTTCGACATGAAAGTACCTAACACAATTCCAGGCTTCATCGTTCCAGAACCTGGTCCCATATTGCTATCGTTAGGATCATTCGCAGCCTTCGGCCTGTACGCCGTCAAACGCAGAAGAAAGTAAAAACACCACACTTATTTTTCTAACCTTCTTATATCCCTAGCCAGCAATCATTATTCATTTCGGAGGACACACCAACTTGAACGACAAAGCAACAACAAAAAACCTCGCAGAAACAATACTGCAAATCACCGCCCAGAAGAAACCCGGAACAGTGAACCAACTCGTGGAACTCGTGAGAGAAGTATATCCCGCCTCAAGCAGCGAAATACTCGATGCCATCGTCAAACTGCAAAGTGAGGGAAAACTGAAACTGGCCACACCTTCACAACAAACACCTGAAATCTCAGCCTACCTAAGAACATCCGCAGCTCTCTGGTTCTGGGCAACCATAGCCTTAGCATTCGCAACCCTCATCGCCGTATTCGCCATACCTGAAACTTCCTTTCCGCTAGTATACGTAAGATATGTTCTAGGCGCAATATTCGTCCTCTGGCTCCCAGGCTACGCGTTCATCAAAGCCCTGTTTCCCACCCAGGTCCCAATAAAAACCTCATCAGAAAACCTGGACAGCATAGAACGCGTAGCACTAAGCATCGGCCTAAGCCTAGCCCTCGTCCCCATAGTAGGCCTGCTCCTCAACTACACACCGTGGGGCATACGCCTCGAACCCGTCACGCTCAGCCTCACCGCGCTCACACTGACCTTCGCCACAGCAGCACTCCTAAGAGAAAACGAAACCCGCAAAAAACGAAACCCCAAAACTTAACCATAATCCATATCCAAAATTCATAAACACAATAACCCCCACCGCGCATATCCAGCATTCACAGGCTGGAACCCCGTATGCGCAAACGCAGTCTCATCCTCCTCCTCTTGCCCATCATCCTCATCCTCTGGACGATCGGCTGGGCCTTCCTCTGGACCGGCGAACAACAAACAAGCCGAAAACAAAAAACCCAACAACAAGACAACATCCACATAACCGTACAGCTCCCCGAACAAGAACAACAAATCCCCCAGTAACCCTTCTTTTTTCCCACAAACAACCCAACACTGTTTTTTAAGGCACACCAAAACCCGGCCAGCGCAAGCCCTAAAAGTCAGCTTTCTTTTTCAGCACTTTCAACCCGTCTCCCAAACTTTTTCTAGGCACAGCAAAAACGGTCAGCGAAGCCGCCGCATGCAGCGCAAAAACCCTGAAACAAAACAGCAGAACGAACAAGGAAACGAATAGACTAGCAAAAGATGATCGTTTCAGCGTGCGGTCTTGAAGCGACTGGTCTAGAAATACACAAGTATCATTCAAAAGAGTGGCCTGTTGAACACGTATGCATAATCTTTATAGCGCATCCGGACTCATAATACTGAACAGGCACATGTACCGTTTCAGACATATTGTACACGCGTAAAACCCAACAACAGTACAACAAACAAGCAGGACCCCAAAAAATGAACAAACACACACTCACCACGACAGCACTCGTCCTCACCCTACTCGCCACCCTGCCCCTCATAACAAACGCGCTCACCACACAACAGACACTCAAAACAACAGTAACAATAAACACGAACGGCGACCTTGCACTGTCAGAACAGGAAAACCGCAACACATGGAACCCCCACACATGCGGCTTCACACAGGCAACCCAAGCACAAGCAACCTACACAGACCACACGTGCACAATAAACATAAACAAGACCACCAAAGAACCAGGACACATAGCAACAGGCGCATGGTGGACCACCAACTTCAAAACCCACCAGAAGATCCCGCTCATCAACACCCAAGTCCAAGCAACCTTCCAAGCCCTCCTAACTCAAGCCACATACCAGCCCCCCAACGAATGGCTCCGCATCGCACTCGCCACCGCAACACAACGCGCAGACGGCACGGTAGTCTACACCGAACTAGACATATACGACACACCCAACACGCAAAACCACCCAACCGGCAACATCAACCAAGGCGGCAACACAATCTACCAGGGCCCAGACGTCGTCGAATACAAAACAGACCAAATCCCCTTGGGCACATGGAAAACCTACACGCTCGACATAACCGCAAACATAAACCAAGCATGGACAATAAAACCGGGCGACCTACTCGAAAGCGTCTACATAGTCATCGAAACCGCCAACACACCCACACAAGTCGCTCTTCTCATCAGAAACCTGTGGATAACCCAGACAGCTTGACCACCAGTATAGAAGAACCCTACTGTCTGCATATATAGCTTTTCTGCTGTGCGGCTTTGTCTCTAAATTGTTGTTTTATTTCGAAAGTTGAGGGTTCAAAATAAAAGACGGAGTGTTGAACCTCCTGAAATGAGCATTCACGAATCAACCTAAGTGAATTTGGAGACAGAGCCCTGCTGAGCCGCACACGCCATCATGACACGGGTTGGCTTTTCTAGGAACAGATGTCCCTACTGCTCAGACCCGACGATCACAACGTCAAAACTGAAACTCGTGATGCCGCTGATGC